>WNGP01003678.1_pt1 | contig 12857 bp, 9 predicted proteins | sample 5407671 | NCBI WGS metagenome assembly WNGP01 (sample SAMN13153381, study PRJNA577476) | soil metagenome | isolation source: 40 cm soil or saprolite under Garry oak tree replicate 2 | place: USA:California | collected 2016-06-15 | reverse complement strand
TCGCTCGGGCTCGTGTCTCCTCTCGGGCGACCGAGGTGATCGAGGATCAGCTTGAGGTTCGGGTGCCGCTGGGCGACCTCGGCGACCTTCGGCAGAAAGTCCGCCGCCATCATCGCGATCGGCAGGCCGGCCCGTTCCGCTGCCGGCCACAGCCAGTCGACGGTGCCGTCCGTCGGCCACTTGCTCTGCTCCGGCCCGATGAAGGTGAAGCGGCATCCGAGCATTCCTGGGCGCTGCTTCCACGTGTCGACCAGCGCGTGGCTCTCGGGCTTGTCGAGGGGGAAGTTGCCGAGGATCGCGAACCGGTCGGGATGCGCCCGCGCGGCCTCCATGCAGAGCTCGTTCGCGTTCGGATCCCACGGCGTGTGCGGCGTGAGGATGGCGGCATCGACACCGCCGGCGTCCATCTCCTTCAGGGCATCTTCTTTCAGATAGGCGGGGATCTGCCGGTGCCACGGGCTGGTGGGGTTGCCCGCATTCCAGAGATGAATCTGAGCGTCGACGATCAGCATGGTCGGCTCCTTTGCTGGAAGGGGCGCGTCGTTCACTCAGGAAAGCTGACGTCGCCGTAGGGATAGAATTGTAGGGATAGAATTTCGAGATGTCGACGTGCCTGTAGGGCAGCGCCTCGAGCCGTACCGTGCCGAGGAACGGCTGCTCCGGCTCGACCAACAGGATAGTCTTCGCAGAACGGCGATGCGGATCGCCTCAGACGTTGCCGGCGGCATCGAGATCTTCGATCAGCAGGGGCCTGGCTTCGCTGGATCAGCCAAGGCCATAGAAGCCGAGCGCGCCGCCGGCGAGCACCTGGTGCTTCGCCTCGGGAGACAGCGGCCCGAGCCGCTCGCGGAGCATCTGCGGCGCGCCCGGGAAAAAGCCGTCCGAGTGCGGATAGTCGGTGGCCCACATGATCTTGTGCGGCCCGATGTAGTTGGCCAGCACCGCGATGCTGCTCTCGACCGGCTCGAACGAGATCCAGCAATTGCGCTGGAACAGCTCGCTCGGCCTCGTCTTCGGCGCGGACTCGTTGAAGCCCTGGTCGTCGAAGTGTCGGTCCATGCGGTCGAGCCACGGCGCGATCCAGCCGCCGCCCGACTCGAGAAACGCGATGCGCAAGCGCGGATGGCGGTCGACGACACCGCCCCAGATCACGCTCAGCGCGACCAGCATCATCTCCATCGTGTGCGAGACCATGTGCCGCGCCGCGCGGTCATCCTCGAAGCGATCGACGCCGACGGTGGGCATCGCGTTGGTCGATCCCTCGTGAAAGCCGATGGAGAAGTCGAGGTCCTCGGCCATCTCCCAGAACGGCTCGTACATCGGGTCGCTGATCATCTTCTTGCCATGATACGGGTTGGGCCGAAGGAACCCACCGCGCATCCGGAGTTTTTCGCGAGCGAAGCGCATCTCGTCGATCGCCAGCTCGACCGACTGCATCGGCAGCATGGCGACCCCGAAGAGGCGGTCGGGATACGGCTTGCAGTAATCGGCGAGCCAGCGGTTGTAGGCGCGACACATCGCGGCGGCAAGGCCCGGGTTCTCCACGGCGCCGGCGAACAGGCCGAGACTGGGATAGAGGAAGGCGGCGTCGATGCCGTCGGCATCCATGTCGACGATGCGCGCGTGCGGGTCGAAGCCCCCCTTGCGCCCCTCGGCATATTTCAGGGTGCCGGCCTTGACGATGCCCTGCCGGGCTCCGACGGACCCCAGGCTGCCGATCCCTCGCGGGTTGCCGAGCAGCTTGCCCTCGACGCTGAGGCGCTCCTTGCCGTTGTCGTCAATGATGAACCGCGGCCGGCGCTCACGGAATTCGGGATCGATATACTTGTCCCACAGGTCGAGGGGCTCGAGGATGTGGCCGTCGGCATCGATAACGTTGTACGCGCGCGTCATGGGCAATCCCTCCGAAGGGCAATCGAATCGTCGCAATACTACCGTAGCCGCGCCGAGGGCGCGAGTACGCTCGGCGGTGGCGCGCCAGGTCGCTCTATTCGGCAACGGTGCTGGGATTCTTCTGGTCAGCGACCATGAACACGGGAGCGCGCGCTACGCTCGGCCGCTCGCTTCGGGGCGTGTGATGCCGAAGGCCGGCAGCACGGTCTCGGCGAAGGCCTGGATGGCCTCGAAGTCGTACGGGCCCTCGCGGAAGGCCAGGTTCACCCGTTGCACTCCGACGGCCTGGTAGGCCTGGCACATCTCCAGCGCGTCCTTGGGCAGCCCGCGGAAGAAGCCCTTGCGCTCGGGCCGGTTCCCCCAGTGCGCGGCGAAGATCGCCTCGCCCCGCGCCACGCCCTTGGCGTCGGCACCCCCGTAGAAGCCGACGTTGACCGTCCGCGCGAGCGTCTTGGGATCACGGCCTTCCTTCGCGCACCAGTCGTCGAGGACGGCGTTCTTGGCCTTCCACGTTTGCGGGTCTATGTAGGGGGCGTTCCAGCCGTCCGCATACTTGGCCGCCGTCCGGAGCGTGCGCTTCTCGCCCTGGCCGCCTACCCAGATGGGCAGGCGCTTCTGGATGGGCTTCGGATTGCAGCGCGCGTCGTTGAGCTGGAAGTACTGGCCCTTGAAGTTCGAGAGGGGCTGATCGAAGAGCATGCGCAGGATCTGCACCGCTTCCTCCAGGTGATCCTGGCGGATGCCGATCCGCTCGAAGGGGATGCCGAAGCCCTCGTACTCGTGCTGGTGCCAGCCCGCGCCGATGCCCAGCTCGCAGCGGCCGCCCGAGAGGTGGTCGATGGTACAGACGGCCTTGGCGAGCACGCCCGGGTTCCGGTAGTTGACGCAGATCACGAGCGAGCCGACCTTCACGTGCTTGGTGTCCAGCGCGATGGCCGTCATGGTGCTGATGGCCTCGAAGCAGGGCCCGTTGCCATCGCGGTAGGGCGACTCCTGGAAGTGGTCGGCGGAGGAGAACCAGTCGAAGCCGTTGGCGTCGGCATAGCGCCACAGCTTGCGCATCTCGGCCATGGGCCCGCCCACGTGTCCCAGGTGCATCCCGAAGGTCATCGGCATCGAAAGGTCTCCCGTGAGAGTTATCGCGTGGTCAGCGTCAAGCCGCCGTCGACGACGAGGGTCTGCCCCGTCACCCAGCGCGCCTCGTCGCTCGCGAGGTAGACGGCGGCCCAGCCCACGTCCCAGCCTTCACCTTCGACGCCGAGCGGATTCGCCTTCCGCCGCTTCTCGCGAAGCTCGGCGCCGACGTCTTCCACCATGGGCGTCCACACTTGCCCAGGCGCGATGGCGTTCACGCGCACGCCCTTGGGGCCAAGCTGGGCCGCGCAGGTGCGCACGAACCCGATGACGCCGGCCTTGGCCGCCGCATAGGCGGTGCGGCCGTGGCCGCGCATCGCCGCCACCGAGGAGACGCAGATGATGCTGCCGCGCCCGCGCTCGACCATGGGCCGGGCCGCGGCCTGGGTGGCCAGGAGCATGGACTTGAGGTCGATGGTCATGACCTGATCCCACTCCTCTTCCGTGACCTCGAAGAGGGTGCGGCGCGACTCGATGCCGACGTTATTGTGGAGGATGTCGATCGCGCCCCAGCGCTCGATGGCCGCGCTCACCATCGCCTGGCAGTCCGTCTTGCGGGTGACGTCGGCCGCGAAGACGCCCGCTTCGCCGCCTTCCGTGGCGATCTGCTTCGCGGTCTCCTCGGCATTGTCGGCCTTGAGGTCGACGCAGAGCACGCGCGCGCCCTCGCGGGCGAAGAGCAGCGCGGCCGCCTTGCCGTTGCCCAGGCCCGGCCCCCGCGATCCGGCGCCCGTGACGATGGCGACCTTGCCCTTCAGACGCCCGGGCATGGGCTCAGTTCTTGAACGACCCGTCGATGCGGACATCGATGACGTAGGGGCCGCCGGAAGCGAGCCCGCGATGGATGGCCGGGCCCACGTCGGCGGACTTCTCCACGAGCTCGCCCGGGACGCCCTGGGCCTTGGCAAGTCCCACGTAGTCGAGGCGCGGGTTCACGAGGTCCATGGCCACGTACTTGTCGTCCTCGGCGGAGAAGCCCTTCAGGGCGAGCGTGCGCTGCTTGAGGATGCGGTAGGAGGCGTTGTTGAAGATGACCCACACCACGGGAATCGAATCGTGCGCGGCCGTCCAGAAGGACTGGATGGTGTACATGGCGCTGCCGTCCCCGACCAGCGCCACCACGGGCCGCGAGGGCTGGGCGAGCTTGATCCCCAGCGCGGCGGGAAGTCCCCAGCCGATGCCGCCGCCCCGCAGGCCGAAGAAGCCCTTGGCGTCACGCGAGCGCAGCAGCTCGCGCAGACCGCCGCCCGAGGAGATGCTCTCGTCCACCACGACGGCGTCGTCCGGCACCGCGTCCGCCACCGCCGCCACCAGCGCGAGCGGGCTGATCGGCGTCTGCCCGCTCTCGCGGCGCGCGCGCTCCTTGAGATCGGCGATCTTGGCCTCGCGCGCCTTGCCGAGGGCTTCCGCGCGCGCCTGGGCGGCCCTGGTCGCGCCGGGCGTGAGCCGCTTGCGTATCGCCTCGGCGAGCTCGGGCAGCGTGGCCTTGGGATCGCCCAGAATGGCGACCTTGGCCGGATAGTTCTTGCCGATCTCCCACGGGTCCGTGTCCATGTGGATCAGGGTCACGCCCTCGGGCATGGGCTCGACGTCTGAAGGGAGGGAGAGCGTGAAGATGTCGCCGCCCACGGAGAAGATCAGGTCGTGCTTCATCAGGAGCTGACGAATAGGCGGGCCCAGGCGCGGGAACGTGCCCTGATAGAGGCGATGCGTGGACGGGAAGGAGCACGTCGAGGGCACGCACTCGCTGTAGACGGGCGCGCCGAGCAGCTCGGCGACCTCGACCATCTCGTCGAGGCCGTCGCCATGGGCCACCGCGTCTCCCGAGATCAGGATGGGACGCTCGGCCTTGACGAGGAGATCGGCGGCGGCCTCGATGGCCGCCTTGTCGCCGCGAATGCGCGGGGCCACCCGCGTCGTCTCGAGGAGATCAATGTCGCGCTCCGCGTTGAGCACGTCGACGGGAAGCGAGATGAACACGGGGCCCGTGGGATGCGCCTTCGCGGTCTTGGCGGCGCGTCGCACGGCGCGCGGGAGATCCTCGAGGCGCGTGATCTCGTGCGACCACTTGACGTAGGGCCGCGCCACCGGCGGCAGATCCGACCAGAGGATGGGCTCGGTCAGGTTCATGGCCTGGTCGTGCTGGCCCGCGGTCAGGAGGAGCGGTGAGCCCGCCTTGCTCGCGTCGTACAGCATGCCCATGGCATTGCCGAGCCCGGGCGAGGTGTGCACGTTGACCGCGGCGAGCTTGCCGCTCGCCTGTGCGTAGCCGTCGGCCATGGCGATGGCCACCGCTTCCTGGAGGGCGAGGATGTAGCGGATGCGTGTCTCGCGCGCGAGGCCGTCCATGAGGGGCAGCTCGGTGGTGCCGGGATTGCCGAACATGACCTCGACGCCTTCCTGCTTGAGGATCTCGAGGAAGGCCTGCTTGCCGGACGTGAAGGGCATCGGAGACTCCTCCCAAGGGTGACGGATCTGGATCGCGACCGGCGCGCCGCGCGACCCTGGCAACCGAGGCGGGCAGCGAGGCGGAGCGCCGAGGCTGGATCATACCGCCGCTTTCTTGACTGCGCCAGAGGCGGCCTGTAGGCTCGGTTCGACATGTCGAACGCCGTCGCATCGCCGTTTCTCCTCGCCTGTCGCCGGCAACCGACATCGGTCACGCCCGTCTGGCTCATGCGCCAGGCCGGACGCTACATGCCCGAGTACCGCGCGATGCGCGCGCGCCACCGCTTCCTCGAGCTGTGCAAGAATCCGCAGGCCGCGGCCGAGGTGACGCTCCAGCCCGTCGAGCGGCTCGGCGTGGACGCCGCCATTCTCTTCGCGGATATCCTGCTCGTCCTCGAGCCACTCGGCGTCGGGCTCGAGTTCGTCGAGGGCGAAGGGCCGCGGATTCCCCGCCCGCTCCGGAGCGCGGCCGACGTCGCCGCCCTCCCCACCGTCGACGTGGGAGAGGCGGTGGGCGCGGTGTTCGAAACGGTCAGGCTCGCGCGCAAGGCGCTGGCCGAGCGCGTGCCGCTGATCGGATTCGCCGGCGCGCCCTTCACCCTCGCCTCCTATCTCATCGAGGGCGGCCCCTCGCGCGAGTTCCTGCTCACGAAGCGCTTCATGCGCGCGGAGCGGCGGGCGTGGGAGGCCCTCATGTCCCGGCTCTCCGTCATCGTGGGGGAGTACCTCAACGGCCAGATCGCCGCGGGCGCGCAGGCCGTGCAGCTCTTCGACTCCTGGGTGGGAACGCTCTCCCCGTCCGACTACCGGGAGTTCGTGCAGCCGTGGAGCCGCGAGAGCATCCGCCGCCTGACGCCGGGGACGCCGGTCATTCACTTCGGGGTGGGCACGGCGGGCCTCCTTCCCTCGATGAAGGAGGCCGGGGGCGACGTCCTGGGGCTCGACTGGCGCGTGGAGCTGGGCCCGACGTGGGACCGGCTCGGCCATGACATCGCCGTGCAGGGCAACCTCGACCCCGCGGTGCTCCTGTCCAACGTGGGCGCCATCCGGCGCGCGACGCAGGGCATCCTCGACGGGGCCAAGGGGCGGCCTGGCCACATCTTCAATCTGGGGCATGGAGTCCACCAGGAGACGCCGGTGGAGAACGTGAAGGCGCTCGTGGACATCGTCCACGAGCTGTCCTCGCGCTGAGAGCCGACACGCCGATGAGGCGTAACCTTCTGGCCGGTTTACTCAGCCCTCGCCTCGCCGCAGATCGACTCAGCCCTCGCCTCAGGGCTTCGCCCTTCAGCTCGAACTGCCACACCACTGGCTCGTCGGCAGCGTCTCAGCTCGAACGTCGGCAACATGCCGCACGGCATGTTGAAGACGAATGACGTTCGACTCGGTGCTCCTTCTCGCGTTCGGCGGGCCGGAGAAGCCGGAGGACGTCCGGCCCTTTCTCGAGATCGTCACGGCCGGCCGCGGCATCCCGCCCGAGCGTCTCGACGCCGTCGCCCGTCACTACGAGCTGATCGGCGGCCGATCGCCCCTGACCGAGCTGACGCTGCGCCAGGCCGAGGGGCTTCGCCAGTCTCTCGCGCGCGAGGGACCCGCGCTTCCCGTCTATGTCGGGATGCGGAACTGGCATCCCTTCCTCCGGGAGACCCTGGCGGGGATGCGGGAGGCCGGCCATCGTCGCGCCCTCGGCGTCATTCTCTCCACCTTCGAGACCGAGGCCTCGTGGACGCGGTACATGCGGGACGTGAATGACGCGCGCGCGAAGATCGGCGCCGGCGCTCCCGAGGTGGCCTTCGCGCCCGTGTGGTGGGATCACCCGCGCTTCCTCGACGCGATGACGTCGCGCGTGAGCGATGCTCTGGGCCAGGTTCCCCGGGAGGCGCGAGGCGACGCCCTCCTGGTCTTCACCGCTCACAGCGTGCCCACGGCCATGGCGAAGGCATCGCCCTACGCGGAGCAGCTCGAGGGCGCCTCGCGCGCCGTTGCCGCGCGACTCGGCCACGAGCGCTGGCAGGTCGCCTATCAGAGCCGGAGCGGCTCCCCCCGCGAGCCCTGGCTCGAGCCCGACGTCTGCGACGTGCTGCGCGGGCTCGAGGGCAAGGGCGTCAGCGACGTGGTCCTCGCCCCCATCGGCTTCGCGTGCGATCACGTCGAGATCCTCTACGATCTCGACGTCGAGGCGCGCCAGGTCGCCGACCAGCTCGGCCTTCGACTCCACCGCGCCGCCGCCGCCAATGACCATCCCCTCTTCATCGCCATGCTCGCCGACCTCGTCAGGCAGGGAGCGGCATGAAGGTCGCTCGCGCGTGAAGCTGGCCATCGTCGGCGGCGGCATCGCGGGGCTCGCCGCGGCCCATCGCGCCTGCGAGCTGGCGCGCGAGCGCGGGCTCGACCTCGAGCTGAGCCTCTTCGAGGCCTCCGATCGGCTGGGCGGCACCATCCAGACGGAGCGGCGCGACGGCTTCCTCGTGGAATGCGGCGCCGACTCGTTTCTCTCCGAGAAGCCCTGGGCGCTCGAGCTCTGTCGGCGGATCGGGGTCGAGGACAAGCTCGTCCGCACCGACGATCGCTTCCGGCGCGTCTTCGTCGTCTTCCGGGGCCGCCTGCATCCGCTGCCCGAGGGCTTCCAGCTCCTCGCGCCCACGCGCTTCGGCCCCTTTCTCCGCTCCCGCCTCTTCTCCTGGCCGGGCAAGCTCCGCATGGCCCTCGACCTCGTGCTGCCGCGAGGTCTCGATCCCGACGAGAGCCTGGGCGCCTTCGTGAGGCGGCGGCTGGGCCGCCAGGCCCTGGAGCGGGTGGCCCAGCCGCTCGTGGCCGGGATCTACACGGCGGATCCCGATCTGCTCTCGCTCGCGGCGACCATGCCGAGGTTTCTCGAGCTGGAGCGGCGCGAGCGGAGCTTGATCCTGGCCCTCTGGCGCGCGGCGCGCCGGGCGCCCGCGGAGAATCGCGAGGTGAGCGGCGCGCGCTGGTCGCTCTTCGTCACCTTCGCCGAGGGCATGGAAGAGCTGGTCCGCGCTCTCCAGTCGCGGATCCCCCCGGGCGCCGTGCGTCTCAAGGAGCGAGTGACCGGGGTGACTCGCGAGGGCGGCCGCTGGCGCATCGCCACCGCGGAGGGGCACGCGGCCGGGGCGGACGCCGTGATCCTCGCCTGCGAGGCGCACCAGACGGCGCGCGCGCTTCGCTACACGCACCCGTCGCTCGCTCTGCTCCTCGAGGGCATCCCCTACGCGTCGTCGGCCACGGTGACGCTGGCCTGGCGACGCGCCGACATCCCGCATCCTCTCGACGGCTTCGGCTTCGTGGTGCCGCAGACGGAGCGGCGGCCCGTCATCGCCTGCACCTTTTCGAGCGTGAAGTATCCGGGGCGCGCGCCCGAGGGCGGCGCGCTCCTGCGGGTCTTCCTGGGCGGAGCCATGAACGAGGGCGTGCTCGAGGGAGACGACGAGACGCTGGCGCGGCTGGCGCGGGGAGAGCTGGCCGAGCTGCTCGGGGTCCGGGTCCCGCCGCTCTGGACACGCGTGGGCCGCTATCCGCGCGCGATGCCGCAATACCAGATCGGACACCTGACCCGCGTGGAGGCGATCGAGGGATGCGTGCGAGAGCTGTCCGGCCTGGCCCTGGCGGGCGGTGCCTATCGCGGCGTCGGCATCGCCGACTGCGTCCGCTCAGGCGAGGACGCCGCGACGCGACTGCTGGAGACGTCTACTTCGAGTCGGGGTTGATCCTGTCCATCAGCAGGTGCACCTCGAGGACGGAGTCGAGGTACTGCAGGCTGAAGGGCTTGGTGACGTAGTCGGAGGCGCCGAGGCCGAGGGCCGTCTGCGCCGACTCGATCTCCTCGATGGCCGTGACCATGATGACGCAGATCTCGGGCTGCATCGCCTTGATGCGGCGCAGGGTCTCCATGCCGCCGATTCCCTGCATCATGAGGTCGAGCAGCACGATGTGCGGCTGATACTCGGGCAGGCGCGCGAGGGCCTCTTCCCCGTCGGCCGCCTCGAGGACCTCGTAGCCCTTGTCTTGCAGATGCTCCGTCACGAGCTTGCGCATCTCCAGCTCGTCGTCGACCACGAGCACCTTGGCGCGGACGGGGCGCGCGGGGACGGGGCCGTTACCCGCGGCGAGGGCCAGGGGCGCCATGATCCCCACCCGGGCGAGGGTCTCCGAGAGCTTGTTGAGGTCGAGGGGCTTGGCGAGGGCACCCGCCACCGACAGACCCGCCTCGGTGACGAGGTCGAGCGCGTTGCCCATGCCGCTCACGAGGATGACGGCGATGCCGGGGTTGAGCGCCTTGATGCGCCCGAGGGCGCCGATGCCCCCCAGGCGAGGCATGAAGAGGTCCATGACGACCGCGCGAGGCATCCACTGCTTGACCTGCAGGAAGGCCTCGACGCCGTTGGTGGCGGTGAGGACCACGAACCCCTGCAGGGTGAAATACTCCTTGAGCAGATCCAGCACCGCCGGATCGTCGTCCACGCACAGGATGCTCGGAAGATGTGTGTCCATCACAGGCTCCCTTCAAGCCTCGTCTCGGTCGCGTCTGACTTCTAGTTTCGTGCCGTGGCCGTCGCTCCTAGCCATATATTCGGCACTTTGGCGTCACAGACGGAGGGGCGGGGGACCCAGCGCTACCGCTTCCGAAGTGCTACTCTGAACCTCTTGATTCCATTGAGGAAAGGCGCCAAGGCCCGCCGGAAGTACTCGGGCCATACCCCGCTCGCGTAGAACCGGACCGCGGCTCGGACGTCGAGCATGACGACCTCATCCCACCGACCGGCCTCCCTGATCACCTCCTCGGCTCGACGGCGCTTCGGGTCCGCGGGGGCCGGAAAGGCCACGGTCTCCTCCTCGCTGATCGTGGCCTTGTGGGTCGCGCCGAAGACGGTCTCGACTCCTTCCCGACGCGAATACTCGAAGAGGTCGGCCTGGGTCTGCTCCATCTGTCGCGCCAGCTCGCGCTTTCTCTCGCGGAGCTCGACGAGCCTGTCCACGAGGACTGCGCCGTGCTCGAGCACACGCTCGGGCTCGGGGAGCGCCGCCTGTCGGAACTGATGGCTCCAGGCCGGGCACATGGGCTGATACGTGCAGGTTCGACAGTGATGGCCTACGCGCGTCTCGAAGGTCGTGTCCGCCTGGATGACGTCGATCAGGGCGAGGGTCCGTCGCTCGAGCTCGCGGAGCGCCTCGGGCGCGCGGGAGGACCGCATCTCCTGGTCGAAGGCGAGATAGTGCCAGACGAGCTCGACGCGGTCGGTCAGCAGCGGGTAGCGGCGCTGCACGCCGATCTGGTAGAGGGCGAGCTGCCTGTCCTCGTCGAGAACCTGCTGGGCGGGGAGCCGGCGGCCCGTCTTGTAGTCATGGATCCGCCAGACGCCATTGCGGGCGATGGACAGGCGATCGACGTAGCCCTGGAGCGAGATGCGCCGGGCAGGATCGAGCGACAGCGTAATTCGTGACTCGACCTCCACCGTGCGGTCCGCGTCGAAGGGACGATAGCGCGCGTCGTAGGTCACGAGGTCCTGCTCGCCCTGGCGGAGGAAGTCGTCGGGCGTCATGCTCGGGTCGGAGATCAGGATCTCGGGCGTCCATTGCTCCTGCCACGCCCGTCGATAGCCGTCGAGGACCTCGTCGAGCGACGGCGTGCGCCCACGCTGCATCCGGCGGTAGAGCGTCTCGAGGGCCGCGTGCACCTGGGTGCCGCGGAACATCTCGGCGGTTCTCACTCTGGGGAGCTTGACGCGATCCACGTACCTGAAGCGGTACTGGCGCGGGCACGTCTCGTAGACGCTCAGGCGCGAGTGCGAGTAGAGCGGCATGGCGCTACGGTAGGCCGCCCGCGTGGCGCAGCACCGCCGCGCGCAGCGCGGCGAGCCGTGCGAGATCGCGGGGGAAGGCGAGCTCGAACACGGGCACCCGCGCCGCCAGTCGGCTCAAGGCATCCAGCTCGGCCACGAGCCGGCTCCGGTCGGTGAGATCGAGGCGATGGGTGTGGGCGAGGAGACGGCCGACCGCCTCCCGGGGCTCGATCCGCGCAATCCTGATCACGCGGCGCCTCCGGGGAGGCGAAAGAACGTAGATGGCTCGGAGGGGAACCGGCGACCGCCGGCGGATGTCGGATCGCCGCGACGTGATCCGGCGCTTCTCGCTGTGGTCTGACACCAGCTCGCTGTCGTGCACTCGACGGCCGAGGGCCTTGACGGTGTCGGGCCAAAGCCTCAGGCCGGGATAGCTGGGTATCGCGAAGAATCGCCCGCGTCGGCCGCCGATCACCAGACAGTCGTCGGCCAGGGGCGATCCACCCGCGTGGGCCAGGCTCGCGCAGATCGTCGACTTGCCCCAGCCCGCCTTGCCCGCAAAGGCGAGCGCCCCGTCACCCGTGATGGCGGCGCTCGCGTGGAGCGCGAGGCGTCCGCGATGAGCGAGGACCATGGGGATGACCTGATCGAGGAGCAGATGGCGCACCATCGCGGGCGAGATTCCCGGCCGCGCCCGGCACCGTACGAGGTCGGCCTCGCGGGAGATCAGGAAATCCGCCAGGCCCGTGAAGCGCACAAGATAGTCGCGCCCGGCTCGACCCAGCGAGACGAGCACCCCGCCGTCGTCGCGTCGCCAGCGATGCAACCACGCGGGGGGCACCGCCGCCCGCCGGAGCGGCGGCAGGAGCTGGAACCGGCAGTCCGCGCGGAGGGCGGAAGCGCGCGGCAGCTCGGGCAGCGGGATATCCGCCTCCAGGCGCAGTCCCGAGACGCGATGCATGGCCATCAGGCGTACCGCGTGACGACCTCGGCGACGAAGCCGGCGGCGGCCGCCGGGGAGGCGAAGAGCTCGGGATGCCGGCGGCAGAGCTCCGACTCGATCTCCGCGAGCGGCCGCCGGCCATCGCACAACCCCAGAAGCGTCTGGCGGGCCAGGCCCCAGGGCGAGAGCCGGGGCACGTAGTCCGGACGCGTTCGGGTGAGGTCTTCGAGCGCCAGGAGCATGCCCGCCGCCGTCGAGTGGGAGAAGACGGCCTTGCCGTCTCCCGCCGCGGTCTCGATCGTCACGTGCCAGCGCAGCATCACCTCCGACGGCAAGATGCGCAGGCGGACGCGAATGCGGTCGCCCGGTGCCACGGGGGTCGCCCGGTCGAGAGGAAGGAAGACGTTGCGGCGGTCGATGCGCGAGGCGTCGCCCGGCGCATTCGACATGTAGATCCCCGGCGCGAGCTCGGAGCGAAACCACCCGCCCAGCCCGTGAAGCGTGCCCGCGCGCTCCACGGTGAGCTCGGCCGCCGCGCCGATCGAGGGAGGCTCGGGCTCGGCGAGATCGAGCGACGCGAAGAGAGCGGGCTCGGCGAGGAGCTGCTCCTCGTCGAGGCGCGCCGGATACCCGGTGTTCAC
>WNGP01013416.1_pt1 | contig 12858 bp, 14 predicted proteins | sample 5407671 | NCBI WGS metagenome assembly WNGP01 (sample SAMN13153381, study PRJNA577476) | soil metagenome | isolation source: 40 cm soil or saprolite under Garry oak tree replicate 2 | place: USA:California | collected 2016-06-15 | reverse complement strand
TCTGGGATACGGACTCGCCCGGCCCGTCAGTTGGCGATTCCGATGACTTGCTTGATGGTCTCGGCTTGCTCGAGCACGCGAAGCATGAGATGGGCGACGTCGGCGCGTGAAATGCGGAGCCCGCGCCGGAGGTTCTGCCTGTACGCTATCTCAGTGCCAGGATTAGTGCCAACGCCGGCGTTGTCCAGCAACGCGGGCGTTGCGGGCTTGGAGCTAAGTCGTTGAAAATCAACCAACGCTTCAACGCCGGCGTTGCTGGGAGTGCGCTCCAAAACCGGGGGTTGCAGGTTCGATTCCTGCCGGGCCTGTTTAGGTAGCAACGCCTTAGCAGCGGCGGACTACGTAACAGGTTACGCAGTTGGGTCCAATTTTGGGTCCAATCCAAAAAAAACTGAAGCCGCTTCGGCTCATCGCGAGTCGGGGCGGCTTTTTTTGCCTCAACGATTCGTTCAAAACGTGGACGAGGGAGTTGCCGTGGGCGCAGGGGTCTTGCGCCTAGTGCGGGTTGTTGGTACAATTACCAATGTTATTGGTATGTCTACCAACGGGGAGATCGCGATTATGGTTGCCTACCCGCTTCTGGTGTTCTTGCACGTGCTGGCTGCGATGGTATGGGTCGGTGCGGCTGTCGTCATGACAGTCGGATCCGGACTCGAGGCCGATGGGCTGGCGCTGCAGCTGAATCAACTCGTCAAGCCAACGGTGGCCCGACCTGCCATGATGCTCACGGTCATTGCAGGGCTCTCGATGGTCGCGATACGCCGACACATGGACCACTGGGCAGGATGGGGGCTGGTGGTGTCGCTCGGCTACGTTCTCCTGACGCTGATCTTCCTGTCTCGGTTTGAACGTCAGCTCGCGGCACTCCGGGCCGGTCCGGAGCCGGACTCCGCTCGTCAGAGGGCGCTGCGCCGACGGGCAGCCGCCGTGGCCCTGCTCAACGTGCTGCTCCTGGTGTCGGCCGTATGGGCGATGGTCTACAAACCCACCTTCTGAGGAGTGCCTTATGACGATCATGGCAAGAATCCGGGACGAGCGCGCGGCCGATGACGCGTTACCCTCCCTGCTGAGCGTAGCGCGGGTGACGGCGTTCGTGGGCGGCCCGCTGTTTCTCGTGGGTGTCGTGCTTCACCCGGCACGCGACGGGATCGGCGTGCACGCCGCTGGCGCGATGTACGGGATCACACACGCGTTGCAGGCCTTTAGTCTCCTCCTTCAAGCGGTCTGTCTGGTCAGCGTGTATGCGGCCGGCGTCCCACGGTTCGGCCGTCGGGGCCTGTCGGCGTTCTTCAGCGCCCTGGTCGGGACGCTGCTCTGGTTCGGGCTCATCGCCATCGACGGGAGCCGGAATCCCGTCGTAGCTAGGTACGCCCCCGCCCTAGTGCACACCCCTGCCGATTTCGAGCCCGGAGTCGCCATGATTATTCTGCCGGCGCTGGTTCTCTTTCCGATCGGATATGTGCTGCTGGCACGGCTGCTGGTGGGCGTTGGCGCCAAGTGGCCCGGGCTCCTGCTCGGGGTCGGCGCTGTCCTGTATGTGCTCGGGGGCCTCTGCATCTTCGCGCTCGGCCCGCACTCTCCCCTCATCCAGACGCTCGAGATCTCGGGCGCGGTGCCCTACGCGCTCGGCTTCGTGCTGCTCGGCCGCGAGGGTGTGGCGGAGCGCGCGCCGGAGGCGACATGATTCAGCACCGGCGAGCGGTGAGGCGAGGTGACGCAGCGAGCGTGCGGGAGCGCATCCTCGCCGCAGCCGTCGCGCTCTTGCACGAAGGGGGGATCCAGGGTTGGTCTCAGGTACAGGTCGCTCGCCGGGCGAAGGTGCGGCAATCGCATGTCACCTACTACTTCCCCAAGCGACACGACCTGATCGACGCACTCGCGCAGCACGTGACCGGAGGCATGGCTCTGGCCCTCCGAGGCGTGCTCGAGTCGTCCGAGGGGCGCGACCTCCGCCCAGTGCTCCGGCGGCTTGCACGAGACATCGCCGCCCGTGAGCACATGAGGATGTTCACCGGGCTGATCGTGGAGGCCGACGACGACCCGAAGCTGCGCGCCATCCTCGTGCGGTGGACACTCAGCTTGCAGGAGACGCTGGCAACGGCTCTCGGCGGCCAGGGGGCGATGGAGCGGTCGCGGCTCATCCTCGCTGCCATGTGGGGCTTCGGGCTGTACGAGTTCGCTATGCGCCCCAGTAACAAACTCGATCTCACTGATTCGTCCCTTGCCTGCCTCGCCGGCAGGACACGCACGGCTGCAAGACCGTATCGACCATCTTCCCGTGGCCGCGGCGCTCAGCGTGCGCAATAACTGCCGCTCATAAGGCGTGGAAGAAAACACCAAGTCGACGCGCCAACAGTATCGGGCTAGGCGTGATGCCGCACAGTGTCAGGGATAGTGTCAACGCCGGCGTTGCTAGGAGTGCGCTCCAAAACCGGGGGTTGCAGGTTCGATTCCTGCCGGGCCTGTCGGAGCCAAGCGAACGAGCGGCTTTGTGCCAGAACGACCTCGTCGCGCTCGCCGTAGATGTAGATGAGGGTAGGGGGGACCGACGTCGTACCCGCGTTTGCGAGGAGGCCACGTCGTGAAATCGCTGTCCCTGGTGTCCGGTGTGGCGATCGCTGCGGTCGCAGCGCTCGCGCAAGGCGAAATCGAGCGCAGTGTGATTCAGGTGACGTTGCACGCGCCCGCGCGCGCGGCGTTCGAGCAGACCATGGCGGCGTTCGTTCGGGCAGGTCTGGTGGCCGTTGAAGGCAACGCCGCCGCCGGCACCATCACGTCGTTACCGGTGGTGCGCCATCAAGGAATCATGCGGGTGGAGCTCGTCTATCGGGCAACCATCGTACCCACGGGTGACAGCGCCGCGGTCGTCGAGTTGAGCGGAACGTACGTGGCGCGGGATGCCGCCGGGAGGCTCACTCCGGAGGAACGGCCCATCACATCGCATCCCCGCGGGCCGATCGCCCATGCGCAGGCTTGGGACGTCATCGAGCAGATCGCGGGCGCCCTACAAGTCAAGTTGATGTAGTCGTGGTGAGTCAGGCGGCCGGCAGCTTGATGGTGAAGGTGCAGCCCTGTCCCCAGTTCGCGTTCATGGAGAGCCGGGCTCCCGGCAGGTGGGCGAGCCGGCAGCCGACCGTCATCCCGTAGCAACCCTCCGCCCGCAGGACGTCGAGCGGCTCGAAGTCCTGAAACACGCGCTCGAAATCCGTCGCGGTGATCCCCATCCCCGCGTCCCACACGGCAACCTGGACGGAGCCCGGCACCCCTGCGCCCTCTCCGCCCGGGACGATACTCGCCGCCACACGCACGACGCCGTACGGCGGCGTGACGCTGATGGCACGCGCGATGAGGAGGTACGACAGCCGCATGAGGGGAAGCTCGTTGCGGGCCGCCGTAGGCATGTGCTCGGCGGTGTCGAACGTCACGGCGACTCGCTTCCGCTCTGCCACGCGCTCGACCAGCGGACGGACTTCGCCGAGCACCCGTTCCAGCGGGACGACGACGAGATCGCTGTGAGTCGCCGGCGGGAGGGTCGTCGCTTCGTACGTGAGCTGTGTCGACATCACCTGGTTCCGGTCGGGGTCGGGCGTCCCCGATGCACGGTTCGGGCCAGCGTCGCGACCTCGCAACAGGCCGCGCCTGTGGCGTGCCCGCACCAACCTGAGTCAGACGAAGGCCCGGACGCACCGTTTTGCGGCAGGCGGTCCGGGCTACGGGCGGTCCCTAGATCGTGGCTGCCTGTGCGCGCGCGTCCAGACTCACGGGACCGCTCCCGAGCTGCGTGATGAGCAGCGCTCCGCCCAGCATCGAAACGTTTTTCATGAACATGGCCATCTGCATCTGGGCCATCATCGGGTCCGGCACTCCCCAGAACCTGTGCATCATCAGGGTAACCGGAACGAGGAAGATCACGAGCAGCCACGCACCCGCGCGCGCGTGATACCCGAGCACCACGCTCAATCCGCCGAGCACCGCGATCACTCCTGAGAGTGGAACGAGGAGCCCGGGGGCGGGGACGCCTTGCTGTGCAGCATAGCCGATGTACGCGGCCGAAAAGTGGCCGAGCGGCGTCATGAGAAAGATCCCTGCGTACAACAGGCGGCCGACCAGCGCGGTATAGCGCATCGGGGTGATCTCCTTGAGGGTGGCGAAGGCGTGCTGCTCGTTGGTATGAGGAATGACGCTTGGCCCGGGGAAGGTTCCCGCACCCGTGCCGTCACCCGACGCATTGTCGTGTAAAGAGTTAGCGCGGGGCCCGTTTTAGTTTTCCCCGGCGAATTGCATATTGGTGCCCCCTATGACCACGGCCGGCAAGGACGTTTGGGTGTTCCGCATCGTGCACCAGGACACGGGGAAGCCCGCTCAGGGCGTCCCCGTGACGGTGCTCGACGGTGCGGGCAATCCCGCCGGCTACTGGGTGAGCGAAGCGGACGGGACCGTCTCGGTCCCGCGCCGCGACGGCCCCCGGCTGCGCCTGCGAGTGGGGCTCCGCAACGAGGAGCCGATCGAGCTGGTTACGGCGAGGTTGAGCGAGGGTCCAACTGACCTCGCCGCGCCGAGCTGGGTGCCGCTCGCGTCGGGAGGGCCCGAGCGCGTCATCGCCGCGGCCGCGCCGCGCGGCGCGGAGCCGCAGGAGGTGCCCGCCCACGTTCTGTATTTCCAGCGTCTCGCGATGTTCGCGGAGCGGGCGGTCGCCGGGTCCGCAGGTGCGCGGGATGCGTCGGCGGACTTCTTTGCGGTCGCGAGCGACCAGCCCGCGGCACTGCGCTATGGGGTGTTGCTCGAAGTCGAAGAGCTGTGGCAATCGCTCGGCGTGCAATGGGGCGAGCTGCTGTACAGCGTGTCGCTCACGCCCGGCGACGAGGCGCGGCTGGCCGTGCTGGACGGACGCTGGCGGCGCGAGGTCGAAGGGCGGGAGCGGCCGCTCCAGATCCTGGCGCGCATGGTCGGCACGTCGATGCTGGGCGATCTGGTGACGGCGCTGCGGCCCGAGCTCCAGCTCGAGCCGTACACGCTCTCCAATCCCGACCTGCACGCCGCCGCGGCCGAAGGCGTGGAGCTCATTCGGGAGCGCACGGAGCGCATGAGCCACGCCCTGCGTCGCCGCCCGCTGGGTGTCGTGGATGCGCACGGCGACGCACCCGACACCGCGGCCGTTCGCACGGTGCGCAATACCACGCAGGACCGCGTCGTCACGTTCCATTTCTTCGAGCCGCTCGAGCGGTTCCGCGTCGTGGTGCGCAGCCCGCGCGTCCGGCCCGTTGTTTTCGTCCCGTTCCGGCTGCCCAACGTGGCGACGCCGGACGTAGTACGGCGCTTCGGCTACATCTTCCGGCGCACGCTGCTCGACCGGGGGCTGCTGCCCGATCTCGAGCGGCTGGTGGGGGGTGACGGGGAGGCGAGTCGCGGCGGCGACCGCCTGCTCGAGCACATCGAGGCGAACCTCCTCTACTACTCGACCGCGATCATCTCGGCGGGCGATCCGGCCGCGCGTCACGTCGCCCTGTCCAAGCTGCGAGCGCCGAGCGGCGTGCCGCTGACCGACGTGGTGGAGAACAGCGTGTTGGGTCGGCTCGGCAACGCCATCGCCCTGCCGCTGCGCGCGCCCGACCTGCTGCCGGCCGAGTGGCGCGACGCCGTGGCCGCGTACACGGCGCGGCCCCTACGCGTGAGCGAGGACTTCAGTGTGACCATCCCGCATCCCGGTGTGTGGGTCACCGCGCAGCCACACGAGCCGATGCAGCAGAGCGCGGCCGAGAGCGCGGCAGGATGAGTCGTCAGGAGCGGAGGCGGTTCCGCCCCGCTTCCTTGGCGAGGTAGAGGGCCTGGTCGGCGGCCCGGATCACCTGATCCGGGTTGGCGTGACGGCTGTCCTTCGCGGCGACGCCGATGCTCACGGTGATGGAGACCTGGATGCGGTGCCGGCGCGAGCTCTTCTCGCTGTCCGCTCGCCTGCGGCGAATGCGGCGCCGGATCGTGAACGCCGCCTCCGCGACCTCCTCCCGGACCGCTTCGAGGTGGGACAGAGTCTCGTCCACCGATTTGCCGGCGAAGATGATGGCGAATTCCTCGCCGCCGTAGCGGTAGGCGCGCCCGCCGCCCTGCACCTGCGCCAGCTTCGACGCCACCATGCGCAACACCTGGTCGCCCACGTCGTGGCCGTACTCGTCGTTGAACCGCTTGAAGTGGTCCACATCGACCATCGCCACGGCGTATTGGCCCGTGAGCCGCTGCATGGCCTCCGTGAGGGCGCGGCGGGCGGGTAGCTGCGTGAGGCCGTCCTGGTACGCGAGGAGGTATGACGCCTCGATCACCGCGACGACCAGGATCAGCCCCGCGGTCCCGAGATACACGGGTCCCATGGGGCCGGGGCGGCGGGCGCTGACCGCGAGGAACGACGCGACGATCGCCCACAGAAAGCCGCGGCCCGTGGCGTTCGGTTCGAAGACGAGGGGAAGGGCGGTGATCACCACGGCGACGATGAACGCGAGCAGCGCGGGCTGGCTCACCGGGCTCCAGGCGAAGAGCTTGGCGGGCAGCAGGGCGTGGCTCAGCACGCTGGCGCTGGCGGCAGGCGCGGTGCGACGCAGGAAATCGATTGCGATCACCTGGGCGGCGATCGCACCGAGGCGCAACAGGCCGAAGGGCGTGAGGGTGCCGCGGTCGGCGAGCAGGGCCAGCCCGGCAAGGTTCAGCGGGAGGAGCAGCGCGGTGGCGGCAAACATCACGCGTCCGGCGCCGCCCGCGCCGCGCGCCTGCAACCCCCAGCTCGCCAGCGCGAGCACGACCAGCGCGAACAGCAGGCGGCTCCGCTGGAAGCGCCACGCCAGCAGCGCGCCGACGATGAACACCGCGTAGGGATAAAAGTGCGCCAAGCCCGGCAGGGAATCCTGTACCGCGTCGAGACGGAGCGCGAGCACCGTCGCCAGCAGTAGCAGGCCTTCGGGAGTGACGAGGGACAGCCAGGTCTTCAGCTTGCCAGCGGGCACGTACATAGGGTACGCGGCGGCGGTATCGTCTAGGGGACTAGGACGGAGCCCTCTCAAGGCTCAAACACGGGTTCGAATCCCGTTACCGCTACTCCCGCCCCCATCGTCTAACGGTTAGGACACCACTCTTTCAAGGTGGGAACAGGGGTTCGATTCCCCTTGGGGGCAGTGCCCTCGCGCGGTGGGCCGCAGGCTCACATCGCGAAGTCGAGATGCAGCCCGATGTTGTACTGGTGCAGCACGATCGCGGCCTCGAAGCTCGTCATCGCGGTGAACCAGAGGGTGCGGAGCTTGGCGGGCAACAGCTCACCCATGGCGAGGTTCCCACCCAGGACAAGGACGTTGTAGGTGTTCAGCCGGCCTACGGACGGCCGGGACCCGAGCATCGGGTTCATTTCGTCGAATGTGCCGCGACGAACCGCATCCACGCTCAAGAACCAGTCGGCCGCGATGGCGGCCGATGAGGTGACGGCCAGGACAGTATGCTCAGCCTTCCACTGAGCTGCTATCTTGGCCGGCGGGACCAGCAGCATTGCTAGAGTCAAAGCAAGCCTCTTCACGGCACGCACCCTGGGGAGTTTCCCACCTTGATCGCAACCGGAGTGCCAGGCGCCAACGGTCACAAGCACCTTGGGTTACACGGTCGTGTGACGCGGCGGCAGTAGCACTTTGCGGAAACATTGCAGGCTCCAGGTGTCAGAGCGCTGCGTGATTCGGCTCACGGTCCCGGGCTGCGCCTGGGCAAATACCCCTTCCGCGGTGATCATCTACCGCTCATGAGCGTGCGACGCGTCACCTTGTTGATCGCGATCTGGAGTTTGCTGCCGATCTCCCGCGGGCTCGCCCAGTCACGGATCGGGCTGGCCTTGAGTGGCGGCGCCGCTCGCGGGCTCGCGCACATCGGCGTGCTGAGAGTACTCGAGGAAGCAGGCATTCCCGTGGATGTGGTCGCAGGCACCAGCATGGGGAGCGTCGTCGGCGGCCTGTACGCCATCGGTTACACGGCGGGCCAGCTCGACACGATCTTCACGACCGCAAACTGGCGCGAGCTGCTGACCGACCCGGAGCGGCGCCGGGATCTCCCCGTCGAAAGGAAGTCCGCGGAGGACCGCTACCTCCTTACCCTGCCCATCTACCGGGGCGGGATCCACCTTCCTCGGAGCGTCGTAACCGGGCAGCGGATCTCGGAGCTCTTGACCGGCCTCACATGGTCGGTGCACGCGGTGCGGGAGTTCCGCGAGCTTCCCGTTCCATTCGTCGCGGTCGCGACAGACATCGAAACGGGCCAGGCGGTGGCGCTCGATCACGGGTTTCTGCCGGACGCCATGCGTGCCAGCATCGCGCTGCCGAGCGTTTTCTCACCAGTCGAGATCGAGGGCCGGGTGCTCATCGACGGTGGCGTCGTCCGGAACCTGCCCGCAGCCGACGCCCGCGCCCTCGGCGCCGATTTTTTGATTTGCTCGGACGTGACCGACCCCTTGCAGCCGCGGGACAGCATCTTCTCATTCGTCGGCGTCCTGGTGCAAGCTGTTTCGTTCCGGATCTGGGACTCGGAGACCGCGCAGCGCAAGCAGTGCGACGTGCTGATCACACCGGACGTCCGGGCGTTCTCGACCTTCGCGTTCGATCGTGCGCACGAGCTGATCGCGCGGGGCGAGGCGGCCGCGCACGCCGCTCTCCCGCAGATCGAAGCCGCATTGGCGCGAGCGTCGCGGCTTCCTGCGGCGCGCCCGCCCCTCGTGGCACCCGAGTCAGCATTCGTGACGACAATCCAGTTCGACCGTCCCGGCCGCGTACCGCGCGGGTTTCTCGACCGCGCCCTGGGGTTGAGGGCACCCGCGTGGGTGTCCCGTCGCCAACTCGATTGGGCCATCGCGCGGCTCTACGCCACCGGGTTGTTCGAGAGCGTCCGCTACCGGCTCGACGCGCCGTCTGGCGAACCACCGGATCGGCGGGTGTTGACCGTGTTCCTCGGGGAGCGATCGGCGGGTCGCTTCGGGCTCGGCCTGCGGTACGATAGCCGCTACAAGGCCTCGGTCCTGTTGTCGAGCACGCTCGGCAGCGCGGCCGGCGTCGGCCTGAGCAGGCAAGTGGACGTCCGCCTCGGCCAGCAGATCCACGTCGGCCTTGGCGTGTCTCAACCGGTGGGGGGTGGAAAGACCGTGACGCTGGATGCGGGCGCCGACTACGCCCGCGGCCCATTCGATCTCTACGACGCGGGGCACCGGGTGGCCCAGGCTCGGGTCGATCTCGCCGCCGTGACGGCCTCAATGGCGAGGAGCCTCGGCGCGGCGGCCGCGGTCTCCGTCAGAGGCAAGGTCGAGGACGCACGTTGGGTCGAGGAGGTGTCCGCCGTGGATTCCGGAGCCATCGTCCGGACCTTCTACAGCGTCGCGGGTCTCGTCGCTCTCGATACCTACGATCGAGGGGTGTTCCCGAGCCGCGGCGTCGCGTTTCGGGCGCTGTCGGAGTGGGGCACCCGCCTCATCGGCACCGGCGGTCCGTTCTCGCACCACCTCGCCGACATCCGGGCGTACCTGCCGCTCCATTCCACCGTGTCCCTCTGGGGCGGGGCCACCGTCGGGGCGTCGGGCGGCACCCTCCCGCCCCACTACGAGTTCTTTGTCGGCGGTGCCAACACGTACTACCTCTTTCCGGACCGCGAAATTTCCTTCGTCGGGCTCCACACTCAGGAGCGGCGCGGCCGTCATGTGCAAGAGCTCGAGCTGGGGGCGCAGTGGGAATTCGTGCCCGACGCGTTCGGCCGGATCCGTTGGAACGCCGGGACCGTGCTCGATCACTGGATGTGGGATCCCGCGCGCTTCGTGGATGGAGTGGCCGTGGAATTGGGCGGCAAGACCGTCGCCGGCCGCCTCAATCTCAGCCTGTCGTGGGGTGCCCACACGACATGGCCGATCGTGGAGCTCGATCTGGGGCATCCGTTCTGACGAGCTACCGTGTCTGTGACCTTGAAACACTGCCCCGCGCAGGAGGATGACGTGCCGCTGCCCCCCGATTTCGCGGCCGCGAGTGACGAGGCGTGGCGACGGATGCATGAGGCCCCGGGACTCCTGACCGAGCGGGAAGGGCAGTTCCTGGCGCTCGCCGCCGCCGCGGCTCCCGGCCGCGGCACCATCCTCGAGATCGGCAGCTTCAAGGGCAAGTCCACCGTCGGACTCGCTTCTATCGCCGCGCGCTACGGGCTCGGCCCGATCGTCGCCGTGGATCCATTCACCGCGCCAGCCAGCACCGATCCCAGCCTGGGAGGGCTGGCGTCGTCGTACGACGCGTTCCGCGAGACGCTCGCTCGCGCCGGTCTCACCGAGCACGTCGAAGTGCACAGCGCGCTGTCGCGCCAGCTCGCGCGCGCCTGGGATCGTCCCATCCGGATCCTATGGATCGACGGGGATCACAGCTACGAGGGCGCGAAGCAGGACTTCGACCTGTTCGCCCCGCACCTCGTGGACGGGGGCGTCGTCCTGCTGCACGACGTGCTGCACAGCTTCGCGGGGCCGATTCGGGTGTTCGTAGAGCAGGTGCTGCGGTCGCAAGCGTTTGGACCGGCTGGGTTCTGCGGCTCCATCGGGTGGGGGCAATACCGCCCGCGCGGCGGCTCGGCAGCGCGCTTCCAGGGGCCGCGGCTCGCGCTGGCGCGACGGGCGGCGCGTCTCATCCCACTCGCGGCTCGCGGGCGCGAGCTACGGGGATTCGGAAAGCTGTGCTACCAGCTGTTGCGTGCGACGGTGCCGCACGGGGACGTGGACCCGTCGGACTGGGCGGCCCTGGTGGCTAGCGCGTAGCCTCCACGCTTCGTGGAAACCGCTCGGCTACGAGCGAGCGGATCGCGTCCTGCACGTCGGCGAGCGGAATGCGCGCCACGCCGGCAGGGTGGATCAGGGCGCGGTAGGCAGTGCGATAGGGGTACCAGGGCAGCGGCGCCCCGGGGGGCGTGTGGTACAGGCCGATCGTGGGGATCTTCCACGCCGCGCCGAGGTGGATGACCGACGTATCGGGCGTCAGCAGTAGGTCGAACTCCCGCACGATGGCGGCGAAATCGTGAAACGATGCCAGGGGGGGAATGGCGCCGGCGCCCGTCGCGGCGGTGATGGCGGCGACCTCGGCCTGGTGATCCGGCGCGCCACCCACCCAGATCGCGAATCTGCGATCGAACTGCTGCATCCAGCGGATACACGCGATGAAGTTGTCCCGGCCCCAGTACCGCGCCGAGATGTTGATCCCGAAGCGCAGGGGCAGGTCGGTGGCTCCCAGACGCTCGCGAGCCCGCGCGCGGTCGGCGTCGGTGAGCGGATAGGCGAGGTCGAGCGGCACGGCCGCGGGGTCGATCCCGAACGGCAGCAGCAGCTGCGCCACGCGCTCGACGATGTGGACGCGTTGCTGATCGAGCAGCGGCACGGCGTGCGTGTAGTGCCCCGCGCGCGCGTGGCGGATGCCGACGCGCGCCCGCGCGCCGCTCCAGCGGGTCACGAGCTGCGAGTTGGCCGAGGGGTTGTCCATCAAGTCCACCACCACGTCGTAGCGCGCTCGACGCAGCGCCCACAGGAGCCGCACGGCACCCGCGAGCGTTTTGTCGTAGCGCCATGCGTGGTCGACGTAGGGCTGGACCGCCTGACGCACACCGAAGTTGGTGCGGCTGAAGAGCATGTCGAGCCGGGCGTCCGGGTAGCGGTGCCGCAGGGCGCGGATCACGGGGACAGACACGAGCACGTCGCCGATTCGGTCCTGGCGCAGGAGCAGGATGCGCGGGGAGTCGCCCAGGGCGAGCGCCTCATGCGACGTGAACAATAGTGGCTTGCTTAAGGTCTTGTGGCTGGCGATGTTTCCGCGCGCGCGCCGATAGCTCAATTGGTAGAGCAACTGACTCTTAATCAGTAGGTTCTCGGTTCGATTCCGAGTCGGCGCATAGGGTTAGGCGAGCAACTATGACAGAACTATCACAGGATCGACTAGGCTAGCGCCCGCCGACAACGCGGGCGCGATGCCCGACCGTAGCCGTGAGCCCGAGCGAGAAGACGAGATCATTCTGGAATTGCGAGCCGGTCGGCGCACCAAACACACCTGGCGGATAGTGCGGACTGAAGGTATACAGGTAGTCCTCCAGGCCTGCCCGAATCGCGAGCGTCGGTCCACCCCTGAAGCGAGCACCCACGCCGACAACCGGGCCCCACCCGGTCGTGCCTAACATGGTGGCGTACCAATCACCGCCGTGTGCGACCGCCCCTACACCGCCGGTGAAATAGACGGAGGCGCCGGAGGCGCGCGGCTTGACGCTGACCAGCAACCACAGGCCGCCGGTCATGATGTGGGACGACCTACCTGGCACTCGCACTCCGCTCGGTGCATAGCCGATGGAGCCTTCGACCGCGACCCGCGTGCTCAGCCAGTCGGTGACTCGGCCGCCAACGACCGGGGCCGTTTGCTGCTTCACGGGAGACCCGCAGGGCCACTGGACTATCTCGGGCACGATACAGGCGAACCCCGCCCCGCTCATGACGTCAGCGGTCGGCGCGTAGCCACCCCCGTATGCCGTGACCTCGAATTGCCCCGCGCACGGTGTCACCCCCACGGCGAGGCCAAACGCGACGAGGCTCGCGCCGCGCTTCAGCCCCGCAAGAACCTGCGCGGTTCCCGTCCCGCCCCGCTGAATCACGGGACGCGACACTGCTTGCGTAGCATTGCTGTAGAGCCGCAAGCCGCTCCAGGATGGCACCCGGTCGCCTTAGAAGTTCGGCTCGTCCGCGGTGGGACCGTATACCGCCGGGACCGGAACGTCGTTGAGCCGCAGATATACGGTGAGCTGGGCACGATGGTGGACCAAGTGATTGAGCACGGTGCGGCGGTACACCGTGAA
>WNGP01008838.1_pt1 | contig 12858 bp, 9 predicted proteins | sample 5407671 | NCBI WGS metagenome assembly WNGP01 (sample SAMN13153381, study PRJNA577476) | soil metagenome | isolation source: 40 cm soil or saprolite under Garry oak tree replicate 2 | place: USA:California | collected 2016-06-15 | reverse complement strand
AGCTTGTCCAGGGGAGTTGTACGCGCAATGACCACTGCACGCTCCAAACGCTCATCAAGCTCGCTGTTCTGGAGTTCAAGGACCTCGGCTCCAGTGAGCACCTCGCCGTCTTTGTCGAGTAGACCAGCTTCCTGGGCAATGGTGCGAGCGGTAGCCGGGTGATCACCCGTAATCATAATCACACGAACTCCCGCTTCGCGGCATCGATGCACTGCCGCTTGCACATCAGGCCGCAATGGATCACTAATCCCCACGAAGCCAAGGGCAGTCAATCCACGCGGATTGTCGAGCGGCGTATCGGGTGGCCCTTCAGCGACCATGAGTACACGCAAACCACGCTCCGCAAGACGCCTGGAGAGATCAAGCCACTCATGTTGACCATGCTCGTCCAGGGGACGTTTCTCACCATGCTCAAACATCCAGCTGCACCGGGGAATAAGCGCTTCTGGTGCGCCCTTGACGCAGAGATACTCCTGGGCAACAGTGGCGTGAAAGGATCGTACGGGATCAAACGGTAATTCAGCCACGTGCTTTACATGCAACTGCTCGCCCAGGCCAGCATCTACAGCGCCCTGGATGATAGCCACATCGGTGGGATGCGCTTTCGCGTCTTGAGCAGACGGGTGCGGACTGGCAAGAGCGGCAGTTACCAGCACACGACGCAAATCGGTCGATAATTCACCTGGTACCTTTGCTTCCTGATCGTAGTCAGCCACCATGCTGAGGGCGAGCTGCCCCTTAGTCAACGTTCCCGTTTTATCGGCACAGGCGACGTCAACGCGTCCAAGTGCCTCGACGGCTGACAGGCGACGCACCACGGCGTCCTGGTCAGACAGGCGACGAGCAACCCCGGCTTCGCCTACACTGGCGAGCAGTGGTAAGCCTTCAGGGATGGCTGCCAGTATCGTTGTCATGCCAATCGCTAGCAGGGAAGCCAGAGGAATTCTCCGTAGGAACCCAGAAGCGAGGACGATGCCCCCTCCTCCAATAGAGAGAGGCAAGAGCACTCGGAGCATCCGGTTCAGGCGCACTCCAAGGGGACTTTGCTCCAACTCATCTGCAGACAAGGCAGCAGCGGTTGCACCCATGCGAGTCTGCCGACCAACCGCCACCACGACAGCATGCCCGGTACCGGTGGTGACATCGCTGCCCTCCATGACAATGCGACTTGCATCGGTTCCTCCAGCCGGCGCTTTAGAAACCGGCACTGATTCCCCGGTCAGCGCTGCCTCATCTACCTCCAGGCCATGCGAACTCAACAAGCGAGCGTCGGCAGCAATGCGATCTCCCGGCGCTAGCAGCAGCACGTCTCCCGGCACCACTTCATTAGCTGGTATCGTTACACTCTGACCATCGCGCAAGACACGCGCAGTTGAGGTTGACAAAGTTGCCAGCGCCGCCGCCACCCGATTAGCCTTGTGCTCTTGCCAGACACCCACGGTAACGTTGGCCAGGATCGTTGCACCGATGATCACAAAATCTCCCACTGCTCCTGTGAAGAGCGAGAGACCGGCCCCAGCAGCGTAAATGGCGATGAGTGGAGAATAGATCTGTTCAAGGAAAGCTGTCAGCAGTGAATTGCGGCGAGCTTCTGGCGGTGCCTTGTGCAGGCGCTCGGCAGCCTGGGCACTCGAAAGGCCCTCTGGCGAGGAATTCAAGGCATGCAGTACTTGCTCCACGCTCTGCCGCCCCCAACGTTCTGGATGTGGGTCGAAAAGATGGAAGATAGTCGACCTTTGTCGTTCTCCACCCATCAGCCTGAGCCATCCATCCGCTATGGCGATAAGAGAGGTGATGGTGACGGCACGGGCGGCATGCATCAGCCCTGGCCTTCCCCGAAAACCCCATGCGGCACCGATGATATTGGACACCCCTGCCAGTCCAACGGAATCACGTACCGTTGCATCCCGGCGTACACACGCTTCAAGAATAGCAGCCACCGCCGTGAGATCGGGGGCGAGCAGGTCAGCCTGGGCAGGCAAGCGACTATTGCCGTCCGTAACGCCGATTGCCAGGTCACAAGCTGCGAATCCTGGCGCCGCGCCTGCATTATCCGAGACAAAGGCAACGAGCGCTCCCTCTTTTTGCTTCGCTCGAATGGCCTCCACTGCATCATTGCTCTCGAGGAGCGACACGTGCGCTCGCCCAGCGAGCGCATGCACTGCGATCTGATCGCCACTGGAGATCACCCCAAGTTCTACTCCATAGCGTTGACAAGCCTCGACCAGATCCGAAACTCCTGATGCGAGCTTAGGCCTTAGCGCAAAGACTCCGAGGGGATGTTCCTCACGATCGCTGCGCAGCACCAGTACATAGTTGCCACGTTGCCGCAGACGCGCAGCCTCTGGGATCGCACTCCAGTCCTCAACAGGGCCGAGTGAATACTGTACTGCATCAGCAGAGGCAGTGGCAACCTTGCCATCGAAGGTCCCGTTACTCATTGTCACACCGTTTGCTGCTCTGAAGGCTCCTCCCCACGGTGAACCCGCTGCGGCAGCCACGCCCGCAGCAAGCGCAAGAATTTCGGCAGTATCATAGTCATTGGTCATAGGCCAGGCACCGCTGAGTTCGAGTCCGTCGGTGAGCAGGCGTACCCCGTCCAAAAAAACCGCATCAGGTCGGCGATAGTTGCGGTGCGTACGTGTACCGACCACGGTGGCCCCGGCCCGTATCATGCGCGCCGCAGCGCCGATTTCAGCATTCTCCGCCCCTATCATGGCCGTACGAGGAGTGACCAGGAGCAAGGCGGCGAGTGTCTGGCTCAACGAACGGATCAGAAGAGCAGTCGCCGCTGTATACACAAGCGAGACCGGCCCCATCGCTTGCAGGTAACGCTCAAAGATCGATGGAGTAGGGGGAGATGGAGGAGGCGTTGGCGTGAATGCTTGAAATGACTCCTCGGCCTGCAACTTCAAGACGAATGGGCCGCCGTAGAGTCGTGCGCCAGGAGGAATTGTACTCCCTGGAATAACTGGCAGAGGCATAGCATCTAGCCCGATTGCCGTTCCAGTCCCCTCTATAACCTTCGCTGCTAGAGGAGTTCGTTCGCCCGATTCCAGTCGTATGACTGCACCTGGTTGCGCCGGAGCAGTATGCTCTACCCTCTCCTCATAACGACGCCATGCTGAACGCCGCGCAATCTCTTCAGTCAGCAGACGCGATGCCTCCAAGCCATTCACTACTAGACCGAGCTCGCGACCAGCAAGGGTGAGGGTAATGATACTCGGTACATTAAGGAGAAGACTTGACACCGTCCGCCCAAGGAGCTTATGCAGTCCATAGCGAATAGGGGGAATACTCTGCAAAATCGCGAGTATACTTGCGATGTGCACCGCGGTAGATGCGCCAGGTAGAGGCTCTCGAACATGGAGGAGCCGGCGTGTCGTCAACAGCCCAAGGCCCAGTGTAGCTCCACTGAGCCTGATCGCGCTTTGTAGCAATGGTCCCGGATCGAGTGGATCGGCCGGACGAGTCTCGCCTGGGAGTTCTGGTAGTTCCAGGTCAACTACTTCTGCAATCAGGTCTTCTAAGTCGACCTTTTGTTCCGTGAACTCGACGAGCACACGCCCGGTGAGCAGGTTCGCGCTTGCATGCACCCCCTGGTGGCGTTCTAGAGCCTCTACCACGCGCTTCGCCAGGTGTGGACTGCGGTCTAGCCCACGCACAGCTATACGTGCCCGGATTGTCCGGCCATGCTTTTCACGTACCATAGGAGGGGGTGCAGGTTCGTTTTCGGGCTCACCACTCGCATCTGTTACGAGCGAGTTCACCATCGCAACGATAGTTTGCTCGTTCGTGACTTTCGGATCGAATTGGACGAGGATATTGCCGGTCAAGGCGTTTGCCTGTGCGCTCCTTACCCCCTGCACTTCACGCAGCCGTGTTTCTATACTGCGCTTCCCTTGTCCAGACCACCCTGGCACATGCACTCGTACCCGACCCGGAACTGTATGAAGAACACGAGGTTCCTCAGCAACTGCTACACTCATGTACTTCCTCAGTTTCTTTCTAGCAGAGAATCACCCCGCTAATGATGCTCAGAGCAGCATCAGCCAGGCGCTTTGCAAACTAGAGCTTGAGATTGAGATATAAAACGGGATGCGTTTAGTAACGCATTGTACTCCAGGTGTTCTTGTGACGCTCTATGATCGAGCCGGAGGACACATCAGAGAGTCCAGCAAAACTCTACGCCTACTGGTTTCCATGGTCCTCCTCTTTATTATGGATGTTCTGTTCATTACGGATGTTCTGTGCCTCCGCCCATAGATCTTCAGCTTCCTCACGCACGCGGGCCGCAGTCCTCTGGATTTGTAGTCCGGCGAGGGCCGCGAAGAGACCAAGACGCTGTGCCATGCCCTCTACCAGTTCCTCGGCCTTCGCTGTAGCTTTTTCTGTCTCAGGCTGAGCTGATTCTTCCGTTTGTGCTCTCGCTGGCTGGCTCGACTTCTCTCCAGCTGCCGCCTCAGGCTGGTCCATGCGACGAGTTTGCTCACGCATATTAACGGCAGTGCTTTGAATGCGCTGACCGGCAAGACCCGCGAAGAAACCAATCCGCCGGCCTAGATTGTTCAACAATTCGTCAGCTCGCGCCACTGGTGGTTTGTCTGACCCTCCTTGCGTCTTGCTCATTGCTATATCCTTACCTTTCACAATGTGTTCAAACGATATTGTGATCTGTATATAGACAAGCCCCGAGCGGTCATCACTCGTCCAATGACTTATCTATACGATTTAGAACTCAAGCGACAAGAACCTTGTCAAGTTACCAACCCATAGAAAAACAGGAGATCCGCAGCAACCAGCACAACGACTGTTGCCACTAGAAAGAGGTTGGTGACAAGACCCAGTGGCTCAGTCTGCATAATTGTCCGGTTATTCCCGACGATCATGACATAAATGACCAGGATAGGTGCCAGTAGACCGACCAGCACATTCGCACAGAAAATGAGCTGGATTGGATTTACATGCAACAATGACACCACAAGACCGACGATCAGTGTGCCGGTCAGAATCAGGTAGAACTCCTTACACCGCGACAGCTTTTGCGAGAGCCCTGACGGCCAGCCAAAGGCACCCGCTACCGCATAGGAAGTACTGGCCAGTAAGACTGGAAGGGCGATAAATCCTGCCCCGATCAACCCAATAGCAAACAGATATTTCGCGAACGGACCAAGCAGAGGCTCCAGGGCTTGTGCCGCATCAGCCGCTGTGTTAATCGATCGATGATGTGTAAAAAGGGTTGCGGCGGTCGTGACTATCACAAAGTACGCGACGAGATTGCCGCTAATCACTCCGCTGGCAACGTCGAGAGCGGCGCTGTGAATTTGCCGTGTTAATGATCCTGCACGCTGCTGCTCTTTTTCACCATGTGCCTGCCAAAACATACTGTAAGGCGAAATCGTCGCTCCCAACAAAGCAACTGCTGAACTCAGACTAGCAAAATCAAAACTCACGTGTGGCACGAATGTATGGACCAGCACACTGCCCCAGTTTGCGCCGGCGAACACCGCGGTAATCAGGTACGTGACGAAGGCCAGGCTCAATATGGTAAAGATCTTTGTGATCGACTCAAAACTATGGTACACAGTGAGACACCACAAAAGAGCCGCAACTGGAATGACGAACCAGGCCCAGGAGAGGCCAGTGATCAACTCGAGTCCGCTGCCAATGGCGACCAGGTCGCCTGCGATCAGCGCAACATTGGCAATGACCAGGATGAGAACGGCAAGAAGAGCAACCCATCGTCCATAATACTCCCGCAGGATGTCAGCCAACCCCTTCTGAGTGATACGGCCTATTTTCGCGCAGGCGAACTGGACGGATTGATACATCGGCGTCGAGAGCAACATCAACCAGAGGTGGCTATAGCCTGCCGTCGCTCCATCTATCGCATAAGTAGTCATGGCCGTCGCATCATTGCCCGCCATCCCGGACAAAAAGCCTGGACCCAGAAGACGAAGCAATTGATGAAGTTTGCTTCGTGTTGCTGGCGCAAGCCTACCCGATGCTTCAGTTGGTGCCACCGCTGGCTGACTCGGCTTCTCTGCTTGAACCATCTTCGGCTGGTCCATCCGATCAGTCTCCTCGCTTATACTGGCGCTAGCGCCTTGGATGTGTTGACCAGCAAGACCTGCGAAGAGGCCAATACGGAGTCCCGTGCAGTCGATCAAGTCCTCAGCTCGCGTCACTGCCGGCTGTACCGACTACTCGTCTTTCGACTGTTCCACCAGAACTAACCTCCTTGACCTTCGGAGGAGGTCTGTTGCTGCTTCGCCTGTGACTGAAGTGTGGCTCCCGCCTCCTGGACGCCGCGACCAATGCTGCGGGTGAAAGATGTGATTGCATCACCGGCCATAAGAGCGCCTGCTAAACCGTAGACTACTCCACGACGTAAGAGCTTACGAGCGCCTGGTGAGAAGACAACAGCTGTCACTGCTGCGGTGACGGCTATCTCAGGTTGCAGATAATCGTCAAATTCCATCGCTCTCCTATCCTTTCCTAGCGTGAACGTGAGATAACAAAAACATTGTATCTTGATACATCACAGGTAGCTTCCTATCCCTGAAGATATGAGATAACAACTGATATACGATTGGGGAAGATTAACGGTTTCACTTCTCTCGAGGCAAGAGTATAGTGCTTTTTCATGTTGTTTAGGTAAGGCTTGGAGGGAGAACTGCCTGGCTACCCGCTTAATAATTTTTAACTATAGGATAATGCTTTCTTAATATGCTTTGTCTACGATCTAAATGGACAGCTTTATGTGGTTTAGTGATCAAGATAGCCCGGAAAGGGAAAAACACCATGTTAAAATTGCTTGGCTCAATAGCTCTTGGCATCCTCTTGAAAGTAGCATCCAGGGTCGCAGAGAGAATGATGCTTCCTCAATATCGATGGATCCTCGCCGTTCTCTCTCTCGTTTTGTAACGAGACCACCTATCGATTGGCGGCCTTGCTATTCCAGGTAGTCAGGAGCAATTATGCTCAACCAAAGCTCTGTCCCAGCTCAAAACGAGTAGCAGGATGTGAGTTAAGTAGAGATGCGATGGGCTGAGTGTTCCCCTTCAGAGAACACCCAGTCCTATGCTCATGGCATAACTTCATCACGTTCTCCGTTCTAGTTTCCAAGGGAACGTTATACCTCACAGGCTCTTCCCCTGTGCTCAGTGTCCCATGCTAATAGTATAGTTGCCATTCAGATCGCACGAACATGTTTTGTAACAGTTTCGCCATACTTTCACAACAGCTCATGATTAGACTTGAGATAGGCACTAAGCTGAGACAGGAAAGGAAATAGTCGAATGAGCCAATTTTATGAGTATGGACAGGAACAGGCAAGACAGAACGCATTGAGGGAAGCCAGGGCATATGCACCACAAGGCGACGATCTCCCCGCCAGTCAGCAATCCGACCATCTGGCTGGCTATCAACAGCAAGAGTACCAGCAGCCTAAAGGATTAGAGGGGCCCTTGAAAAACTATGGCCAGCAGCAGTATGAGATGCCGGTGCCGGGTCTGCATTACTTTGATTTCGGCTCTTACGAAATCAATAGCAGATTCGCGGCGGTCTTGAGCTATACAGCTTTGTGGCTCACCGGCCTGCTTTTTCTGCTCTTCGAGAGAAAAAACCGCTTCGTACGCTTTCACGCGCTGCAGTCTCTGCTTTTCTTTGGCGGCGTCAATGTGTTGTATATCTTTTTGATAAGTATTATGGTGAATCAAGTCCCATTCTTATGGGGAGTGGCTATCTTCGCGTTCGTAGTGGTCAATGTAGTCGCCTTTGTCGCCTGGATCGTAGGCATGGTGGGCGCTATCAGGGGAAAATACGTGAAGTTGCCCTTCGTAGGCGACATTGCCGAAAGATACGTGAACAGGAATGTAACTGTGAAATAGAGTGGAGGGGATACAACTGACCGCCCTCTACATGCCACTCCTATGAAACTCCAGCGCGTTCCTGTAAACTTCGATGTAGCGTATAGCGGACGCCCGCCAGGAATGGTCGGCAGCCATGCCGCGTCGTTGCAGCGTGCGCCAGATACCCTTGATGCGAAAGAGTTCCAGGGCGCGTACGATGGCAGCAAAGAATTCCCACGGATCATACTTGCTAAAGGCGAAACCATTGCCTTCACCGGTCCGTGGATCATACTCCTGCACGGTATCGGCCAAACCACCGACACTGCGCACAATGGGCACACTGCCATAGCGCATGGCGATTAACTGGCCGAGGCCACAAGGCTCGAAACGTGAGAAAATTGGCAACCTGCTCAGGGTAACGAGCGGCGAGGTCCTGGAACATTTCGTGATAGTGTGTGTCACCGATGCCCAGGACGACCAACTGGATACCCTGGGCCAGTAACGGCTGGGCGATCTGCGCGATCAGATCAAAGCCTTTCTGATCCGTAAGGCGCGAGATCATGGCGAGGAGCGGCACCTCTGGTTTGGCGGGCAGGTGCGCCCGCTCTTGCAACGCTCGCTTATTTTCGGCGCGCTTATCGAGCGTGTCGCTGTCATAGCATGTGTGAATATAACGGTCGGCCGCAGGGTTCATTTCCTGGTAATCGATACCATTGAGAATGCCAAATAAACGCTCACGGCGCGACCGCAACAACTGGTCTAATTTCTCGCCGAACTCCGGGGTGAGTATCTCCTGGGCATAACGTCCACTAACTGTTGTGATAGCATCAGCAAAGAGGATGCCACGCCCCATAATATCGACGACATTGGCGAGTTCGACGATCTGAGGATAGAGGAATCCCCCGGCGGCAACTCCAGCCACTTCCAGGATGCGGTAACCAAAAATCCCCTGATAGGCAAGATTGTGGATGGTATAGACGGTGGCAGTGTTGGCAAAGAATGGATCACCGTGGTAAACAGTATGCATCCAATTAGGCACGATGCCGGTTTGCCAATCGTTGCAGTGTATGATGTCAGGAGACCAATCAAGCGCGCGCATCGCTTCGAGAGCGGCGCGGCAGAACAGGATGAAACGCTCACCATCGTCGGTATAGCCGTAGATATTCTCGCGATCAAAAAAGCGGGGAGCATCGATCATGTAAACCGGGATGCCATTGCCAATGCTGCCCAGGCGAACATTCACTTGCTCCTGGAAACCCGCTATGTTGACTGTAAGGGCATCCAATATGGTCGTCAACGCGAATCGTTCCGGATCCACCTGTCGATAGCGCGGCATGACCACGCGCACGTCTTGTCCGAGTTCCTGTAATGCCTTTGGCAAGGCTCCAACGACATCGGCCAATCCACCAACCTTAGCAAACGGCACAACCTCAGAAGCAAGGATCAATATTTTGAGCGGCTGCTCATTATGCATGTCCGTTTTCCCCTGCGCCGAGGGTACTCTTACGCAGCATAACTTTCTCCTGTGACATGTGAAATAAATGATAATCCAAGTATAGCACCGAACAATGAAATGGCGAAAGGCCTGGCAAACCTTTCGCCATTTCGTTACTATCTTCTACGAGGGTGTATCATTTGCAAGATAGCCCCCTAGACGTGATAGCGATTGCGTACGAGGAAGTAGAACTGGATGCCGGCAAGCAATCCCATGAGCACGAATACTATGATGGCATCGGCTCTTCCGGGAGAGCCATTGTTGACCAGAACCCCAGGAGCGAAAGGAATATTCGGATTCGTCTCGCGAAATCCCGGGATCGAGAAGAAGGCAAATGCGGCCAGGTAGATGATCAGACAGGTGCCGATGACGAGCCACTGGCCGACACAGCCCAGCTTATTTTCACCGACGACCGCGAATTCGCGGCGGGCGACGCTGGTCCAGATGGCTGCAAGGACCAGGGCAGCGCCGCACAGGAGCATAGCGACGAAAATCTCATCGGGATGCATATGCACCACAAGCGTCGCCAATGCCAGCACTGCCGTGATGGTGATACTACCAATGATAACGAGATTACGCCTGGTCTTCCAGGCCACAACGGCAGCCATAAGCAAGACGAAGAAGTTCGTGGTAACTACAGCGTCGATGATATAGCCGGCCTGTTGCGAGAACGAACAGGAAGCTGGAATAGCAGACATCCTGGCGCAAACGGTCAGGTAGATGCCCAGGCCGATAAACGACCAGGAGTGCATCCAGGCCATTAGAGGGTAGATGACGAACCAGGCCAGCAGGAAGATTGCGCCGAAAGGCGCTAAATTGATGCCGACCCCGTAGAGGCCAGCCATAGTGCGCTTGCGTACCGGGCGCATCAGGTAGTGAAAGCGCAGCGCAAAGGCTCCCAGTGTACAGAGAACAGCAGCCGCCAGTACGACATCGAAAATCGTGTTGACGATGAATAGTCCGGTGATGGGTCCCGGACACCCCTTAGCAGGATTAACCGCGAACGGGCACTGCGGATCGATTGCTTTGGCAAGACCTGTATCGCTCACAAATGTATAGAAGAGCATGAAAACGATGAGCAGCGTGATGCCAATGCTGATCATGGCACGAATGGCGGGGGTTGTGCCAGGGTCACTGCGGTCTGGATTGCGCTGTTCGCGCACAGCCAGGGCGCTGAAAAAGAGCATGGCAATGCCGACGCCGAGGATGACGGTACCGAGCATGATGAGATCGACCGCTTGAGCCGGGAACCAGAGCACGTTGCCACCCAGCACTGGATTCCATTTGACGTTAGCTGCTGGGAAATACTGGTTATTAGTAAAAGCAGCCGCGAGGACGATAGCCAGGCCAGCAAGGGTGAAAATGAAGCCCAGCCCGCCAATTATTGCCGGCGGCACGACTGGCTTGGGATCAAAGAGCAGCACGACGACCTGAATGACAATGAAGCCTGCCAGGCAGATGGCAGCCAGCGCAAGCGAACCCTGCTCAAGGCCAACCAGTGAGGAAGCCGTCATTTGATCAAAGATATAGCCGGGGAGCTGCCCAATCAGCAAGGCGCCTAGAAAAAAGAAGCCGACGCCGAAGATCATGGCTCGCGCCCACGAAATGCGCTCTGCTTGTATGGGCGCCCTGGACCCATTTGACCGTTGTTGTGCTTGTTGCATGGTTACAATCCCTTATGGAACGATAGTCAGTACGGCCGTCATAACAGGGTGAATCTGGCAATAGTAGACGACCAGATGATTTGGATTGAAGTTGTAGGCAGCCATGCTGACCTTGTAGGTGAATGACTGGCCTGTCGCAAGCGGCTTGGAAGCACCCGAATCGAAAATGTTTGCCGCAACAACCGGAGCAGATGGATTCTCTCCCTTAATCGCCGTCACGGTGTGAGGCGTGTTGCTCTTATTGACCCAGGTAATGCTGGTTCCCACCTTGACCTTAACATTCAAGGGAAAGCAGGCAGGCTGGCATGTAGCGGTAGCAGGAGAGTTAGTGATGTTAAGAGTAATCGAGTTTTTGCTGGTCATATCGACGGGTGCGCCAAACTGCCCTGCGCCAGCACCGGCAGTTGCCTGCGCTACAGCAGTTTGATAGGCGGTGGGATTCGAGCTCTTCAATTCCGTGGGAACCTGGTCAAAGCCGTTGGTGCCAGGACCGGTCGGATAGCCATTTTTAGTCAGATAGGCCGGATCAGCCGAACGAATGAGTTCAAATAAGTACTGGATTTGTACCTGTGTGAGGGGTCCGCCATACTGGTCGAGCCAGGCCGGCATAAGAAGCTTAGATGGATCGGTTGTGTTGGCGATTCCGCCGCTGATAATGCGCAAAATGTCTGCGTCACTCAGGTTGTTGACGGCGGTATTCCCATTGAGCTTGGGACCAGTTTGACCTTGCCCGTTGATGCCATGACACTGGAAGCAATACTGGGCATAGAGCGCGGCGCCGCGCTGGACAGCAGTGGTATGCTGATCGAGTTTGGCCACGGCCTGGTTGTTTGACTCCAAAATCCAGAAGGCGGGTATCAGGAGAGAGACAATCGATAGCATGATGAGAGCACCATACCCTGTTTTCTCTACCGCGTTGGTGCGAGAAATAAATATGTAGAGTAAGGCCCCCACAGTAACCAGCAGAACTATGATACCCACTGCAGCCTGTACGGGATTTACCATAAATACACTTCCTTACATTCCTCTTGGGCCGCCGACTGGTCACACCGGCGGCCATCGGAAGAATTTTCAAGCTACAAGTTTTCACAAATGGGCCAGTTTCACCCGTCCCATATTTACAGGACGAGATGACGCGCAGCCCTACGCGTTGCACGGCACCGGCGGTGGCGCAATGAGACGAGTCGTTGCATCGGGATGCCCCACTGTATTATTGAGCGTACCGGTACTCACAATCACGTTTCCGCCGCTAAAGGACATGGCAAAGCGGTCGGCACTCCTGGGAGCCGGGCCATCAAGATACTCGCCGTCAACATTATAGTGCGAACCGTGGCAGGGGCACTTGAAGCTCAGGCAGTCCTGGCGGTAGGCGTACGTGCAACCGAGGTGGACGCAACGCTGGTAGAGTGCAACCCAGAGCGAGCCATCCGAGTCCTTGACAATGGTCTCCGAAGTCAACTGGTCCGCGAGATTAGTGCCATTCAAGAGCAGCGGCGTAGCGGTGGCCAGGTGCACCACGTAGGCCTTGGCTTCTTGATGATAGAACACACCAGCCTGGCCAAGGGTGAATTTATCAGGTAAGGCTGCCGGGAAGTCCGTCTTTTTGCCAATGGGGATGTCGGCACCGAATTGGCCGACCAGGTTCGGATACATAAAATAGAGCGCACCGGCTACAGCGGCGGTAGTGGACAACCCCCATACAGCCAGCATAGACCTGCGCAGGAAACGCCGCCGCGACAGGCGCTGCTTCGCTATCTCTGCAGCCTCGGCACCGCCGCCATGCAACACCTCGTACTGCTGCGGTGTGATGGGAGGAGTATCGATACTCATAGTTATCCTCTCTGTC
>WNGP01004420.1_pt1 | contig 12859 bp, 14 predicted proteins | sample 5407671 | NCBI WGS metagenome assembly WNGP01 (sample SAMN13153381, study PRJNA577476) | soil metagenome | isolation source: 40 cm soil or saprolite under Garry oak tree replicate 2 | place: USA:California | collected 2016-06-15 | reverse complement strand
CTGCTGTGATGCGATGTGGACGGTGTCGTTGACGGGCCTGGGCTGAGGTCTGCTCAGCAGGGTCCGATGAGTTTCGACGTGTTGCGGTTCGGCGTGTCGCGTCTGCCGGTCTCCCCGAGGACGTCGGCGGCCCTGCGTTCGCCGAGTGTTCGGGCGAGTGCGTCGCGGAGCTGCTGGTTGTCGGTCTCCAGTTGGCGGATGCGGGCGGTGGCCGCCTCCAGCCGGCGCAGCAGCGAGGTATCCGATGCGCGCTGCCGTTGCGGAGGAACCTGCGCTGATGAGGTGGCGGAATGTCGTTGGCGGAGCCGTTCGATCTCGGTGCGCAGGTCCTCCTGGGCGTAGAGCCAGGATCGGGACACGCCAGCCTCACGGCTGACGGCGTCGAAGGTGATGTGCTGGCCGGCGGCGTCCATGCGGCGCAGCGCGGTGACGGCACGCTGGCGGGTTTGCTGAGCCCGGAGCCTGGCAGCTTGGATGACATGGTGAGAGTTGTCAGCCCGCATCGGCGGCCTCGGATTTCTCGTCCTTCTCGATCTCGCCGATCATCCGGTCGAGGTTGGTGAGGACCCGCTGGTTCATCTCCGCGACACGGGTCTGGCCCTTGCCGGTGGACACCTCGATGAGGGTGAGCGTGCGGTGACGCTGTTCGCGCAGTTCGGGTAGGAACTCCGGGCCGGACAGGAAGACCGGGCAGGTCAGGCACGCGTTGGCGTGCGGGCAGCTCTTCTGAATCGGCAGTCCGCAGTAGCCATTGGACAGGGTCTGGGTGGCCATGCCATACCGGGTTTTCGCCCACTGGGCCTGGTCGAGAAGGCCGCCGGGTTCGAGGGTGACGCGCTCACCCTTGATGTTGACCTTGGTGGCCTGCTCCCAGTGTCGGCGCACCGTCTGGTCGGTGATCTTGGCGTAGTGCGAGGTCATCCGGTGCGAATCATGGTCCAGCAAGACCCGGACGACTTCTTGGGGAACGTCGCGGTTGATGAGGCGGCAGGCGAAAGTATGGCGCCATTGATGGGGCGTCAGGTGCACCGGCCGGCCGTGTTCGTCACGGATCTCACAGGTCTCCAGCCAGCGGCCGAGCATCCGCCGGTAGGTGCCGTCGGCCAGCGGGAGGTTCCCGGAGACGTTGGCGCGTTCTCGGTGATCACGGATGGCGGTTTCGAGTTCTTCGTCGATGGGGACGGCTGCCTCGCGTCTCATCTTGGTGTTGAAGTAGCGGAGGTAAGGGGCGCCCTGGCCATCGTGCAGGAGGCAATCGAAGTCGAGAGCCAGGGCGCTGGAGATCCGTAGACCACACCGGGTGAGGATGAGCGTGGTCAGCCGACCGGCGGAGCTGGGCCAGCGGTCCAGGCTTGCGGGTGCCTCGACCTGGGCCATGACGTACTCGGCGAGACGGCGGTCGACCTGCTCGGGGACCGGCGGGGTGTCGCCGAGGTAGAACGCCGCAGTGCCGGGCAGCGTATCGTCCCACCCGTTCTGCCGGATGTTTTGGAAGAACAGGTTGAGCCCGCCAATCCGGGTCTTCTTCATCCCCTGTCCGCCTGGCTGGGCGGCGACGTGGGCGAGATAGCGTTCCAGCAGCGGCCGGTCGACAGCGGCGAGAGTGTCAACGCCGGCCAGGGCGAGGAACGTGCTGAAGCAGATGAGAGCGTCCACTCCGGCCCTGGCTGCGCCGATGCTCAGCCCTGAGGCCAGGCGGAGTCTCGTCCATCGCTTGGCGAGCTCGCGCAGCCAGGGCTGGGTGATGCGGTCAAACCGCAGCCGGGCGCGCGGGCAGGGGCGGCCTGCCGGGATGGTGATGCCGGGCAGCTTGTGCAGACGCCACACGTCCCTGGGGTACTCGATCTCCCAGCCGGTCCCGTCCCGCAACGCCTCCAGCGCATCCCGGGCGTCGACCAGGAGCAGGGCAGACTCGCCGGGCTGGGAACCAGCGCTCTGCCGCCACTGCTGCTCGGTCAGGTCCAGCAGGGAGGTGACACCGACCGCCTGGACGTGCCGGATGGCAGGCATGACCAGGCGGGGAGCGGCGGTGCGGGAACGCGCATCGTGGCGGCACTGCAGCGCGTACTGAATCTCCAGCTTCAACTGCGGGCTGAGGTCCTGGAGGTCGATGGAGGCGGTGCCGACGAGCTCGCAGTCGGCGATGAAGCGGCCGGGATCGGGACGGCCATGCCGCTGCCACCGGTCGTCATGGCCCGTGCAGAAGATCTTCGTTGGGTTCACGATCCAGAGGTCGCAGAACGGCAACCGGCACTCGGCTGCCGTGGGGTCGCTCGGGGCCAGGTCAGGTGCGTCCCAGGTCGCCAGGCCGGGTTTGCCGGCCCGGTTCCACCGGTCTCGGTGCCTGGAACACAGCCCGTTTCTGGCACCACGTGCGTATCGGCAGCCATCCACGATGCAGGGAGCCAATGGCCTGCGGCCCCGGACCGGCGGACCAGGAGCGGCCAGGAAGTCCTCCATCGGCGGGCGGCCGTGCTTACGGAACCGGATGGCGTGCGCGTTGCAAAGCCCGCGCTGGATCGATACCGCTGTCCGGTCGCAGTCCTCGACAGCACACTCGTCGGCGACGAAGACGGGGTCGCCGGGGGCAGGGATGTAGATGTCAGTGCGGAACTCCGGCCGGACGATGGCCATCAACTGCTCCAGCAGCCCCGAGCGACCCGGCACCTGCTCGACGGCGGTCACAGCTGGACCTCCCGGCCGGTGAACCAGCCCGCGGCCTCCAGCGTCTTGCGGGCGTCCTCGACGGTCAGGTGACCGTAGGTATCGATCGTTGTGGTGATCGAAGCGTGCCCGAGGCACTCCTTCACTGTCTCCATCCCGGCGCCCCGGCGCAGCAGCCAGGTCGCGTAGGTGTGGCGATATTGATGGGGCTCGAAGTCGATCCCGGTCCGTTCCCGCAGGCGAAGCACCAGGTCGTAGACCGCGGCGTAGGTCCACGGGCGCCCGTAAGGCTGAGACCACAAATTGACGAACACGTAGTCCGAATCCAGCGAGCCGTACTCGCGGGTGAGGTAATCGGCATACAGCCGCATCAACTCGGCGCTGGCCGGGATGATCCGGGAGATACCCGCCTTGGCGCGGGCTCCGTTGTCGTTGGGCCGCGGCATGACGGTCACGGTTCGCTCGGCGATCCCCATGTCCTCGTGCCGCAGGCCGAGAGCCTCGCCGATCCTGACCCCGCAATCCAGCAAAAGAGCAAAGAGCAGGCGATCTCGCAGGTGGTCGCAGGCGTCCAGGATCGTCTGCACCTCGGTCGCGGTCAGCACCTTCGGCCGGGGACGGGACGCCTTCAGCTTGATCGTCCGCCGCCGCTGAGGCTCGCCTTTGGTGATGTGATGCAGGAACGGCTTGAACGAGGTCGCCGATCCCCGGCGGCCCGCGGGCTGCATCGTAACCAACAACACGGCCAGCGCCGCTCCGTGCCGGGCATGGAACTCGCAGAACGAGACCAGGGCGGCGAGCTTTCGGTTAACGCTGGCCGCTGAGCAATGATGCGCCACTGTGGGCAGTACGGCGACCTTCCCGTCACGGCCCTCCGGCGGGAGCCGGAGCCACGCCACGAAGCCGGCAACATCCTCCAGCGTCGCCGTCTGCCAGTCGAGCCGGTGACCGGTCAGGTAGGTGAACCAGTCCTTCAGATCATGGGCATAAGCCTTGACCGTGTTCGGCGACTTCTCGACCGAGGCCAGATAGGCCAGGAACCGCTCCACCGGCTCCAGAGGGACCTGATCGTCGCCGAGCAGAGTCCACGACTCCGCCTCCGAACCCGGCATGAGCACCCGCTGCACTCGCATCGAACCCCCCCGCTCCCGTTATGGACAGCAGGAGATAACCACATCCACCACGACGACCGGGAAGACCTCAACCCAGGTCATGCACGTGATGGACGGGAACTTGAGGGCTAAAGATAACGGCCGTTGACTTTCTTGGCGTTATCCCAGCCCCGGGAGGCCTTGGCCACGGTGGGCGCGGCGCGCACCGATTGGGAGTCGATGATCGCGGCGGTGGGCTCGGCGGCCCGGCCCGCCGCCACGCGGGCTGCCGCGCGTAACGCGTCGTACAGCGCCCAGGTCGCCCCGGTCATGTGCCACCGCTGGAACAGGCCGTAGACGGTGCGCCAGGGCGGGAAGTCGGCGGGCACCGCCCGCCATACGCACCCGTTATGCACCACATACCGGATCGCATCGACGACGGCGCGGCGGCAGTTGGCTTCCGGGCGGCCACCGGCCCGGGACTGGCAGGCCGGGCCAGGCAGCAGCGGCGCGATCAGCGCCCATTCGGCATCGGTGGTATCGGAGGGATAGCGGCGTGGCCGGTGGCATCAGGGGCGGGCGCATGCGCACGCCGGTGCGGCAGGGCAGACTGGCACCAGGGCTCCTGGTGAGGCGGGCTGGTTTCGTCACCCCTGTCACTACCAGGAGCCCTGCCCGCGGTCCAGCCAGCTCTGCCGCCGCCACCCGAAGATCACAAACCGTCGGCGGGCAGCCACCCACCCGGGGGTTAGACACAAGCATTAGTAAGGGGTGCCTCTAGTCTGGCGGCATGATCACGCGGGCCAGGGACGGCAGTGCCTGGCGTATCGGGACGGACGCCGAGGTCGCGTGGATCGCCACCGGCACGACCTCGACCCGGACCATCACCGCTGCCGTCCCGCCAGTGTTCGAGGCCTACGCCACCGTCGTGCTGCCGCCTTGGGGTGAGGAGCAGAACGCACACGACCGGGCCATGCTCGCCCCGCTGCGCGAGCAGTCGGCAGGCCAGCCGTGGTGGCTGGGATATCTCGACACCGGCGCCGATGACATCGTCTTCCCCGATGCGCCGAAGGTGACCTTGTATTGGGGCTGGCATTACGTGCTGGTGGAGGCAGGACCGGAGCAGGCCGCCACCTGGCGCCAAGACGACCCGCGGTCGTTCTGGAAGGGTGCCCTGCCCAACCTGATGTTCCCCGCCGACCACTCCTGGCTCGTCTCGACCCTGTGGGACGACGACTGGACCTGCATCGGCGGACCGGCGGGGCTCGTGGACGGCTTCCTGCGCCACCCCGGGCTGCAGGCGTATCCGGTCGTCCCGAGCCAGGACAGGACACCACCTGGTCATGAAGCGCTGTGACCCAAGACCACAAACGCAAGCCACCACCCCAGCCGCCGGCTTAGAAACAGCCACTTAGTCTCCGCGCGCGAGCCGCTCGCGGGCCGAAGCGAGTTGGGCTCAGGCTCGCGCCGGGACACGGGCGAAGAACTATCAAATGTGAGTCCGGTCACGTAATCTGACGCAGTCCGAACCAGATCGCGGGCTCGTCCGTACTCATATTCATGCCGTCGTGCCTGCGTCAGGCCACGGCAACGGACCACCAGGGAGGGGTCCCCGCATGTCAAGCACACTCAGCAGGACGTTGATCGGCAGTCTCGCGCTGCTGGCCGCACTGGTGGCCGGCTGCTCATCGCCCCATTCGACCACGCACCACCACGCGACGCACACGTCGGCGCCGGCCTCGGGGGGCGGCGGCGGTGGCGGGATTCCGCAGAACAACGGCGGCGACCACGATGGTGACAACAACGGCGGGCCCAGCGACGGTGACGGCAACATCTAGCGACGCCAAGGTCAGGATGCTGGCCCGGACCAGGGCCGGGCTGACCCGGACCAGGGCCGGGTCGGCCCGGGTCGTTGCGGTCGCGGCGATGGCTGTGTCGGTCGCCGCGGCGGGATGTTCGTCATCCTCGGCGACCGGCGAACCCGAGCATCCGGCCGGCGGGAAGTCGGTCCCGGCGGTCCGGGCGCTGGCCGCCAGGCACGCGCCCGCAGGATGGCACACCGCCAGCCTGCTCGGCGGCAAGGCCGTGGTCGCCTACCCTCCCGTCATGCACCTCGTGCACGGGGACCGCGGCACGGTGTCGGCCGCGCAGTTCGCCACGTCCGGCTCTTACCGGCTGTACCTGAACGCCACGCCGAAGCAGAGCTCGGAGTCCCTGCGGAACTGGCCGGACTTCCGGATCGAGCACCTGACCGACGAGGACGCGTCGACCGCGCGCCTGGTCGCCGCCAGCCGCGACGTCCGGTTCCTGGGCGGGAGGGGAACGTGCGTCATCGACGCGTACGTGACGAAGATCAAGTCGCACCACTACACCGAGCTGGCCTGCTTCGTGCGCGGCCAGACCACGTCAAGCGTCATCATCGCGGCCGCGCCGACGGCGAACTGGGCATCCCTCTCGCCCGTGCTCATGCGCGCGGTGGCCGCTTACCAGGTCAGGTAGGAACGCTCCGGTGAGCCCGCCAGCCGGACCGAACGAGCAGCACCGGAAGGACTAACCATGACAGAGCGGACATCGTTCAACCGGGCCGGCGTCGGCCGGGCGGGCGGCGGACTGTCGAACGTGCTGTTGCTCGCCTCGGTGCGGCGTCCCGAGCTGAGGCAGCGCCGCAACCTGTTCGTCGCCGCGCTCGTGCTCCGGCTGGCCGGCGTCGGCCTGCTGGCCTGGATCGGGTGGGTCCACTGGATCCTTTGGCAGAACGAGGGATACAAAACCATCCCGACCGACGGCCCCTTCTTCCTGGTCGACGCGATCGCAGGGGTCGTGCTTGCCGTCCTGCTGCTCGCCTGGCCGCGGCCGCTGGCCGGCCTCCTCTCCGCCGGGTTCGCCGCCTCGACCATCCTCGCCCTGGTGATCAGCCTGTCGGTCGGGCTGTTCGGCTTCAAGGAGCTCATCTCGGCGCACTACGTCGTCCTGGCACTGGTGATCGAATCCATCGCCCTCGTCATCCTGCTGGCCTGGACCGTCTTCGCGGCCTGGGCGCTGCGCGCGCGGCGCTGACGGCTCTGCTGCTGCGGATACGCTGACACCGAACTGCCAGCAAGGAGCAACACAGATGACCGCCGTCGAGCTACAGGGCGCGTACAACGTCCGTGATCTCGGCGGGCTGCGCACCAGGGACGGGCGGCGGACCAAGCACGGCGTCATCTACCGGGGCGACTCGCTGGACGGCATCACCCCCGCGGACGCCAGGACCCTGTTCGACAAGCTGGGCATCGGCGCGATCGTGGACCTGCGGACGAAGGCCGAGACCGAGCTGGGCGGCCAGTCGCTCCCCGTGCCGCGATACCGGTACTCCGTGCTCGCCGAAGGCAGGCTCGGGCTGGAGCCGTTCCCGTCCGACGACCCGGTCGAGCTGGCCAAGGTCTACATGACCAACCTGAGGACCGGTCGCGCCGCGGTGAAGGGCACCCTCGAGGTCATCGCGGAGAACCTGCGGGCCGGGGTCGCGACGCTGTTCCACTGCGCCGCCGGGCGCGACAGGACCGGCATCATGGCCGCGCTCCTGCTCGGACTCGTCGGCGTGACCGACGGCCAGATCGCGATGGACTACGTCCAGTCCAACAGGAACGCGCGGCGGGTCACCAGGAAGCTGGCGGAGAACCCGCTGTACAAGAACCACGACTCGCACCGGCACGAGGTGATCTTGCTCCGCGAGCAGACGATCCTGGGGTTCATGCGGCTGCTCAGGGAGCAGGGCGGCGGCCCGCGGCAGTTCTGCCTCGACAGCGGGGTCAGCGAGGAGACCATCTCGGTCATCGAGGACTACTTTGTCATCGCGCCGGCCGACGTCACCGGGCGGTAACCCGGCCATCCCGCCGGACGCGCTGCGGGCCGGGTTGCGCCGGACGCCGGGGATCTGCGTGCTCACCGGCGGGCAGACGGGCGTGGACACGGCCGCGGCCGCCGCCGCGCTCGGCGTGGGCCTGCCCGTCCACCTGGTCTTCCCGCGCGGGTTCCGGCAGGAGGACGGGTCGCTCACGCTGTCGCGGCGGCGCGACCTGCACGGCGCGGTCCTGCACGAACTAGACTCCACCGACTTCGCGGACCGCACCTGGGCCTGCGTCGGCCTGTCCGACGCGGTCGTCCTGATCGACCCGGCCGGCGGTGACGGCTGCCTGCAGACCGCCGTCGCGGCTCGCGACCTGGGCCGCCCGCTGCTCACGCTGGCCACGCAGCACAACCACGGGTCCGCGGCCAGCGACGAAATCGCCGGCTGGCTGGAACGAACCGGGGCCCGCGTCCTGATGGTCGCGGGCTGCCGGGGCAGCCTGCTGGCGGCCGCGCGGTGCCGGCAGTTCGCCGCGGATCAGGCTGCCGCGGTCGTTTCCGTTGCCCGCCAAAGACACGACCGGCTGACAAGCTGAGCCGCGCTGCCGCGCTCAGTCGTCGGGCGGCGGTCCCCAGTCCACCGTCACGTCCGATGCCACCTCCGGGTGCCGCTCCAGCCAGTCTCGCGCGAACGGGCAGAGCGGAACAACGGTCAGGCCGTCGCGGGCGGCGCGGTCCACGGCCGCCCGGACCAGCAGCCCGCCGATTCCGCGGCCGCCGAGCGCCGCGGGCACCTCGGTGTGCATGAGCACGAGCCGGCCGGCCCGCCTCCGGGAGACCAGCTCCGCGAACGCGCCGTCGGCCGCCGCCTCGAACCTCGACTCGTCTCGGTTGTCGATCACCCGCTCGGCCTCGTTCATGCCACTATGGTCGCATCGTCGGCCGGACCGGCTCGGCCTGCCCGGCCCGGCCCGATTCGGCCCGGACAGGCGCGGCCTCGGCGGCCGCGAGCAGCACCTCGGCTCCGACGGGCGTGAACCCGGCCGCGAGGAACGCCCGGACGCTCGCCGCGTTGGCGGGGGCGACCTGCGCCCACAACGGTTCGCCGCCGGGCGCCAGGTGCCTGGCCGCGCGGGCGAGTGTCCGGCCGAGACCGCGTTCGCGCCGTTCCCGGTCGACCTCGATCGCCGTCTCCCACCGGCCGGCCACGCCCCGGCCGAGCAGCACCACGCCGCCGTCCGCGCGCCACGCCCTGACCCCGTCCCGGAAGCCAAGCGCCCGCTCGATCCTCGGGTGCGCGGTGCCGGACGCGGGCGTCAGCGCGATCGGCGGCGGGCCGTCGATCGACTCGGCAACGCACAGCATGTCGATGCTGCCGGCGACGCGGCCGGTCGCGTCGCACAGGGCCTGGAGGAAGGCCGTGCTGAGCGGGGCGCTGAGTTCCCCGGGCGGCAGTTGGCTGGTCACCCAGTCCGGGTCGGCGTCGGTGAAGATGACCGCGTGCGCGGTGAACCCGAGCACGCCGGCGTCGCGCGGCGAGGGTTGCGGCAGGACGGTGACTCGCCCGTCGGGCGGCGGGAACCGCCCCGCGGCCGCGTCCTTGAGCACCGCCGCGAGCCGATCCGGGGCCCGGCTCCGGGCAAACGACATCAAATCGGGCTCCCTTGTCCGCTCGGGCTTGGCTCCGTCAGCGGTAGGCGGAGATGCCGGTGAGGGCCTGGCCGATCGCGAGCGTGTGGATCTCCTCGGTGCCCTCGTAGGTCAGCACCGACTCCAGGTTGTTGGCGTGCCTGATCACCGGGTACTCCAGCGTGATGCCGTTGGCGCCCAGAATGGTACGCGCGGTCCTGGCGATGTCGATCGCCGTGCGAACGTTGCTCATCTTGCCCAGGCTGATCTGCTCCGGGGTGACTCGCCCGGCCTCCTTGAGCCGCCCGATGTGCAGGGCGAGGAGCTGCGCGCGCTGCAGGTCGGCGAGCATCCACGCGAGCTTGGACTGCGTGAGCTGGAAGCTGCCTATTTTCTTCCCGAACTGCTCCCTCGTCGTGGCGTAGCCCGTAGCGGACTCCAGGCACGACCGGGCTGCGCCCGTGACGCCCCAGACGATGCCGAACCTGGCCTCGGTCAGGCAGGACAGCGGCCCCTTCAGCCCCGTCACGCCCGGCAGCACGGCGTCCGCGGGCAACCGCACGTCGTCGAAGTGCAGCTCCGAGGTCACCGAGGCGCGCAGCGAGAGCTTCTTGTGTATGTTCCGCGCGGTGAACCCGCGCGCTCCGCGGCGGACCAGGAAGCCGCGGATCCCGTCCTCGGTTCCGGCCCACACGATGGCGATGTCGGCGATGGACCCGTTGGTGATCCACATCTTGGAACCGGAGAGCACCCAGTCCGACCCGTCGCGGACCGCGCGCGTCTTCATGCCCGACGGGTCGCTGCCGTGGTCGGGCTCGGTGAGCCCGAAGCAGCCCACCGCCTGGCCGGCCGCCATCCGGGGGAGCCACTCGTTCTTCTGCTCCTCGGAGCCGTACTTCCAGATCGGGAACATCGCCAGCGAGCCCTGCACCGACACCAGGCTGCGCAGGCCCGAGTCGGCGGCTTCCATCTCCCGGCAGGTGACGCCGTAGGCGATCGGCCCCATCCCGGCGCACCCGTAACCCGTCAGGTGCATCCCGAGCAGCCCGAGCTGGCCGAGCTCGGGGACCAGGTCGCGGGGGAGCGTTCCGGCCTCGAACCAGTCCGCGACGTTCGGCAGGATCCGGTCGGCCGCGAACTTGCGCACGGTGTCGCGCACGAGGCGCTCGTCGTCGCTCAGCTCGTCGTCGATCCGCAGCAGGTCGGTGCCGACCGGTTCTCTGGTGCGCGGCATGGCTCGGTCCTTTCTGGTGTTCCTGCGGCCAGCGTATGCGCGCGGCCGTCGCGGGTGTAGCCGGGGAGTACCGGGATGCCCGGCCGTTAGGGCCGGGCAGAGTGCGGAATAATGCAGACATGACTTACACGAACGGCAGCGGGAAGGTGCTGGTCCGCCCCCGCGAGAACCGGATCATCGCGGGTGTCTGCGCGGGGTTGGCCGACTACACCGGCATGGACGTCAACCTGCTCCGGGTGATCGTCGCGCTGGTGACCCTGGTAACAGTGGGCACGGGCGTGCTCGCCTACATCCTGGCGTGGATCGTCATCCCCGAGGAAGGCCAGAAGTCCTCGATCGTCGAGGATCTCGTCAACAAGACCCGGCAGCGCTAGCTCCGGCCCAGCCCAGCCGCCCGGCGCGGTGCTGTACGCCGGGCTGGCCGGGTGCCGGGCTGGCTGGGTGCCGGGCCGGCCGGGGCGGATGCTGGCAGCCGCTTTGCCGGGGGTGCCTCCGTCCCCTATGCTGAGTCGGTCCCCGACGGCGGGCGCCACGGGCAAGGCGGCGGTGGCCGTCAGGCCCCCATCGTCTAGCGGCCTAGGACACCGCCCTTTCAAGGCGGCGGCGCGGGTTCGAATCCCGTTGGGGGTACGGCTGACGAATGTCAGCAGCAGGCGCGCGCAGCGCATAGTATGCGATGCGCGGTTAGTTAAGGTAGTACTGGTACAGCTTGGTCCTGTAGAGCAGCTCGGAGTGCTCGCCACCCTGTCAAGGTGGAGGTCGCGGGTTCAAATCCCGTCAGGACCGCTCCGGCCGGCGGGGCTCCGGGCGGTGCGCCGTGGCGCTGGCCCTGCCGGAGCCGGGCGAGGTCAGGTAGCTCAGTTGGTACGAGCGTCCGCCTGAAAAGCGGAAGGTCGGCGGTTCGACCCCGCCCCTGACCACCACCACCATCGAACAGCAGAAAACGGTGCCTCACCTGCGGAAACGCGGTGGGGCACCGTTTTTCGTTCTCCGGCTGGCTACGGGTGTTCACGGCTGACGGCGGCTGGCTGTGCCCAATACGCGCCCAAGTCAGTAGGCGTCCTCGTCGCCGCTGTCCTCAGCGTTGCCGGTGGCCGGGGCCGCCATGTCATCGGATTCGCGTAGCGCGTCCTCGATCCGCTGCTTGGCTATCTGGTCTTGGCCTTCGATGCACTTGGCGTAGACCCTGAGCAGCACGGCGACGCTGTGCCCGGCCCACTCGGCGACCTGCGCGGGCGGGACGCCTCCGTTGAGCCAGGTGGATACACAGGCGTGGCGCAGGTCGTAGACCCGCCGGGCCAGCGGTGCGGTGTTTTCGGCGGGGGTCAGCGCGGTACGCCGTGCTTTATCCCACGCCCGGCGGTAGGTGATGGACGCCAGTTCCCCGCCGTGGATGCCGGAGAATACGCGCCCGTCGCGGCCGGTGCCGAACTGATCCAGGTGCGCGCGGAGGATTCGGGTTAGCGGCGGCGGAATAGGTACGTGCCGCCACTCTCCCAGGGCGCGGGCTTTGAGGTGTCTGTGTTCGCGGCGGCTACCGGAGTCGGTCCATGCCGGGCGATCGGCAGCGTTGCTGACTATATGGGTGTACTTCTGTGCTGTACACGCCCGGCCGGACTGGCCTCGGCGTAGCATCCAGGTTGTGCCGGGCAACCGAAGAGGGTCGCGGCGCTGGCGGTGGCTCCATCCAGTCCGCGTGTCGAGGGTGGCTCAGCAGGAAGCCGACCGTCGGACAGGTGAACTGCTGGTCTCCCTCCTGGACCAGGCGGGCAAGGCCGAAGTGGAGGACCTGCTGGCGCGGGGAGAGGCCATCCGCGCTTTGCGTCGTGTCCGGGAGCTGACGGGCTTGCGCCTCATCGACGCCAAGCGGCTGGTCGAGTCACTCCGGCCGCGTCGCACTTACCGGTCGCAGCGCCTCGAACGGGTGCTTGACTACTTGGGTTTTCGCAGCGATACGCTGCCTTCCCGTCGCGGTTGGATTGCTCGTATCGGTAATCCGCGCTTCGCGACTTCCCAGTGGGACCGGGTATTTGGCGCCGCCTTTTGGGCGTGGCTGATTTTTGCTGCCGTTTCATCGATGCTCCGTGGCTTCTGGCTCTGGTATCTGTGCGCTGCAATCGACCTTCTTATCGCCATTCCTCGGTTTATTCAATGCCTGCTCTATATCGCGCGGCAGCGGCCGACTCTCTCGGGCGAAACCTTTGGCCAGCACTAACGAACGGAGTGATCTGAAACACTCTCCTCTCGTCCCGCCCAGGCAGGCGGTTGCGGACGAGCGGGCAGTTCCTAGCCGGGCGCGCGATAGTCGGGACACTGATCAGCGGTGCTATGCCGCAGGTGGCCTGGCCAGGATGCTTGCCGCTCAGGCTGGATGCGTAGCGTGTGCACCGTGACCGGCTCTCACGGCGGTTCG
>WNGP01013560.1_pt1 | contig 12860 bp, 12 predicted proteins | sample 5407671 | NCBI WGS metagenome assembly WNGP01 (sample SAMN13153381, study PRJNA577476) | soil metagenome | isolation source: 40 cm soil or saprolite under Garry oak tree replicate 2 | place: USA:California | collected 2016-06-15 | reverse complement strand
TAACCTTGCCACGTTGTCATATAAAGACGGCTGCAAGAACAGATTTTACAGGCACATACGGCTTCCCTTTTTCCGAACAGGTGAAGAATCCTGTTGGCAGCCTATTAGTGGCTAACTGCACTTTCGGCAAAGAATGCTGGCGAAGCCCCGTTTTTAAGCTCTGCCAATCACGCTCAAAAAGTGGCAACGTTATACGGCGACGCGTGAATCTAATCCTGACAAAGCACAACTCAGGTGGACACCATCGCCGTCCGAGCTAAGCAGCATAAAGGTAACTCCCGAAGCCGCTAGCTGGTACGGGATTTTTGCCAGGATAAAAATAAGCCCCGGATGAGGGGGCTAATTGGTTTTATCAACGCAATCGTCAACAGCCCAGACTGAACTCAAATTTGGACATGAGTTCCAATAAGTATTGACAGCTACAAGCAAGCCTAGTATGATGCATGTATCCTAACGAAAGGAGGTAGTTGCGTATCATACTTGCTCACGAGGGGGGTACGTATTGTTGCACTTCCTCCTTGCGGAAAAACCAGTCACCTGAGTGATCCAAGGCGCTGGGCAAGATAGGTATACTTCTCTCGGAGATCTCCTCCGACCGGTGTCGGGGCGAGACTCAAAAGAGAGGAAGTCCATCATGCTCATCGTCAACGACGAACAGCGCCGCCGGGTAGGGATTGTGAGTCTGTCGAAACGGTGTTCCTACTGCACCAAACCACTGGCAGCTTATCCGCTCATCGTGAGTGACGAAGCCAGCCTCCAGGTGTACCATGCTGCTTGTGCCGCTGCCCTCGCCACCGAGGTCCTGGTCGATCTCTTCACCTTCTTCAGCCCGCCTGCCCCGTATGAGCGGCTGTTTGTGTGCGACTTTTCTCGAACATTGGCCACCGAGGCCAATCTTTGCGATTTTGCTTCTTCAAGGCCCAACCCCACACTAAGTCTGGAGACTTGGGCTTGAAGCGCAACTTGATCCTTTCATATGTTGATAACCTGTCAGAGATGACTGTCAAACTCCCGAAGTACCTCCTTCCATGCTTCTCGTATCTCTGAAGAGCGCAGAATACCCGGCTTTTTCAGCACCTTGCCAAGTTGGTTGGCGTTTGGCCGCACGCCTTGAGATGCAATGTGCCGTGCTGCCTGTCTCACTTCCTCACAGTAGTGTTGCAAGTCCGTTTGCTTCTTCGTCTGGAGATAGGCTTGATAGCGTTTCGTGAGAGCGTTACACACTTCTTTGTGATGCTGGAGGAGACTCGCTCGATAGCAACCAAGACGCCGAGCAACTGCTCCTAGTGATGGTGGCGGAAACTCGTCATTCGCCACCATCGCTTCTAACGCCTCCCGTATCTGCGGCGTTCCCCAGGAACCATTCCCATTCTTTTGATGCTTGTTCTTTAGTGGGCCTGATACTCCCAATTCAGCATGAAGAACAAGAGCCGACACGTCCTCAAAGAGGCATTCATACAAAGAGATGTTCCAGCGAGCACAGATCGACAAAAGCGTTTCAAGCGGTGGAATAATTTGCCTCGATAACCACGTTGAATAGGTTGCTCGGACAACTCCAAGACTACGAGCAAATTCTTTGTGGCGTCCAGGACGTTCTGGTCCCATGTGTTGCAGTGCATGCCTCAGTACCTCGTGGATACGGGTTCTTGGGGGCGGAGCTTCGACCGTAGGCGCGAGAGCAAAAAGCTTTCCTAGCTGCTCTGTTACCCACTGCTGCCAAGCCATCTCAGCCTCGTCTCCTCCGTCTTCGGCATGAACAGCCATTCCCAGCCACCCACGACAGATTGGGCAGTGACCTGGACGGCTCTTCCACGCAAGCCAGGGTGCGCTCCGTTTACATTCCGGGTGAGGGCACGTGACGCAAAGCTCGCACTGATGGCGGACGCATCGTGTGACCACTTGCAGTGTCCACAGGAGCGGCTCGTAGATCACCTGTCCTGTCCTTCGCCACTCTTCAAGACAGGCTGGGCACCAGGCTCGCGTCTGTCGCAGCAATTTGTGAGCAGGGAAGGCTCCTTCCCAGGTAAGCAGGGTCAGAAAACGGAGCGAACCTTGCAAGGTGAGACATTCCAGTGCATAGACCGCAGCACCCGCTCGCTTCTGTGCGGTCCCATTGAAGCTCTCAGTGTGCCGGGCCTGTCCTACTGCCATTGACTCCCTGCTCCCCTGGGAGACAGAGCTGTGTTGGAGGAATGGGCCAACGAGATTGTACATCAATATCCCTGGGTAAACGCAATGAGCCTCCGCTAGCCGCGTGATGTAGCTGGTCAGGCACTCGACTTCGGGCATCCCAATACCGATTGGCTCTAGCGAATAGAGCGTACTACGCGGTGGTATGGATGGGAGTTCTAGCTTCCACTCCTCGTAGACCGTGTTGGAGGCGCTACTCATGGATTTCTGCGCCTCCTTTCAAAGGGTCATGGGTGGGGAGACGTTGCCCCACAGGACGGGTAGAGGGTGCAGTTGCATTCGGCTTTTCTTCCCCCTGGCTATCTGAAGTGGATGTCGTGCTCTTGCGGCGCGGCGAGAGTCCCAGACGAGCACGGAGACGATCTTCTGCCTCATCATCGTGTTTGAAATAGCCTTCCCCCTCTTCAATTTCGGTGATCATTTGATCGCACCGTGCAGGAGAAGGAGCATGGCGAGCCAGTAATGTTGGTGAGATGGTTTTCGCTCCTGTTTCTAGAGCCTCGCCAAGTGCCTTCATGAGCCACTCTTTGAGGAGTCCGACACATCCGGCGGTGTAGGTGTAGCAGAATTCCCATTGAGAAACCAGATCAGGCATTTCTTCAAGGGGGAGGTGGCGCTGGAACGCCAACACGACATTTTTGAACGCACCTCTCTCGTTTTTTTCCATGACCTGATAGCGCGGGAAGTGAATGTCAATACTTCGACGCGCGAGTTGCGCGTTCAGATCGCGAAAGGCAAGCAGTTTGTAGGTGCCTACCAAAATGTGGACTGTGTTCGTCGAGATAGCAAGGCATTTGAGATGCTCTAAACGCTCCAAAAGCTTTTCGTTGCGAGCTGCTTGCCCCATATGCTGCGCTTCGTCAATGAGAATGGCAGCAGGGCGACAATGCGCCACCGCCTGTTCCCAGGAAAGTCGTAAGACATCGGCGTCTCCTGTCATCACCCTTGGTGGTGTCGTGAAGCGCCGTCGCTCGGATGCCCCGCTTGCACGGGGATCGACCTTGTAGTTCAAGAGTGGTTCTTGTAGCGCCAGCAAGCCCTGCGTGTAGAAAATGCCCCAACGGAAATCACGCGATGCTGGCACTTTCGCCTGGATGTTTACGACCGGTCGATGACTTGGGTCTCCTTCCATGCGGGCCAATGCCTGCTCGATGAGGCGTTGCTCAAGTCGGGCCAGAAACGTTGATTTTCCAACACCAGTTGGGCCAACCACAAAAATGAGAAGCGCTCCCCCGGGTTCGCGCAAGGCATTTGCGACCTTTTGATCGACGTCGGCAAGCGATGGATGAGCCACTGTGTATGTTTGAAAGTATGCACGTCTAGCTTTGGAAGGCTGATCAAGCAATTCTCGTGGAAACAATGGTGATTTCATGGTATTTGTCATTAGCGATATTCCTCATATTCTTCCAGTTCTTCATCGTCATCGTCTTGCGTCTCGTCATTTGTCGTTTCCATGCGAGAAGATAACTCTTGGGTGGGCTCTCGCATGGTGTTAGGAGTTAGAAAGTCTTGAGTTCGCGCTTGTTCTTGGATTTCCTCAATCATTCGAGGGCTGCCCATGCGCGCAAAGACGGCACGGGCTTCGAGATCATGCTGGCGCTGCCTGAGCACCTCCTCGTGGGCCGAAGCTTGCGCCAGAAAGTCAGCCAGGCGCTTTGCCGTAATCGATGCTTCTCCAGCATGATTCTGGTAGCGTTTGCGCAATTCGTGACTCGCCAGGTGAAGTTCTCGCTCGGAATGCCCACGTAGTTGCAAGTAGTACTCCGATTGGCATTTTACCCATCGCCCCTCTGCATACCCATAAGCTGTACCAATATCGAAGGGATCGTAGCGCACTGGAATGCGCGTCTCTTCAACTTTCCTGGAGAGAAACGCATCTGACCAGTAGTAGAGGTAGTTGATCTTCACCCCTCGTCCTTTCTCAACTTTTGCGACTTTTTTGCGCGTCGTAGCAAGCGAGAGAAAGCGAAAATCATCCTGGTAGAGCACCTTGAGATGATCACGGGTTCCACTGATCGCCTGCCCGGCCAGGAACGCTTCGCGGGGACTTTGACCCAAAGTGCGATGGGGACTCGTGTCATAGACTTCATATGCCCATTCGCAGAGATAGAGGTACAGGTCGCCAAGGGTCCACACGGCTTGTTCACGCGGCTGGGTCTTTTTCGTGACCTGGCGGACTTGCTTCATGATCTGGGTATTCCCGATGAGATTGTCTACAAACTGGGTATTAGCGGTGCCAAAGAGCCGTTCACAGACGGACCCATAGTGTGGATGTGCCCAGGGGCGTGTTGCTTTCGTGCAGTCGTAGTACGCCAGGAGCGTCTCAAAGTAGGTACTTCTGAAGTCTGATCCTCCATCAACGATGATCGTTTGTGGGAGCCGCCCGTAGCGCCAGACATATTCGCGTAAGGCCATCATTCCAGAGCGATAGCTGGGCGGGTCAAAGGTCAGATAGACCACAAGCAGGCGGCGAGAAAAGGCATCGGTCATGAACGTGGCCCAGGGCCGCCCAAGCGGGTGACCGGTGCGTGAGCTTACCAACTCAATATCCAAGAGTGTGTGATCAATATGAACAATTTCTTCTGGGCGAGACCCATGTCGCGGGGTTTTCTGTTCCAATTCCCAGTACCAGGGTTCCTCCAGTGTTGCCGCTCGTTTCCCCTTGCGTTTACGGGTAGACTCGACCCGTGGGCGTTGCGCGATCCGTCTCACGAAGGTCGAGTAGCTAGGGGGCGGAATGGGTGGGGTTTGGTTCTCAGCGTCACGCTTCAGGAGCAGATAAACCTCCCATATGGGTTGTTGTTTCAGTGTTTCGTAGTGATTGACAATGAACGTTTCGAGCAATGTTTCCTGCACATCCGTGAGGCGTTGGGTCCGGTCACCACACTGGTTCCACTCGGGGAGCAACCCCACGAAGCCATTGCCGTAGAGAACCTCAGCTTCATGATAACTGGCACGCCATCGCCGGAGTGTGCGAGGTGGAACATCTCTCTCTGCCTGATTCCCCAGTGCGCGATAGCGCTCCAATGCCACTTCTAAATGCTTGGGGCTTGCTTTGTCCAGAAGTATTCGTGCGGCTCCAGATCCTGCTTCTTCTGTTTGAGACGCCAAGCCTGTCAGTTTTCCTTCGCGCAGCAAGATGTCGAAGTCCTGGTTGGGAATCTCCTTGAGCTGGTGGTCTTCTGAGAGAAGCGTGATAGCGGTCAGTCCAGGATTGAACACCGTCCAGGGCTTCCCGTCCCACCAGAGCGGCGTTCCTACACTGATCGAGAGCATGGCTGGACCAGGGTAGGAGAACGAGGAGGCATTCATGGTCGTATGGGTTTCAGCGACTTTTTGATCAGGGAAGACCTGAATTTTTTCAGGCTCCTCTAGAAGCGTATGAGCCAGATCGACATAGAGTTGGTCGGCCACAATGAGAAAGTAGACATCATCTGCTGCTCCTGTCTTTAAGGTTTGCAGCAGGTCAAATAACGCTATTCCTGGATGCCGCATGACGATGTTTCGGATAGCAGCCACAGTGTCTGAGGAGACACTTACATGTGGTCCCCGCTGATATTGCTGGAGAAAGCGGTAATTACGGTAAACGATCCAGTCAATTTCGCGCGACGATCGGATCTGGTAAAACAAACCCACTGGCTTCGCATATGCTTCTCCTGGTGGACAGGACCAGGTTCCATCCATATTGTGAACGTATCGGTGGGGGATCTGCTTCGCTAAACGTACCAGATCTTCTTCCATCTTACATTCCACCCAACCTGCGGCTTCCTCTTGGAGCACAAAGAAATCAGGCGTGTGTTTGACGACGACGCGCCTGGTGTCATCTTTGTTTTGGTAGACGAGTTCTATTTTTTCAGGCTGGTCGTAGAACTCTAGCACGGATGCTTCGTGCTCCAAATGGTAGAGAAAAGGCAACTCGTTTTTGTAACTCTCATACTGGATAGAACAGCCCATCTTCTTGCTCGTATACCTCCCACTCACATTGCCCGCAGCGCTACGGACAAGGCGCGAGGGAGGATCGGATCGGATGCGAATGATGGTTTTTGTTGTCTCCTCCGGAAAAGCGAGACGTTGGCACCACTGCTCAAAAGCGTTTGCACTCAACATGATACATGCTCCTTCTGTTCAGATATGCTCGTAGAGACTACTTGAACACACGAAGCAAAAAAGACGTTCTTTTTGCGCTTTTCGCGTACTTTTGGCCAAACTTTGTGATTACACTGCTGACTTTACTTCACCTGATACGAGCAGAGATCGAAAGAGAGAGCGGCCACACTTTGCGCTTTTCAGTGGCCAGTCTTTCTGATGAGTCGCATTGTGCTCACCGCACCCGACGCCGCTCCTTCTCAACACACCTCTGTGGACAGCGGGTGAACGGGGCGAATCACGAAAGGAGTCGTCGATGCACTCAACCAATGTCCGCCAGATCAAGGCGGCGCTCGTGGAGCAAGCCTTCCACGGCACCACACAGGTCAGTTGCCCCTGGGGGTCAGTCGTCGCGGTCAGCAAGTGGAGGGGGCAACTGCAGGTGATGATCCGCGGATGGGGCCGCTGGTACCCCGTGGAGAGTGTGCGCATTGAGGGCGCAGGACCTCAGCTGCTCCAGGGGTGCTCAATGGTGCATCCGCTCCATTCAATGCACTCATGAGCGCATCGATGTGCTGGTTGTTTGCTCGAGGAGGGAGCTACGATGCGCCTTTCCCGCTGACTTCCTGGTCTCGAACGGAGGAGCAAGCGCTAGTGAGCGACGGCGAGCAAGGATATCTGGTAGGGGTAATGACTGTGCCAGTACTCGACTCCAGTGCTGGCATTGAGCGCGTAGAGAATGCTTGACCTTGGTCCATCACCGCTGGCCAGGTAGACGACCCCGTCGGCAACGAGTGATGGAGTACAATAAAAGCCAGAGCTGAGCGCACAGGCTCCATCGATGTTGATGTACACGACGTTGCCGACAATGGTGGCGGTGTTATAGGTCGGGTAGTCAAACCTGTACTTCCAGCGCAGACTCCCGTTGTGCTTCTCCAGTGCGTAGAGGTGCTGATCGCGTGAACTGACATAGATGCTCTCGTCGTAGATGACAGCTCCCGCGTAGCTGTTGCCCATCGGATACTGCCAGCGCAGCGTCCCGGTCTCGGCGTCCAGGGCATACAAACAACCCTTTTCCGGGTGATCGACCGAGCCGAGTGTCCCGACGTAGAGCAAATGGTCAGCGACCACGAGCGGTCCACCAATGGTCATGGGCGTCTCATAGTGCCAGCGGACCTCGCCGTTCTGTGGGTTGATGGCATAGATACTCTCCTGGGTCACCGCGTAGAGCGTGCCGTTCACGAGTGCCTGGAGCGAGAGCCAATGCGTGTCGATGGCGATGCGCCAGAGCACGGTACCGTCCCGTTCATTCAAGGCATAGGTGCCGTGATACACGATGCCATCCCGCACCAGTGGAACAGCGTTGTCTCCGAACGGCATGGCGACACTCCAGGCATCGGTAGGTGTGCGCCAGAGCAGCGTCCCATCCCCGGCATTGAAGGCGCACGTATACCTGCCATAGCCGGAGGCACAGGCGTAGACGACGCCATTGGCCACCCGCGAAGTGCCGAATGTCATCTGTGAAGGCGGGAGACGCTTGCCGTGACGAGCATTCCATTTCTGGATCAGCTCCTCGGTGAGCTCCACCTGCTGACACCAGCGCACCGTGCCATCGCTGGCATTGACGGCGTACAAACGGTCGGAGGCAGTGGCATAGAGCGTGGGGTCCTCTCCCACCTGAGCAACGCGATCGTCAGTGTCGACCCCAAACTGGCCCCAGCCAATCACGACGTGGTGCTTCTCCACAGGAGCACCAGGGGTCACGACAGAAACAGTCGGCACATCCTGACAGCGATGCAGAGCCACCTCATCCTGTGAGGGGGGCAGATCCTGGTTCACTGATGGGTCCTCCTCTCTGAAACACTCATGAACGTCTCTCATCTGCTGGTCTCAGTATCGCACAGACTGGCAGGCTCATGCCACCATTGGGAGTCGAGCAATGCCCGGCTTGCGGTGAGGGCGATGTCGTCTCTTCAATCGATGGAAAATTATACAAGCATTTTGTTGGCCTCCAGGAGCAACAAGACCAGTGAATCAGGACTCTTTTGTCTCGGAGGGCCTCTTGACCAGGTGGAGATGACTGCGTGGGTGCGGAGCGAAGCCGGTTTCATTGGCTCCAACGGCCTGTTCCGAAAACTGGAGGTCGAATAATGGCAGTTGTTGCATGATGCCAGGGACACGGCGCTTGCGGCGTACAGGTGCCAGGTCAGGAGTTCGCCAATAGAGCACCCAGTCATCAGGCCCCAGCGTCCAGAGCGTTAACTGGGGCGAGCGGAAGGGTGTCTCCATTAGGCGAGGGTTGCTGACCGTGTGCAGATGCCGGTGATCGTCTTCGAGTTCGACCGTATAGGTAGCCAGGGTCACGGCCTGGTACTCGACCTTGAGGGACCCCTCATACACCCAGACCGTCACGGGCGCCCTGGGCAGACCTCGCTCGGCGTAGAGCTTCCAGTGGTGGAAGCGCAGCAGTCCATGTGTGTCCAGGTGGCGAGTGTAGCGAGTCGCGAACAGGATGCGGTCGAGCACCGAGGCCGGGTACATGGTGCCTTTGTGCCAATCGAGCACCTCCACGGGGCTGTGTATTACTAAGAGCAAAGGTTTGCCTCCCTCAGACCCAAAGTATTGCCACAAAATCATCCTCTCACGCTTGAACTGCTGGTAAATAAGGCCAAGAGTGGTCAAGTTTTGAGGCCACGAGTGATCAATTAGCGCGAAGAGTGATCAACATAATCATTGCCGTTTGAAAAAGCGCTTCCTATCTAGCTTCTGCCATCGGTATCTTGTAAATGAAGAACGAAGGTACGAGCGCAGCACGGCGTTCCAGCTCGCTCAAGTTAGATTTCAGGTGAGGAGGCATGATCTCCTCAGTATGATTTAAGAATTTCATACCCCCTCACTTCCTCTTTATTTTCGATGTGGCTCGTATGTGAGTACCACTACACCAGAGCCGAATGTGTGCGAGTGAACAAGTTTGAATGCCTTTTGCTGGCTCTCACCATGAAAAAGCCGCTTCCCGTTTCCTACTACAATGGGGAAGACCATGAGACGGTATTCATCAATGAGATCCTCTTGCATGAGCGAGTGAATGAGCTCAACGCTCCCAAAGATCAAGATGTCCTGACCAGACTCCTGTTTCAATCTGGTAACTTCCTCTCCAACATTGTCCTTGATCAGGGTGGCATTCCACTCAGCTTCCTGCAAAGTTGTGGTTGGAACATACTTGGGCATACTGTTTATTCTCTCACCATATGCACCAGTAACACCAGGCCATCCGGCTGCAAAGTCTTGATAGGTTATGCGCCCCAGAAGGAGTGCATCACTGGCAAAAAGCTCATCGAATTTATATTTTTGTGATTCTTCACTCCGAAATTGAACAGTCCACATCTGTGGATTTTCAACAACACCATCCAGAGCCATGAGCATCGAAGCAACTAGTTTTCTCACGTTTTTCTCCTTACAAGGAATGTCGCAGGAATGTACTTGCAAATTGCAAGTGTTCGCAACAAGCTCTTCTCACGTAGTGGTAAATGACCTACCATGTGAGCGACTTTTGCCCTCACAAACATGAGCAGTTGCCCTCAATCTTGAGCAGTGCACCCATTGATTGGTCGGGAAACTGCCTCTGGAGGCGTTGACGATGAGTCATTTTTGGTAATTCCAGGCGCTCTGGATGTGGGCAAGAATGGCCTGAATGTTTGGATGCTTTTCCATACCTGGCTCCTATCGAGCATTCAACAGGAGACTTTCGTCACATCATGAGCGCTGAATTTACAAAAACGATGTGAGTCAATCCGCTTAAAATGCGGATTGTCAGCCTGTCACCAGTCGTCTTGCTCAAGATTGAGGGCAACTGCTCATGTTTGAGGGCAAAAGTCGCTCACATGGTGGATCTGGCACACTTTAGGTGATGCCAACCAGTGAACTCATTGAGAGAGAACAGGCCCTTTCAGATATTCTACAAAGCATGCAGGACACGTTGACGCAACAAGGGAAATTCTGCCCGGCCATACATCATGCGTTTGATGAGTTTGAGCTTGTTCACTTTTCCCTCGACCAATCCATTGTTTTGGGGAAGGGTCAGTCCCGCTACCACCGCTGCTTTATCTCGTACGACACTCAGAACAAACCCCTGCAACTCGCGGATCTGGCTGGCTCTGACTGATGAAAGCCAGTCGTCGAGCTGTTCTCCGGTGCGCGTTCGCAGCATGTTTGCGAACTGCTGAACCAGTGTATACGCCTGATCCACCTCAGAGTGCAGAGACCGAAGCAGAGCAAGCGTTTCCTGTTCTTCAGAGGAAAATTCTTCAGTAGGACGACGAAGAAAAAGGAAAACAGCGTGTCGTGCAAGCACAGGAGGGCAAGGAAGCTGAACGGGAGTTTGAGGATTCTTTCGCCCTTCTGGCAGGTAACGAGCAAGCTGCTTATGCATGAGCCTATATGAGAGGGTGTAGCCTGCCGCTACCAGTTCCCGATGCAACTGGGCGATATTGTGGCAGCCCGCTTCCCACCGTTCGCGGAGGAATGGCAGATGCGAATCAAGTTCCATCCTTTGTTGGCGCGGTTGTTGTTCGGGAAATGTGTCACTGTCCAACCAGCGCGAGACCGTCGCATGGCCTATTCCAACCTGGTTGGCGATGGCTGTCTGCGAGAAGCCAAGCTTGCGTAAGGTCACGACTTGCTGGTATTGAGCCAGACGCTCCTCTCGCTTCGCTTGGCTCAGCGCGGTAGCCTTTGGACTCGCGGATCGCGCGGCTGTCTGGGTTGCGCAGTTTCTAGTGATGTGGCTCTTGACTCCTCAGTTTGGTGGATTCGATACACTGCCAGATGATGTGCCAGTAACCCCTCCAGGGCTACTCCAAGATTTTTATGAAGTAGGCAGCCAGCGAGGTACTGATAGACATCAGCCCTTTTCCGACTGCCCCTTCCCGAACCCGCCGGGCAGCTTTCACTGCAACGGGCTCTCCAGTTTCCAGAAGCCTCTGAGGAGTGTTCGTAAGCGCATCACGCGCCAACATCCTCTCTCCTTCTGTACTCCCTGCCACCCTTTCCCCTGTACGCCGCTTTCCGGCGCTCCGTGGCGAGGCGTGACTCCCGCGAGTACTACGATGGCTCTGTACCCTTTCTGCTCGCGCAGGGAGGGGTATCCCGCATTCTCACGCATTCGACGTTCTAGCGCATGGTAGGTGCCCTTTCGCCTCCTTGAATGAGGTCATTCCTCATCGCTTCCCGAAGAGAGCGTTCCACTGGTTTACTGAACCCCAGTGTATTTCACATCCTTGATCAACTGATGTGTATTTCGGGAACGTTGCAACAGGCGCTATCTACAACAACGAGCGTTCCTTACCGCCGCTGGTAGGCTAGGTTCGGCAATTCAGCTTCACCATGATGCGCGGGGCAATCGGGCCTTGCCGTAAACGCCTTCGAGCAAGCCCGGCTTTGTGACATGCTACTGTCCCCTTCAGGTTTCCCGCCAGGTAAGTCACCGCCCCAAAGGTCATTCGCTCTCAACCTCTCCTTTCTCCAAAAGGGATCGAATACGCGCCTATGCGGCGCACCAACAAGTGGAACCTGTCCGCACACTGGATAGCTTGGGGAGCACCACTGGCTGCCGCAGAAGCATAGTCGCCGCCGCGATCTCGACCCGACCCGCGTCAATTTCCGGATGCGCACTCATCCAAGCAGCGGCGGTTTCTTTCTTGCGATCGGGCAAGAGATCGATTGTCTGGTGGCTTTGCATATCTACGAGGATCGTGCCGAAATTCCTTCCACGACGGAAAGAGAAATCATCTATTCCAAGCTCCGAGACGTGTTCTACAGGCAGTGTTGGGAGCGCCATGATGCGTCGGAGAATCGTCGTTCTGCACGTCTGTATCCCCAACCGATCCGTGACACGGACGCCCAGTCTGCCGCCAGTGGCCAGACCAGGGACCTGGACGATCTGATACAGACGCCGTGTCACCCGTGCCCACGGTTCGACAAAAGGAGTCAGGCGCTCCGCAAAGATTTTCCGAGCGCAGGTTGAGACCTGACAAAAGAACTTCCGCACACAGACGAGCAAGCACACTCGCTGTCCTCCACTGGGCAAGTCGGTGAGTTTTCGGATGTAATGGCTGTGAACACGCGAGGCGCAGACACCACAGAGGGGACAACAGGCACGTATCTGCACGGAAACCGCAGTCAGAGTAAGAACCTCATCGATCATCTCGATCTCTGTCACCACCAATCCATCTGGCAAAGCCAATGCAACAGGCACTTTCATCTTTTTCACGCGATCCTTCTACCATTTTCAGTCTTCTGTAGAACGATCTCTCTGGACAAACAGGAAGCACGCATCACCTAAAGTGTGCCAGAACCACATGGTAGGTCATTTACCACCTCCGCCGCTTCGCAGGGGCAAGACATGTCTTGCCCTCTTATGAAACCATACCACTACCACTTACCATAGAACCATGACCCCTTTCTCGATCGGTACTCCGAACCGGGAAAAGGGTGCTTGCATCCTCACTCGTAATACTCCGGCAGCTTTTTCAGCCCTTCCCACTGCTCCTTGTCATGACCGAAAATCACAAGCCCGATATGCTCCC
>WNGP01004069.1_pt1 | contig 12863 bp, 8 predicted proteins | sample 5407671 | NCBI WGS metagenome assembly WNGP01 (sample SAMN13153381, study PRJNA577476) | soil metagenome | isolation source: 40 cm soil or saprolite under Garry oak tree replicate 2 | place: USA:California | collected 2016-06-15 | reverse complement strand
CGAGCGCGGGTTCTTAATCAGCTTATTCGTCCATCGTTCCAAGAATTAGCAAAACAGTGCCGATTTCTTCGCTTTGATGTTGTCGACGACGCAATTAATCGAATGGAGTCGCTCAAATTGACGAAAGGCGCGCGTGTTTCAGGATTGCTTGAGGGAGAACACTTCTCAATGCCAGATGAATACATCTATCCGAGCGGCGTTTAGTAAATTACGTGATTCCGGTGCAGGCGAAGGGTGGCAAAGATCGAATGAGCGTTGTTCAAATTGAGCAGGATATCGCGGTCTGCGCCGCGAAGTTCAAAGATGCAATCTGTCGGCCGTTGGGCGCGCAATTTGTTCAACCTGATTTGATCGCGCTATTCGAGTTTGAAACAACGTCGGATGGTGTTCGCGTCACAACAGAGCGTCACTATCATCTCGTACCCGCCGAAGAACTCACTGAGGAGGACTTGCGTCTCTATCGAATTCCCTCACTCAGCCAACTTCAGACGTGAGATCGGGCTGAATTGGGTGGTTGCCGCCGAATCTGCTTCCGTCGATCAGCCGTACTACCGAGGATGGTCAGACAGCGACACCGGTTGAATAATCAGGATTGAGTTGCGCCTGATTGGACACGCGCGCGCGCACGGCTACACTGCGTGGCCCCGCTTTTTCCTGGAGACAGATTTAATGAACAAAAGGAAATCCAACAGGCCGAAGAACTGCTTTTCGCGGGGCCGCAGGCGCTTGGTTTTGCCAAGGGTCTTTTCCAGGGTCGTTTCGTGGCCGATTGGGTGATGCCTTATCCGCGCATGCCGGCAGCGCAACAGACGGAGTTGGACAAGTCGCTGGGGGAACTCCGGCAGTTTCTCGATGAAGATCTCGATCCTGCGGAGATAGATCGACAAGCAGAGATTCCGCGCAGCGTCATCGACGGTCTTGGGCGCACCGGCGTGCTCGGTGCGACTGCGCCAGTGGAATACGGCGGACGGGGTTTCACACAGATGGCTAACTGTAAACTGCTGGAGGAAATCGGACGTCGCTGCGCATCCACATCGGTTTTCGTAAACGCGCATCACTCGATCGGCATTCGCGCGCTGCTGCTCTTCGGAACACACGAGCAAAAACAGAGATGGCTTCCGAAATTAGTAACTGGCGAGCAACTTGGCGCATTCGCGCTGACCGAGCAGGAAGCCGGTTCCGATGCAGCAAACGTGCAAATGCAGGCTCGTCCAACTGACGACGGCGCGCACTTCATTTTGAACGGGGAAAAACGTTACATCACCAATGCGGCAATCGCGCACGTGCTCACAGTCATGGCGCGCACTCCGGTGCCCGGGTCGGACAAGACGGCGATCACGGCGTTCCTCGTCACGCCTGACATGCCCGGCTTCACGATGCTCGAGGCGCGCATGCCGAAAATGGGAATCCGTGGCACGGCCACGGGACGATTCGCCCTGCGCAATGTCAAAGTGCCAAGGGAAAATATTCTCGGCCCGATGGGTAAAGGCCTCAAAGTAGCGCTTACCGTGCTCGATTTTGGCCGAACCACTTTCGGCGCCTGTTGCACCGGCGCGGCGAAAACGTGTTTGCGCCTGGCTATCGAACACGCAAACACCCGCAAACAATTCAACAAAACGCTTGGTGAATTTGATCTCGTCAAAAAGAAAATCGCGCGCATGGCGGCAGACGCTTACGCGATGGAGGCAATGACCACCATCACCGCGTCGCTCATCGACCGCGGACTGGAAGATTACATGATCGAAACCGCCATGCTGAAAGTCTTCACGACCGAGCGGCTTTGGGAAGTGATCAACGATGCTTTTCAGATTTATGGCGGCTCGGCTTACTTTGTCGATCTTCCTCTGGAGAGAATGCTGCGCGATGCACGCATTAACCAAATCGGTGAAGGCAGCAATGAAGTGCTGACGTCGTTTATTGCGCTGGTGGGCATGCGCGGTCCGGGCATGGAGTTCAAGGAAATTTACGACACCATGATCAAACCATCGCGCGATCGGGTAAGCAAAGCGTGGACTGCGGGGATGAACCGGCTCGGCGCGGCCATTCGCGTGCCCGATGTGCCCGTTCGAAGCGAACAGCTTCGCGCGCAGGCGCGGCAACTCGGTCGCTTGATTTGGCGTTTTAACTTTGCCGTTAATCGTGCGTTGATCACTTATCGCGAACCAATCCTCGACATGCAGCTAGTTCAGGAGCGGATTGCCGGCGCAGCTATGGATCTCTTTGCATCGACCTGTGTGCTCAGCCATCAAGACTCCGAGATTCAGCTCGCGCGTCGCAATGGCGATTCCGCGCCACCCGATCACTCCGCCGCAGATCTGTTCTTGCGCCAATCGTTTCGCCGAATTCGTCGCTTCCTCGGCGGACTTACAGATAACGACGACAAATCGTTGCTCGCCGTAGCAGATTCAGTTTTGGGTAAGCCACGCAGCTAAATTTGGCCGCTCGCATTTACACCGACAAAGACGCGGATCTTCGCTGGTTGAAGGGCAAAACATGCGCAGTGATCGGCTTCGGCGCGCAAGGCCGCGCTCACGCTCTCAATCTAAGGGACAGCGGGATTAAGGTAATCGTCGGGCTCTATCCCGGCAGCAAGTCCCGAGTGCGCGCCAGGCGGAGCGGTCTCGAAGTGCTCGGCACAGCGGAAGCGGCGCGGGGCGCGGACATTATTTTTCTAGCACTCCCGGATACCAAAATGCCCGCGGTGTACGAAGAACAGATCGCTCCACATTTGCTTCCTGGCCAAACTCTGCTCTTCGCGCATGGCTTCGCGATCTACTACCGGACGATTGTCCCGCGTAAGGATGTCGATGTGGTGATGGTCGCTCCCAAAGGTCTGGGAGCGATGGTGCGCAGGGAATTCATAAGGGGACGCGGTGCGCCGGGACTGATCGCGATTCACCAGAATCCGAGCCGGCAGGCAAAACGCATGACTCTTGCCTGGGCAAAAGGCATCGGCTGCACGCGGGCCGGCGTGCTCGAGACCACTTTTCGTGAAGAAACGGAAACCGATCTGTTTGGCGAGCAAGCGGTGCTCTGCGGCGGCACGACCGCACTCATTCGCGCTGGCTTTGAAACGCTTGTCCGTGCTGGCTATCCGGCCGAGCTGGCTTATTTCGAATGCCTGCACGAACTCAAATTCATCGTCGATCTCATCCACGAAGCAGGAATTGCCGGAATGCGCAGATTGATTTCCGATACCGCCAAGTGGGGCGAGTTGACCGTAGGCCCAAAAATTATCAATCAAACGGTTCAAAAACAGATGAGGTCGGCGCTGCGGGACATCCGGTCAGGAAAATTCGCGCGCGACTTTATTCAGGAAATGAAAACCGACCGGGCGCGTTACGTGAACTTGCTGCGTGAAGCAGAAGATCATCCAATCGAAAAAGTCGGCGCACGGCTCCGGCGACTTATGCGTTGGAAAGCGAAAACAGAAAGCACTTAGCAGCACTGCCGCGCCGGGCAGCACGTCCTTTCGGCAAACTCAGTTTTGCCAGAACCTTATTTGGTCGTCGCGTGCCCGAGAATCATCATCGGGTTGGCTGTGGTCGGAATCGCAGCGAGCCGATCGCAAGGCTGCGGGATGGCGGAGCTTCCCGTCACCACGTAGCACATCTTCTTCACGGTCCTTTGGGCCGGCTGTTGTGTCGCCGGCAGGACCACGTTTTTGCTCGGATCTGCAAATGCCGATGCGCAAAATGCGAGCGCGAGCGCGGCACTTGCACATCGAACCGGCCAGCCGCACACGCGACTGAACCTGCTTCCTGTTTTCATGCCTTGATTGTGATTCCGTTCCAAATTTATGCAAGCTTATTCGGAGCGACTTTTAGGACAAAGAAACGACATTTTCGGCCACGAACACCACCGACGGGTCGAGACCGAAAGCCGGCGTCAATCCGCCCAAAGAAAATGTTCCAATCGCAGGCGGTTGAGCCGCGCCTTCGCTTCATCGCTCCGGCTGCCGCCAGCCCCGGTCAGTTTTTCGTAAATAGCAGCAGCAGATTCCCATTTTGAATCGTCCTCCAATAGCTGCGCCGCGTTAAATCCGGCTTTGTAGTACCAGAAGAGTTCGCGCCGCCGATCTGGGCGCGCCTCGTCCTCGATGATTTTGTAGAATGTCGCGAGAGCGCCAGCGCGGTCGTTCTTTTTTTCCAAGCATAGAGCTTTTTTGAAAAGCGCCTGGTTTCGCCAGTGAACCGGCTCGTTCTTGTCAGAGGATAGTTGGTCATAGATTTCGATGGCGCGCTGATAATTATTCGAATCGCTTGCGCCCATCTCAAAAAAAATATCGCCGGTGCCGCAAAGCGCCTCGCGTTTTTCGGATGGTCCAGCCTCGCTCTTCAACACTTCATCGTATAAGACGAGAGCATCCTTCGGCTTTCCCAGTTTGCGCTCGATAACCGCTTGTTCGTTGCGCGCGGCCCATCGCAGTGCGCCATTCAATCCCACAACCTGATCAAACAGGACAATCGCCCGATCGAGCGAATGCTCAGCCATGCTCGACATCGCTGATTCGGCTGCAAAAAAGAGAGTTTTTTCGACAAGTGGATTATTCGGATTCTGCTGCGCGAAAATTTCAAACTGCGTCTGCGCGTTGGCGAAATCCTTCTGCCGGTAGTAAATCTCCGCTAATTTCATTCGAACCTCCGGAACGAATGCCGAGGCGTTGTGTTGCTCAAGGAAACGTTTCGCGAGCTCGATGACGTTCGTTTCGTTCACATTGGCTGAGTCCTCAATCCAGATCCTGAGATAATCCGCCCGCTCCGATGCCGCCGCCGTTGGCTTGGAACCGGCTGCGCGAGCCAGATTTTGGCGTGCTTCATCGAGGCGCGGCGGCGAGGAATGGAAGGCCAGCTCGGCTAAGCCGACCCAAGCCTCCGAGACGCGAGGATTCGTAGGAAAATCGCGAACAAATCGCTGCAGCGATTCTACCGCTTTCTTGTCGCCTTTGGCAGCTTGCATCAAGCCCTCCTGTAATCGCAAGCTGGCGCGCGATTCTTCGTCGTCGCCCTGCTTTTCAAGTTCGTTGTAGTCAGTCAAAAAACGGGCGTGATCGCCGAGTTGCAGCCAGCCGACCGACGCGTTGAACAATGCAACCTTCGTCCATGGTGACGTGGAATGCGCGATTTGTTCAAAGGCCGCAGTCGCCACCTCAAATCGCTTGGCCAGATACTGCGTTTGCGCAACGAGCAAATTGATTCGATCGAGCAAAGACGGTTCCGGATGCAGGAGGCGCGCATCACTCAAAATCGCAATCGCCTCATCGAAATGTCGATCCTCCACTTCAAGTTGCGCAAACTCGAAGAGAGCAGGCACTATCGCCGGCGATCTTACAGCAGTGCGGCGCAGATCGCTAAATAATTCCCGGGCTCGCTCCCGGTGACCGGCCCGAATCTCGAGCCGGGCAAGATACCATCGTGCGAATGTTCGCCTGGGCTGTTCCGGATTGCGGACCCATTTTTCCAGTTCACTGCGGGATGGTTTGTGCTCAGCGCGGTAGATCTCGTCTAATTTTGCAAAGAGAACACGCAAATCCGGATCTTCTGGATGATGATCGATAAACTGCTCGATGGCATCATCCGCGGCTTCGGGCGTTTTTAGTCGCAGGTGCGCATCGGCTATGCCGAAGATTGCTGCGATTAGCGTGGCATGAGGGGTACCCTCCGGCCTTTTCAGCAGCCCTTGAAATGTGCCGATTGCTCTCTCCGGACGTTGCAAAATCAGCTGCAAACGTCCGCTTAAAAGCCGACGCTCTCGTTTTTCCGCAACCGATCTTGGCTGTATTCCCTCCAGAACACGCCGTGCGTTCGGCGCGTCGGCCTTTTCAATGTACAATTCGACCGATCGGAGCTGCGCTCGGGTCGCCCATTCTTTGTCGTGGAGCAGAACGCTGAGCTTTTCCTGCGCTTCGTCATGTCTTCCTAACGCGCGTAGCATTTCCGCCGCTCCAAAGGTGGCTACTCCGTAAAAAGGTGAATGCTCGTCCGTCGCCACTTCTTCGTAGATCGGCAGTGCGTCGAGCCATCGATGTAGGCTGGCCAACGCTTGAGCGCGCCAAAACTTTGCCCGTGGAAGGTCCTTCAGCCGCGAATCCCCCAGTAGCACCAGAGCTTCCCCTGGCTGCCCTGCGGCCACCTGTGCTTCGGCAAGCTTTTGGGTGACTACCAGCCACTCTGGATCGGGTAGATTTTTGCTTAGCAACGCTCGCAGGCGTGCTACTGCAACCTCCGGCACACCCTCCGCAAGCGGCGCGCTCGCTTCGGCAAGCTCCGCCGAGCTGTCAGCGCGCATTGGTTGCAAAAGGAAAATCGACAGTCCGATGAGACCTATGTGTCCTATGCGACTCATACCTTCTCCAAAAGCGGTCGCAGATATTTGCCTGTGAAACTATTCGGAAGATGGACAATTGCCTCCGGCGGACCCGCGCCGATTATCTGGCCTCCCTGTTCGCCACCCTCAGGACCAAGATCAACGATCCAATCTGCGCACTTAATCATCTCGAGATTGTGTTCGATCACAACCAGCGTGTTTCCCGCGTTGCGCAGTTTCATCAGCACTTGCAACAATTTCTCGATATCAGCGAAGTGCAATCCCGTTGTTGGCTCATCCAGAATATAAACCGTGCGGCCAGTCGCTTTTTTCCCAAGCTCCGTCGCCAGTTTGACGCGCTGCGCTTCTCCGCCAGAAAGGGTCGTTCCAGCCTGACCGAGTCGCAGATAACCGAGACCCACGTCTAGCAGCGAATTTAACTTGTCGGAAACGCTCGGCACGTTGCGGAAAAACCGCGCCGCTTCATCCACCGTCAGATCGAGAACGTCGGCAATATTCTTCCCTTTGTAAGTGATCTCGAGGGTTTCGCGGTTATAGCGTTTTCCGTGGCACACTTCGCATTCCACGTAAACGTCCGGCAAAAAGTGCATTTCGATTTTAATCAATCCCCCGCCTTCGCAATTTTCGCAGCGGCCGCCTTTGACATTGAAGCTGAACCGTCCCGCGTCATAACCGCGCACGCGCGCAGCGGGCAACTGACTGAACAATTCGCGGATCGGCGCAAACGCCCCGGTGTAGGTGACTGGATTGGAGCGGGGCGTCCGGCCAATCGCGCTTTGGTCGATGACGATGGCTTTATCAATCTGTTCCACTCCACGAATCGCCCTATAAGCTCCAGGTTTCTCTTTCGAATTGTAAAAATGTCGAAACAAAGCGCGCCGCAAAATGTCGTCCACCAAGGTGGATTTGCCGCTGCCGGAGACACCAGTCACACAGGTGAGACAGCCAAGAGGGAAAGCAACATCGATTTGCTTAAGGTTGTTTTCACTCGCGCCCACTACTGTTAGCCACCCGTCGAGATGTTCGATGTTTGAAGTTTGATGTTTAATTGCGTGTGGGAACACGCGCTGTTTCGGAATCGCAATGCGCGCGCGTCCAGTGAGATAATCTGCTGTCAAAGAATTTTTGGCGCGAAGAACATCCTCGATGCTGCCTTGAGCAACAATTTCACCGCCGCGCGGGCCGGCGCCTGGGCCGAGATCGACAATGTGATCGGCGGCCCGAATCGTTTCTTCGTCGTGTTCAACTACGATGACCGAATTGCCGAGATCGCGCAGTCGCCGCAGTGTTCCGAGCAATCGCGCGTTGTCGCGGTGGTGTAAACCGATGCTCGGCTCGTCCAAAATGTAAAGAACACCCGCCAAACCGGAGCCGATCTGCGTCGCCAGTCGGATTCGTTGCGCTTCACCACCGGAAAGCGTGCCACTCTCGCGGTTGAGCGTGAGGTAACCGAGCCCGACCTCGAGGAGAAATTCCAGGCGCGATCGAATTTCGCGCACGACGTCAGTCACAATCGCCTGTTGTTGCGCGGTAAAGTCGAGAGCCTCCATAAAGCGCGCGGCTGCTTCAATCGTTTGTTCACTGAACTGATGGATGTTCAATTTGCGGTGATTTCGATCTTTGATCGTAACCGCGAGAATCTCCGGTTTAAGTCTTGCGCCGCCGCACACTTTGCACGGCTCGCGTGTCATGAATGCGCGAATGCGGTTACGCGTGAACTCGCTTTGGGTCTCCTCATAAAGTCGTTGCATTTGCGGAACCAGGCCTTCAAACGGCTTCGCGACTTTCTTCTGGCCGTTAACACCCAGGTTCATCCTCACCGGTTCGCCATTCGTGCCGAAATAAAGCGCATTTTTAAATTCATCCGGCAACTCGGCAAACGGTATGTCTTCATTGACGTGGAAATGTTTCACGAGCGCTAGTTGCAGATGGCGATAATACGCCTGCATTCGCTTCGTTCCGCGTCGCCACGGTGTGATGGCCCCTTCGGCAATCGTTTTGCTCGGATCCGAGATCATCAAGTCAGGATCAACAATTTGTTGTGTGCCCAGACCGTGGCAGGCCGGACAGGCACCCAGATGACTATTAAACGAAAAATGTCTTGGAGTGAGCTCGCTGAGCGTGAATCCAGTTTCCGCGTCTCCGTAGTTGGTCGAGTAACGGACTTCTTCCCAAATCGCTTCGGATTGAGCGTTGAGCGTTGGGCGTTGAGCGTTGGATGTTTTTGAACTTTCGCGCAACACCACGACACGGTTCCCGCCCCATTTGAGCGCAGTCTCGATTGAATCGGTGAGTCGAGCGCGGATTCCGTCGCGCACAACCAGCCGGTCGACCACCGTCTCAATCGTGTGTCGCTCGCTTTTCCTTAACCGGATCGGCTGCTGCGGGCTATTCAGCTCGATGATTTGGCCATCAATCCGCACGCGAACGAATCCCTCGCGCCTGATCTTTTCGATAACATCCCGGAATTGCCCCGGTTGGTTTTCGATCAGCGGGGCGAGTACAATGATTTTAGTCTGCGGCTCGTTAGCGAGAATTTGATCGACAATCTGTTGAGGCGTCTGCCGGTTAAGAGGTCGCCCCGTTTCTGGATCGTGCGGTTGACCGACTGCCGAAAAAAGCACTCGCAAGTAATCGTAAACTTCAGTCGTAGTCGCGATTGTCGACCTTGGATTCGCCCCGGCGCTGCGCTGCTCGATGGCGATGGCAGGAGAAAGACCCTCGATGAAATCGACGTCGGGCTTTTCCATCTGATCGAGGAATTGCCTCGCGTAAGCGGAAAGACTTTCGACGTAACGGCGTTGCCCTTCTGCGTAAAGCGTATCGAAGGCAAGTGAGGATTTGCCCGAGCCGCTCAAGCCGGTAATGACGACCAACTTCTCGCGGGGAATCTCCAGGTGGAGGTTCTTCAGGTTGTGCTGGCGTGCACCACTAATTTTAATTACTTGCGCAGGCATTCTGACGACAACAGTCGAACCTAAAAGTTAAGCACAGCCGCTCCTCGGTGTCGAGTTGGCGCGCGTCTTTAGTGGCGCTCTGTGCGCGAGTTTATGGGGCCTTTGTCATCGATGCCGATGCGCGTTACACGCGTTCGGCGACAAGCGTGTATAACTTCCGTGGTCCCGCCCTGTGTTTGTAAAAGGCAGATGTATTGCTGATAATCCTGAACCCTTTCAGCGCCAGAAACCGCAGATAGACTTCCGCCGTCATTTGCCACCATGTCCACCCGCCGTGGGGTCTGCGCCGGCTCTTGTTTGGCATGAAATAGGCCAATGGCAGGCACTGTAATTCCTCATTAATTAACCAAGGAACAGCATCGGTGATAATAATGGATTTTCCGGTAAAGCTAATTGCATTCTCAAGCGCTCCGAGCGGATCGCGCAGATGAAGCAGGATTGAGCCGAGCGTGACGACGTCGAATCTACCGATCTCATTCGGCACGTGGTAAGCTGTCCCATGGACTAATCTGGTCTTAGAACCCAGCTGTTCATGAGCGTACCAAAAGCCGTTGTTGAGACGCTGGATCCCTCTGGACATAACGCGCTTTATCTCCGCCACATTGTCCTCGGGCCCGAATAATACGTCCCATGAAGTTCTCGCAATGTCCGGAGATAGATCTACCGCGATCACGGCGGCGGCTTGCTGTTCCATCCAAAAGGTTAGGCCGCCGTTTGCAGCGCCAAATTCAAGGACGCGTTTATCGTTGAAGCCGTAATTGCCAAAATATGAATCCTCCTGGCCTCGGAGATCCCACACCCATTTCTTGTCCTCCAGTCCGGGAAGATCGATCCGGTGATAAGTTGCAATATCTTGCGGAGCGATGCCCCGTTTTGGTACAACATACGGTGCAATGTCGTGCGCGGGCGAGCCAAGCGAGTTATCCACTGGTCGTGTTTTTTGCGGGAAGATCATGAACAGATTTTGGGCGCATAAGGTATTGCCCGCCCCTTGGTCGCACAATCTTTTCTTCAAGACACAAACGATCGAACAGCATCAAAATCTCAAATAGAGCTTTGGTATCTTCGTTTTCCAGATACGCCGCGCGAGTGCCCCGCGGTATAACAAGACACAGAAATGCATCAAACTCCCTCTTCCATTCGATCGTAAACCAACGTTCAAACACCGGGAGGATCTCGCCGGAACGAATCTGTTCAAATGGCGAACAAAGTTGCCCTGGCTCGCGACATTTAATCTCAGTTAATTGGCCATTAATTTTATTTCTGCGGAATTTCTCGGGAAGGATCGCCAGAATCCGATTCATTATGGAGAGACGCTTGGGGTCATATTGTGCCTGCGTTTCTCCCACGAGATCATGAATCCAGAGATAACCATCGCTTTTCAGCGAACGCCATGCCTGTTCCGCGACATGCTCGAGAAAAAGGATGTGATGGAGCGTGGTCTGCGCAGCGACCAGATCGAATGTTTTCTCGGGTAGCTCTACGGAATTCAGGTCGGCTACTTCATAAGTGAGCGGAAGCTTCTCCTCTTGCGCAATCTCGCGCGCCGCGGCAATGGCCTTTTCCGAGATATCGATTCCATGAAAACTCTCGCAAATGCCCCAGCGTAAGAGTTCGCGCTCGAGCCTGCCCGCGCCACATCCGAGTACGAGGCCGTGTTTAAACCTTAGTTTTTTTCCCACCGCAACCCCGATTAAGGATAAAGTGTGGCGATCGATCCCAAGCATTCCGCTCGCTCTTGCGTCCTCAATTCCTGCTTCGGAACGATCCAAATCGGGCAAAATTCCCCCCCACACCTCTTTTTCACGAGCTGCCATCGCGTCGTACACGCTTCGGTCGGCCATCGCCCGTTTAATAATCTCCTGAGCTTTGTTCGCACTCATCAATGAACCAAGGCGCCCTTCGTGAAAGTGAAAAACGTGCCTCATCGGCTCTTCAGCCGCAAGGCGTATCTCGAGAAATGGGCCAGCAAGAGACCGTCGAATATCGGACGCCGGATGGAATGAGCGCTGCCGCCTTTAATTCGATGTTCGGTATTGGATGTTCGGTGTTCTGGCTGCCGCGCAAGCCGCGCCAGGCAGTAATGAAGTACAACCTTGAACGGCGCAGGAATTGAAGGAAGCTGCGGCGGCTCTGCAATCGGTCGGCAAAAGGAGATCTGCAACCAAGATGGTATCGACTACGGCAGTATGGAAGCTGTTCTAAACGAGCCCCAGGCGAACAGAGAGGTCTGGGGACCAGCCGCCCTTGAGCAAAGGCGCGAACGTACGCGCAAGCATCTGGCAGGCATTGCTTCCCGTCGCGAGCGCTGGATTAAGCGCAACAGATACTATTACGAACTGCTAGGCCGGCTCCTTCGATTTCTGGTCGAGCCACAGAAAAAGGTGCTATCAGTTCGCTGCGACATCGGCAATCTTTTAGCCGCCGTCAGGCCAAGCGAGGGCAAAGGTGTCGACATTTGCGCCGAGATAGTCGAAATCGCGCAGCAACGGAATCCATCCTTCAATTTTGCAGTCGCGTTCCCGGACAAAGATGAGTTCCGGAAGGTTTTCAGTCGGGACGAGAAGTTCGATTACATCCTCTTCAACGATATCGGCGACACCGTGGATGTGCTTCAAGCGCTGCGCAATTTAAAGCCGCTTTGCTCGCGGCATACTCGTCTGCTGGTTACAACTTACAACCATCTTTGGGAACCGCTTGTCACCTTTGCGGAGTCGATTGGGATGAAGGTCCCGCGCACCGAGCAGAACTGGCTTTCCAGGGTGGATATCCGAAACCTGATGAAACTGGCCGGTTTCGAGGCCCTCGAGACGCGCTGGATTGTGCTGTTACCCAAGTATGTGCCGCTCCTGTCGGCTTTTCTAAATCGATTTTGCGCGCGCCTGCCATTTTTGAAAAGGCTCTGCATGACGCAGGTCGTTGTCGCCAGAGCGCTGCCTCCGCCAGTTCCTAACGAAGAACTTTCCGTCTCGGTGATCATTCCCTGTAAAGACGAGAAAGGAAACGTGGAGGATGCCGTACGGCGCATGCCGCAGTTGGGTGGCCAGACAGAAATAATTTTCTGCGACGATCAATCCACCGACGGCACCGCTGAAGAGGTGCGCCGGGTAGCGTCCTGTTATCCGGAACGGCATATCCGACTTGAGCACGGGCCGGGAATTTGCAAATCCAAAAACGTCTGGACCGGGTTCGACGCAGCGAGGGGTGACATCGTGATGATTCTTGATGCCGATCTGACGACGATGCCCGAGGAGCTGGTTTATTTTATGGACGTTATTGTTTCGGGTCAGGCGGAGTTTGTGAACGGTTCCCGGTTGATCTATCCAGTGCCAAAAGGAGCGATGAACGAAGCAAACATGCTGGGCAACAAATTTTTCAGCGTCGCTTTTACCTATCTGCTCTGTCAAAGGGTAAAAGACACTCTGTGCGGCACCAAGGTCCTCTGGCGAAGCGACTGGGAGCGGATCAGGCCAATGCTGGGAAGCTGGGGGACCGAAGACCGTTGGGGCGATTATGAACTCTTATTTGGCGCCGCGAAGTTAAGCCTCAAGATTTTGGATTTGCCGGTGCATTACCAGG
>WNGP01027003.1_pt1 | contig 12869 bp, 14 predicted proteins | sample 5407671 | NCBI WGS metagenome assembly WNGP01 (sample SAMN13153381, study PRJNA577476) | soil metagenome | isolation source: 40 cm soil or saprolite under Garry oak tree replicate 2 | place: USA:California | collected 2016-06-15 | reverse complement strand
CTATTAACCAGGCGTACCCGTATCACATTGTAACGCAGCGAGAGCTGAGTTATTGAGGCGGAGCGATCCACAGCGCGCAGGAGTTTGCCTAAACCAGGCGCAAAAATCTTAAACCCCGCCGCACCCTAAATGACGGACGAGCAAAACGCTTGTTCGCGAGCCGGGTGCGGCATTTTTCTTTCTCGCAATCCCTTGAGTTTCCTTTATTTCGTTCCTCATGGAATTTTCCAGTTCGGCCCTCGTGATATCCTGCTTTTTGCATTTTTCTCCGGCCCGCACGTGCATTCTTTTCGCGTTGACGGCAGGTGAGACTCGGAAGAAGATGAAGAAGCTGCGGCCGGAAATTCTGATCTTCGATGTGGATGGAGTGCTGGTGGATGTGCGCGGCACGTACTGGCGCTCGGCGCTAGAGACGGTGCGCTCTATTACCGGCAAGCGCGTCACCTATGCTGAGCTGCACCGCTGGAAGAGCAAGCCCGGTTTTAACGACGACTGGAGCATGGTTTCCGCGTGGGTAAGTTCACTCGGGCACCCCACTGCGTACGAGGAGGCGCGCGCGGCGTTCGAAAGATTTTATTGGGGCAGCGACGGCAAGCCCGGGAACGTGCGAAACGAAAAACTGATGGTCACGCCGCGGCAGATTGAAAAATGGGCCGAGAGCTTCGAGCTGAATCTCTTTACCGGACGCACGCGCCAGGAGTTTTCCTTCACGTTTGAACGCTGGCCGGCCACGAAATATTTCCGCACCATCGTCACCATGGACGACGCAAAGAAAAAGCCGCATCCTGAAGGCTTAGAGAAAATTCTCGGAGCGCGCGATCCCGCCACGGCGCTCTATCTCGGCGATAACATTGACGACGCCTTAGCCGCCCGTGACGCGGGCGTTCCCTTCCTGGCCATCATCGCTCCGGGCGAACATGGCTACCGGCAGCGTGCCGCGCGTTTCCGCGCTCTCGGCGCCCTCGCCCTACTTCCGCGCGCAAACGAATTGTCTCGTTACCTGAAAAAGGCAAACTAGCCGGTGTCAGCGTTCTTCGCATCGCGCGGTTCCGCTAAGCGAGGGGATAGCGGTTCGTGTAAAACGCCCGTTCCTCTCGATCGCTTTCGCCGCCGAGCCGCCACTCGGGAAACGCGGCGAGATCGTCCGCGAGCGCTTCGATCGTGGTTCGCAGCTCGAGATTTCGAAGCCATCGATCAGGAATCGCTTGCACTCCCGCTGCTGCGCCGAGAAGATTCCCGGCAATCGAGCCCGTCGAGTCGCTGTCCCCGCTGTGATTCACGGCCAGAATGATGCCGTCTTCAAAATCGCGCGCGGAGAGCGCGCAATAGAGCCCCATCGCGAGTGCTTCCTCGGCCACGAATCCCTTTCCCATCACGCGCAAGGCGCTGCGTTCCCGGGGACGAGCTTCGGCGAGCGCTTCCGCTTGCTCGATGGCCGCGAGAGTTTCCCGGTGGGATTCATGGTTGCGGAGTTCTTTTTTCGCCGCGTCAATCGCCTCCTCGAGCGGGCCGCCCGCCAGGACCAAACCGACGATGACGGCGAGCACGCCGGCGCTGAGGCACCCGCTCGGATGTCCATGGGTGATGGCCGCCAGATCGCTGCCCGTCCGGAAGATGCTGGGGATCAGCCGGTCCTGTTTGCGCTCACGGATTAGCGCGTGCGCGAAATACATGCCGACCGGTGCGATTCGCATTACGCCGCCGCATCCCTTGCTGTCGTTGGCGGCCCGCGTGACTTTGCCGCGATTGGAATGCAGGGCGGAAAGGCACGTGGTTCCCGGTGCGCGCCGGCTGAAGAGTTTCCGCTGCTGCAGAAGCCAGCCTGAATTCGCGGCGGCGGACAAACCACGCTGGGAAATTTCCTGCGTCATCAGCCAGCGCGCGTAGGAAACCGTTGCCGCGCGAAAAAAATCAGGCTCCTGACCGCCGAGAGCCGAGGCAAGCTGGGCAGAGAGCATGCCCTCCGCCGTAAACAGCGTCATTTGCGTATCATCGGTGATCGACCCTAACTTTCCGTACGCCGGGGCGAAGTCGCGGATTCCTCCTTCGCCATAGGCCATTACAATCTCCTCGAGGTCCAGGAATTCAACAGGAGCGCCGAGGGCGTCGCCTACGGCTCCTCCAAGCAGGCAGCCGTGGAATCTGCCGCGCAGATGCGCATCGGATGGAATCCGGGGAGGGGACATTTGCGTACCAAGCCGTCGGAGCGGCTATCTCGCAGAACAGCATACTGCGATTTCGGCAAGATTGAGCCAGCCACATCCACAGTTTGTGGCATCTAGAGTATTTGGGAACTCATTTCTCCCGGACGGGGAATGAACTACAGGGCTGTTACGGGGAATCTTGGATTCGAACATGAAAGCCATCTGCTTCTCGAAGCTGCTATCGTTGACCGTTTTCGCTGGACTCATCCTCGTAGTTCCCGGCGCGGTGCGCGCACAGGCTCCTCCTGGGCCTCTCCCCGCGGGGCAGCCTCAGCCAGTTCCAGCTTCTGCAGCCAAGCCTCAGGAGCAAAGTCCGCCGCCGCGCACAACCATTCTTGGCGCCTGGAAGTTCAACGCGGAGGAAAGCGACGACCCGAGCAAGAGGAGGCAAGACTCCAGAGGCTCGAATGGCGGCGGCAACGGTGGCGGACGCGGCCGCATGGGTGGCAGCGGGCGAGGCGGAGGTTATGGCGGGCGCGGGGGCGGCGGAGAAAGCGATGAAGAGCGGCAGAAAATGCGCGAACTCTTCACGCCGGCGCGCGCGATTACGCTCTCAATGACGGGCGCGGAAGTCGATCTGGTGGACGATCGGAACCGCAAACGGGCATTCATGACCGACGGGCGAAAGTTGCAGAAATCCAAAGATGAAAGCTATCAGGAGATCGCCGCCAAGTTTGACGGCAACCGCCTGGTCAGCGACGAAAAAAATCCCCGCGGCGGCAAGATGAGCCGCACGTTCGAACTCTCTTATGATGGCCGGCAACTCTACGAAACGCTGCACATGACCACCGGCCGCAACAATTCGCCACTCGTCATCCGCTTCGTCTACGACATTCCGCCGCAGACCGAAGCGCAGTCGAAGCACTAGATACGATTTGCGATCTGGGGCAAGAGACCTCGATCGTTCCTTCCTCCCCGAGCCACAACCCTGCGAATTGAGGTACAATCCGCCCAAGCTAGAGAACACTGGCTAGGCTGAAGGCATGCCACGATTGCCTTGGCACAACCAATTCTGTCGCCCAGCACGTAAAGGAGGATTTCCATGAAAGTTTCGGGTCTGGTGCGTCTTGGGGGTTGCTTGTCCGGTCTGCTGCTCGGAATTCTCGCGCTGGCGAGTCCGCCGGCGGGACATTATCATTTGCTGAAGAAAGTTCCGCTGGGGGCGGCTCCGGCCGGCGGGCGAGAGTATTTTGACTATCTCACGGTAGATTCTCAGGCGCGGCGCGTGTACGCCTCACACGGTACGGAAGTGAAGGTGGCCGATGCGGACAGCGGGGCGGTGGTCGGAACGATTTCCGGATTGAAACAGTGCCACGGGATAGCGCTGGTGGAGGAGCTTGGCAAAGGATTCATCAGCGACGGCGGGGCCGCCAAGACGGTCATTTTCGATATGGCGAGCTTGAAAGCGGCCGGCGAGGTGAAGGGCGAGGAGGATGCCGACTCCATTATCTACGATCCGGCGTCGAAGCACGTTTTTGTGTTTAACGGCGACGCCAAGAGCGCGACGGTCATCGATCCGGCGAACGGGACGGTGGTGAAGAGCATTCCCCTGGGCGGTGGTCCGGAGTTCGCGGTCGCCGATGGCAAGGGAACGGTTTACGACAACATTGAAGACAAGAATGAAGTGGTGGCGATCGATTCCGGCACGCTGGCGATCAAGTCACGGTGGCCAGTGGCGCCGGCGGGACAACCGACTGCCTTGGCCATGGACCGCGAGCACCGGCGGCTTTTCGCGGCGGGCCGCAACCCGCAGAAGCTGGTCATTCTGGACGCGGACAACGGCAAGGTGATCCAGTCGTTTCCCATCAGCGCCGGGGCGGACGCGAATGTTTTTGAGCCAGAGACGGGTCTGATTTTTGTCTCTACGAGGGAAGGCCATGTCCACATCTTCCATGAAGACACGCCCGACAAGTTTAGCGAGGTGGAGACGGTGAAGACCGAGTTCGGGGCCAAGACCATGGCGCTCGATTCAAAAACCATGGCGCTCGATTCAAAAACCCACAATCTGTACTTGACGACGGCGGATTTTGGACCACCTCCCGCTCCCACGGCGGAGCGGCCGCACCCGAATCCAGCTCCTATTCCGGGGTCATTCCACCTGCTGATCTACGGAAGGTGAGCGCGGCGACCGCGTTGACGGAAGCCGCTGCGGATGCTATAAAATACTGTTTCGAGACGGCAGCGTTAAGCCCGCCGTAGGCCCCCCACGGGGTGGGAGGCGCGGCGTGGCTGCCAACCTGAGATTTAGGCGACACAATTTCTAAATGCAAGCGATTGTTCACCAATTAGGCGAACTGTTCCTTCAGGCTGTGCCCACAGTCCTGATTATCTTGCTTTTTTACTTCATCTTACGGGCACTTTTCTTTAAGCCCTTGCTGGCGGTGATGGCCGAGCGCGATTCGCGCACCGCGGGCGCCGAAAAGGCTGCCGAAGCCGCCCAAGTCGCTGCTGCCGAGAAGGTCAAGCAGTACCAGGAGGCCCTCAAGCAGGCACGCGGCCAGGTGTATGCCGAGCAGGAGGCCGCTCGCAGGAAACTTCTCGAGGAACGCGCCGCGCGGATCAAGGACGCGCGCACGCGCGCCGCGGGCGAAGTCAGCACCGCGAAAGCGCGCGTGGCGGCTGAACTTGCTGCTGCCCGCCGCGAAGTCGAAGCCACCGTTGCCGAACTTTCCGCCGAAATCGCGCGCCGCATCCTCGAAACCCCGCCGCGTCCCGGCGCTCCCGCGAGAGAAGCTCAATGACGCGAAATCGCCGGGTTTTCTTTGCCGCAGGTGTTCTATTTGTGTTGCTCTTCGCCGTAGTTGGCGCGAACGCCGCGGAGGAGGGCGGGACCGAACGCGCCACGGAAATCTTCAAGTGGATCAACTTTGCCATCGTCGCCGGCGTGATCGTTTGGGTCTTTGGCAAAAAGCTTCCGCCGGTGTTTCGAAAGAAAGCGGAAGCCATCAGCTCGGCGATCGCAAATGCCACGAGCGCCAGGGCCGCCGCTGACGCGCAGCTTCGCGAAGCGGAGACCAGTCTCGCGAACCTCCAGAAGGAAGTCGCGGAACTCCGCGCCTTCGCCGAACGCGAATCCGCCGCTGAAGTAGAGCGACTCCGCGCCGCCACCGAGACCGATACGCAGAAAATCGCCGCCGCCGCAAAGGCTGAAATCGAAGCCGCGGAACGCGCCGCGCGGCTGGAGCTGAAAGCGCTGGCCGCAAATCTTGCCGTTGATGGCGCGGAAACACTGCTTGCCAAGCAGCTCACTGCAAAGGCGCAGGAATCGCTCATCAGCGATTTCGTGAAGAGTCTCGAAGGGAGGCCGAATTGAAGTCCGCGAGCCTCCAGTACGCGATTGCCATGGCGGACATCGCGCTCGCCCAGGGTGCCGCCGAGACAGCTGCCAAACAGCTCCACGATTTTGGCGCGGCGTACGCGCAATCTGCCGAACTGCGCACGTTTCTGGCAAGCCCGGCGGTGAGCGTGGAAGCCAAGCACGCCGTCATCGAGAAACTAGTAGCCCGGCTGGGCGCGAGCAAAATCATCCGGAATTTTCTCTTCGTGATCGCGGACCACCGGCGCACGCAGCTGATTCCGGAGGTTATCGCCGCGTTTCACCAGGTGATCCGGCAGCGGCAGGGAGTTGCCGAAGCGGAAGTTTCTTCCGCCGTCGAATTGAGCGCGGGGCAAAAGAAAGAGATGGCGGCGACGCTGGCGCGCCTCACGGGCAAGAAGATTGAAACAAAGTACGCGCTCGATCCGGCGTTATTGGGCGGCGCGGTCGTGCGGATGGGGGACACGATTTACGATGGCTCGTTGCGCAGCCGGTTGAATGAGATGCGCGCGCGCCTCGCGGCCGAGTAAGCAAGATTTTAGGAGGGGCGCGCATTGGCGCGTCTTTCTCGAAAGATTCCAGGGTTCAGCGACGGAGCAGGCATGGCGAATATTAAAGCGGACGAAATCAGCAAGATTCTGCGCGAGCAGATTGAGAACTACGAGCAGACCGTTTCGGTCGACGAAGTCGGCGCGGTCATCAGCGTCGGTGACGGCATTGCGCGCGTCCATGGTCTTGAGAAGGTCATGGCGGGTGAAATGCTCGCTTTCCCGCATAACATTTTCGGCATCGCGCTCAACCTCGAAGAGGAACAAGTCGGCGTGGTGCTCCTCGGAGAATCGCAGGAACTGAAGGAAGGCGACGTCGTCAAGCGCACGAACACGATTATGTCCGTGCCGGTGGGGGAAGCGCTGGTTGGCCGCGTCGTGAACCCGCTCGGCCAGCCTGTAGACGGCAAAGGTCCCATCGCCACGAAGCAGCGCAACGCGCTTGAGCGCATCGCGCCGGGCGTGCTCGACCGCCAACCGGTTCGCGAGCCGCTGCAGACCGGCATCAAGGCGATCGACAGCATGATTCCGATCGGCCGCGGACAACGCGAATTGATCATCGGCGACCGCCAGACCGGCAAGACCGCGGTCATTCTCGACACCATCATCAATCAAAAGGGCGGCGACATAATTTGCATTTATTGCGGCATCGGGCAGAAGCGCTCGACGATCGCGCAGGTCGTGAAGACGCTTACCGACGCCGGGGCGATGGACTACACCATCGTCGTTACTTCGTCCGCCGCCGAGCCGGCTTCGCTTCAGTACATCGCGCCTTATGCCGCCTGCGCCATGGGCGAATTTTTCCGCGACACCAAGCGGCATGCCGTAACGTTTTACGACGATCTTTCCAAGCACGCGCAGGCCTACCGCGAAATTTCGCTGCTGCTCCGCCGGCCTCCGGGACGTGAAGCGTTCCCCGGCGACGTTTTCTATCTCCACTCCCGCTTGCTGGAACGCGCCGCAAAGTTGAATGACAAGCTCGGCGGCGGCTCGCTGACCTCGCTGCCGGTCATCGAAACGCAGGCTGGGGATGTTTCCGCCTACATTCCGACGAACGTGATTTCCATCACCGACGGTCAGATTTATCTTGAAGCCGACCTCTTCAACGCGGGCATTCGTCCGGCCATCAACGTCGGCATTTCGGTCAGCCGCGTCGGCGGCAACGCGCAGATCAAGGCCATGCGCCAGGTGGCTGGTTCGCTGCGTCTCGATATGGCGCAGTATCGCGAGCTCGCGGCCTTCGCGCAGTTTGGCTCCGATCAGCTCGACAAAGTGACGCAAGGGCAGCTCGCCCGCGGGCAGCGGCTCACGGAAATCCTGAAGCAGGATCAGTATGTGCCGCTGGCGGTGGAAAAGCAGGTGCTCAGTCTTTACATTGCGACCAGTGGCGCGCTGGACGCTGTGCCGGTTGCGGAAGTTCGCCGCTTTGAGCAGGAGTTCCTGCAGTTCGTCGAAACCAACTACCCCTCGATCCTGAAGAACATCGCGGCGAAAAAGGCTCTCGACGACGCCATCAAGGCGGAAGTCAAGACGGCTATCGATGCATTCAAGGAACGATTCGCTGCTGCCGTTGCCGCGGCGGCGAAGTGAGGATCGGCGGGTAACGAATACCGATGGCCACACTTCTCGATTTCCGGCGCCGCATCCGTTCGGTGAAGAACACCCAGCAAATCACCCGCGCGATGAAGTTCGTCGCCGCGGCCCGGCTGCGCCGCGCGCAGGAAGCGGCCATCGCGGCACGCCCGTACGCCAAGGAGCTCGCGCGCATGCTGCGTTCCATCATGTCGCGCATCGATGAACCCCAGCACTCGCTGCTGGCGCACCGGCCGGAAGAAAGGATTCTCGCCATCGTCCTGACGGGCGAGCGCGGGCTGGCCGGCGCTTTCAACGCCAATATTCTGCGCAAGGCCCACGATTTTTTCCGCGCCAACAAGGGCAAGAAACTTTCGACGATCCCCGTCGGCAAGAAGGGCCGCGACTCGCTGAAAAAGGCGGGATTTAGCCTCATTGCGGAATATGTGAACGTGCTTGCGCGCGTCGACTTTGCCACCGCGCGGGAGATCGCCTTGCTGGTCACGGATCTCTATGCCAAGGAGGAGATCGATTCGGTGTACATGGTCTTCAGCGAATTCAAGACGGTGATGACGCCGAATCTGGTGGTCACAAAGCTCTTGCCCGTCGAGGCCATCCGTGCGGACGAAGAATCCGCCGAAAAAGAGAGCGCGCAGGTGGATTACATTTACGAACAGCCCGAGGAACAGCTCCTCGGCAAGTTGCTCCCGCGCTATATCGAAACGCAGATTCTGCGGGCGATGCTCGAATCTTCCGCAGCCACGCCGCGCGCATGACCGCGATGGAATCGGCTACCAAAAATGCGGGCGATGTTATTGATGCCCTGACGCTGCACATGAATAAAGTCCGGCAAGCGGCGATTACCAAAGAAATTATCGAAATTGTGAGCGGCGCTTCTTACGGCGCTTAGGAGAAAGCAGCATGGCAGAGAAATACGCAGGCGTGGGACACGTCGTTCAGGTCATTGGGCCTGTTATGGACATTCAATTCGAGGCGGGGCACCTCCCGGCGATTTATAACGCCGTGCGCATTACCAGCGAAGGATACTCGATACCGGAACCACTCGACGTGACGGCGGAGGTCCAGCAGCACCTCGGCGAAGGCCGCGTTCGCGCCATCGCGATGGAGCCCGTCGAGGGCATGGTGCGCGGTATGAAAGCTTACGATCTCGGAAAAGGGATTGAGGTTCCCGTGGGGCGCGCAACCCTTGGACGCGTGATGAATGTTCTTGGGAAGCCCGTCGATCAACTCGGCCCCATCGTCAGCGACAGGTACTATCCGATTCATCGCCCTGCGCCGTCGCTCGAAGATCAGTCCACGACGCTCGAAATGTTCGAGACCGGAATTAAAGTCGTGGACCTCATCGAGCCGTATCTCAAGGGCGGCAAGATCGGACTTTTCGGCGGCGCGGGCGTAGGTAAGACCGTTCTCATCATGGAGCTCATTCACAACGTCGCCATGAAGCACGGCGGCGTGTCCGTGTTCGCGGGCGTGGGCGAGCGCACCCGCGAGGGCAACGACCTGTGGCTGGAGATGTCCGAAGGCGGCGTGATCGTTCCCGGCAATTCGGAAAAATCGCGCGCGGCACTGATCTACGGCCAAATGACCGAGCCGCCCGGCTCGCGTCTGCGCGTAGGCCTCACTGGGCTCACGGTGGCCGAATATTTCCGCGATCAGGAGCACCTCGACGTGCTCCTTTTTATCGATAACATTTTCCGTTTCGTGCAGGCGGGCTCGGAAGTTTCCGCGCTTCTCGGCCGCATGCCTTCGGCGGTCGGCTACCAGCCGAACCTCAATACGGAAATCGGCGAATTGCAGGAGCGCATCACTTCGACGAAGTCCGGCTCCATCACTTCGGTGCAGGCCATTTACGTGCCCGCCGACGACTACACGGACCCCGCTCCAGCCGCAACGTTTGCGCACCTGGACGCGACGACCAACCTCAGCCGGCAAATCGTCGAGCGCGGCATTTATCCTGCCGTTGATCCGCTGGCCAGCTCCTCGCGCATTCTCGATCCGCGCATCGTCGGCGCGGAGCATTACGCCGTGGCGCGCGGCGTGAAATCGATTCTGCAACGCTACAAGGACCTGCAGGACATCATCGCCATTCTCGGTATCGAAGAACTTTCCGACGAAGACAAGCGCACCGTGGCGCGCGCCCGCAAGATCGAAAAATTCCTTTCGCAGCCGATGTTCGTTGCCGCGCAGTTCACCGGCCTCGAAGGAAAGTACGTCAAGATCGAAGACACCGTGCGCAGCTTCAAGGAAATTGTGGAAGGCAAGTACGACGACGTTCCGGAACAGGCGTTTTACATGGTCGGCACGATCGATGAAGCGCTCGAGAAGGCCGAGAAAATGAAGGCGAGCGCCTAATCACGAAAATGCTTCCTGAGGCCATTGAGCTTGTAATCGTCACCCCGGAGCGCCAGTTGCTCCGCAAGAAAGCCGTTGAGGTGCAATTGCCGGGGGAGGGCGGCTATCTTGGCGTACTCCCGGGGCACGCGCCGCTCATCACCGAGTTGGGGATTGGCGAACTCAGCTATCATGATCTCGGTGGCAAGGCCTCCGCGCATCTCGCCATTGTTCGCGGATTTGCCGAGGTTCTTTCTGGTCGCGTGACGGTCCTTGCAGAGACCGCCGAGCGCGCCGAAGAGATCGATCTGCAGCGCGCCAAAGATGCGCTGGCCCGTGCCGAGCAGCGCCTGGCCTCCAACGATCCCAACATCGATTGGGACCGCGCAAACATCGCGCTGCAGCGCGCTTTGATCCGCATCCAGGTGGGCTCCAAAAAGCGCAGCGCGCTCGTTCCGGGTGCCTAAAGCATCCGCTGCTGATTCACTCGCAGCCCCTCTTGCGACTTCGTGCCGCCGCCCGCATCTAATCAACTGGAGCAGCTGATGGAACCGATTACCATGTACAGCACCACCTGGTGCCCCGATTGCCGCCGTGCAAAATCCTTCTTGAAGGAACGCGGTGTGGATTTTCGCGAAGTGGATATCGAAAAAGATCCGTCGGGGGAAGCGATCGTCATCAAGGCCAACAACGGCAATCGCACAGTTCCCACGCTGGAAGTCGGCGGCCGCTATTTCGCCTGTAGTCCCTTCGATGCGGAACAGCTTGCCGGGGAACTCAACATTCCGCTGAATCCCTAATTCAGCGCAACACCTCGGGCCCAAACTCCCGCTAGATGCAATCCTTCATCGAGCAGCAAAATATCCGCATCCGCTCCCACACGCAGTGAACCTTTCTTGAATTCGACGGCTAACAGGGAAGCCGGGTTCAGTGTCAGCATTCGCACAGCGTCCGGCAGAGATGCTCCCAGCGCTACGATATTGCGCAGCGCGCGATCGAGCGTCAACGTGCTCCCCGCCAGTATTCCTTCGGCATTCCGGCAGACGCCGCCGCTAACGGTCACTTCGAAGCCGCCGAGTGTGTACTTTCCGTCCGGCATGCCCGTTGCGGAGAGCCCGTCGCTCACGAGCGTGATGTGCGCGGCTCCCTTGGCGAGGAGAAGCAGTTTCATGGCGGCTTCTTCGACGTGCACGCCGTCGGCGATCAGCTCCGCATTGATCTCCGGCGAAGTGAGCACGGCCCCGATGACACCCGGATCGCGATGCGAAAACGGACGCATGGCGTTGTAGAGGTGAGTAGCGCTGCGCGCCCCCCGGGCCATCGCCGCACGAGCCTGCTCGTAGGTCGCGTCGGTATGCCCCATCGAAACGACCAGGCCGGCTTCTCGCGCCGCATCGATGCACGGAGCGGCGCCGAGCAATTCCGGTGCAATCGTCAGAATCCTGGCATTCCCCGCGGCGGCCTTGAGGAAGCGGCTGAATGTTTCCGCAGACGGCAACTGAATCCATTTAGCGGGATGAACTCCGCGGCGCTCCTTGCTGATGAAGGGCCCCTCGAAATGGATCCCCAGGATTTCCGCGCGGGGTTCGTCCGTTTGGTGCTGTTGCCTGATGTAGTCGGCGATTCCCTCGACGGCGCGCAGAGTCTCGTCCGTACTGGCCGTTACGGTGGTGGCGAGAAGGGAGGTGGTGCCATATTCCGAGACCTTGCGAGTGATGGACCGCAAGGCGGCGCCAGATCCTTCCATCATGTCGTGGCCACCGGCTCCGTGGATGTGGACATCTATAAAACCCGGGATGGCCGTCTTGTCCGTGGCGCGAACTTCCTGGGCCCCCGCGGGCAAGGTCATCCCCGAGCGCGGCCCGATGGCCTCAATGGAATCTTCGCGAATCAGGATGCCCGCGTCGTTAATTTCTGTCATCGGGGTTAGCGCACGGCCGGCGTGAATGAGAAGGGTTGACATGGCAGCACAACATCGTAACGGAAATACTTCGCCGCACAAAACAAAACGGGCGCCCCGATCGGGACGCCCGTCATGAAAAAACTAACGAAGATTTACTTGACTGCAGGAGCCATGTCGATGCTGCTCAGCTTGAGCGTTTCACCGTCCACCGTGCCCTTTACGGTCACGTGATGGCCGGCATGCGCCGCCACTTTGTCCTGCGCATCGACCACGTACACTTTCTTGTCGGCGTCGTTCACGAACACGTACTTGGCGCCATGCTCCTTGACGCACTTGGTCGTGCACTCGCCAGCCTTGTCGTTTGCGCCTTTTACTCCACACTGGCTGTCGGAGATCCAGCCGGTCCAGGAATTGTCCCCCGCCATCGCGAGCGCTCCCGCGAACAGCGTCGCTGCCACTGCTATCGAGAATCGTACTTTCATGCTTTCCCCCTCCAGAGAAATCCATTGCCGTTTCTTGATACGCCGGGCTGCCCCGTAGCTTGGCACAGGGGCGTTCCGGTGTCCAGACTCTTCCTACTATACTACCTACTACGCTGAATTCTTATTCCCGGATGAACGTCCAACAAAAAAGGGGGGGATTCTTTGGAATCCTCCCCTGTCTTGTGTGCTCCAAGGAGCCGGTGTTCTGTCTCCCCCGGAACTTGCTTACTGCCCGGACGTCGCCGTGCTCGCCGAGGTTGCTCCTCCCGCCTTCGGCACGCTCAGGTAACCCGTGGCGGTCGACTTGGTGACCTTGTTAACCACCAGTTCAGTCGCTGCGCGGGTCCCGCCGGTGTAGAAGAAAATCGGCTCGTTTACCGAGCGATCCTTCTTTTCGAAGCTGTTGTCATCTGCTAGCACGTTGATGGTGTAACGGTTCTTCTTGGTGTTGGTGTCCTTCAGTTCAATTTGAATGCTGCCAACCTTTGTCGC
>WNGP01003793.1_pt1 | contig 12870 bp, 8 predicted proteins | sample 5407671 | NCBI WGS metagenome assembly WNGP01 (sample SAMN13153381, study PRJNA577476) | soil metagenome | isolation source: 40 cm soil or saprolite under Garry oak tree replicate 2 | place: USA:California | collected 2016-06-15 | reverse complement strand
ATCTGCAATGAATCGTGTTCCCTGGGCGCCTCTTAACGGCAGCGTTTTCCTAATAATTCTAGGGGGGCTCATCCTCGTATCACTCCTCACCGGGCTGAACATTTTCGCAGTCTTTCCCTTGATCTTTACGTTCTTCGGAGCGTGGATGATCGTTGAAGCATTTGTTTTTCCTCCAGCGAACTCGTATGCTCCGCCCAGGATAATGGTGGTGGGAATAGCTGGTGTCGGCTACAGTTTCAGAAGGTCAAGTCCCAGCCCACCGAAACCCTCCACGTCCTAGCCCGTGTTTGATGCCAAGGCCCGGTATGTCCGGACCCTATTCTCAAACGTCCCGTTAGAATACGACAGACTCCTGAGTCTTCTCTCCTTCGCCCAAGACAGGCGATGGCGAGCCTACGTCGTCAAAAGCGCCAGACCTGTAGGCCATGAACGCATACTTGACGTAGCCACCGGGACCGGGCTCCTAGCAGCCGATTTCGCAAGGACCGTCTCTCACGACGGGTTCGTTGTTGGCGTAGACCTCACCCTCTCCATGCTGAAGACTGCAAGATCGAGACTAGAAGCAAGGAACGTCGGGGAAAGAGTTGACTGGGTCATGGCCCGAGCTGAGAACCTCCCCTTTCGAGATGATTCCTTCGGTTCTGCTTCTATCAGTCTCGCGCTCAGAAATGTTTCCAGTGCCAAGTTGACTTTTCGCGAGATGTCTCGTACCACCGTCCCGGGCGGAGTTGTGATATCACTAGACTTTGCTCGCCCACGAAACCGTCTCTTCCAGCTGTTCTACTACGACTATCTACTCGGTCTCTTCCCCCTCTTCGGCCGAATGGTCTCAGAAGCCTGGGGCAGAACACTATCCTACCTAGGTCGATCTATCTTGAGAGCGAGAACAGGAGAACAGATTTCAACCCTGATGAGAGAGGAGGGCCTCGTTGACGCGGTGTCTGTTCCCTTAACCGCTGGAATCGTTTGTGCCGTCTACGGACGGAGACAATAGTACAAGACAGCATGTAAGGATGGCACGCAAACAGTCAGTCGATCTTTGAGAAGGTCAGCAGTCAGGTTGTGCCTGTCAGCGCAGAAAGAATTCCACTTGCGAAGAAGATGAGTCCGAAGGAAAGAAGAACGACTCCCGCTATCAGATCCAACAACCATCTAGGTACTCGCATCAGATAGTCATAAGAGACTGCCGAGACGACTATCAGAACAGCGAGGCTTACGACTGCACCAATCAGCGTCCACTGAATATTGAAAGCCCCCGCCGCAGCTAAGACGAGGCTCGCTTCGAAACCTTCAGTGAGTGTAATGGTAAGGACTGGCAACGAATTCGGAATGGAGAAGCGGATCGGTTGAGACGGGTCCGTTGCTCCCTCGCGCAGGAGGTCCTTGTCAATGACCTCTTGTCCCATTCGGGCCATTTTCTCTCTGAACGACTTGTGCCTGAACGCGTATTTGACGAAGCCGCGGAGGAACCGGCTTGAGAAGTAGAAGAGAACGATTGCGGTTGCAAAGTCAATAATGATTGCAGGGAGCAAGAGGAAAATCCGCCATACGACTAGGAACGTGATGATAGAGCCTAGTCCTCCTGCGATGACTCCGAAGAGGATGTTATTCCTGCCCAGTTGTTTTATCGTGGCAAGAGAGAGAATGGCGACTTCGCTTCCCTCAATTAGTATGGCCTTGAAAGCGAGGAGGAAAGATCCAATTATGATGACTGTATCAGTCATTCGTATATAGATCCGTGTGCCGTTTTGCCTGCGTTGCTGGCTCGCTTTGAAAGCGCATGTCTTTAGAGTTTCTTCGCCCTGATCCATGGCAGTTCTGCGCGTTTGTTTCTCTCAACGTTAAAGCCTCATTTCTGATCTAGATGGAAAGCAGTTGCCGAAAGTTCCTCCTGCGAAGCTGAAGATTGCTGTTGACTTGGACGGGGTCTTAGCTGAGTCGATGCTTGTCTGGTGTGCGCGAGTCAACAGAGAGTTCGGCAAACGTTTGAAGATGGAGGATCTTGACAGCTGGTCGTCGTGGAACAAGTTTTCAATCTCTAAGGATGATTTCTATCGAATACTAGACGAGTCATGGGACGAGTGGCAGGAGATTCCTCCGACAGAGCCGGAGATCGGCGAGAAGGTTGCGCGGATTGAGAAGTTCGGTGATCTTGACATTGTAACTGGCCGGAGCAAGAGAACGGTAGAGGCCGCTAGAAGCTGGGTCGACAGCCAGAAAATTCGATACCACCGTTTCGTCAGGGTCCTAGGCTGGAGAGACAAGATTCTCCTAGACTACAATGTCTACATTGATGATGCTCCCGACCTCATGCCCCAAATCTCACGCAGTCCAACTGCATGGGGTGTGCTATATGAGAGGCCGTGGAACCGGAGCGTGGGAGACATGCCGAAAGTTCTGAAGGCCAAGAGCTGGGGGCAAGTGCCCGCGCTTTTGAAGCGGGTTCAAGCGAGTAAGAGTTAGACTGGTAGATTCTGGAGAGACCAGACTATTATACGGGACGCTTCCTTTCCTAGAAATTCCGGGTAGAGACTTTGAAAGGCGACTTCCAGATTCCTGCAGAGCTCTACTACACTAAAGAGCACGAATGGGTCCACGTTGAAGGCGCTGATTGTCGAATAGGCGTCACGGATTATGCGCAAAATTCGCTTCACGAAATCGTATACGTCGACCTTCCGAAGGTGGGAGCAAAGGTGGCGCAGATGCAGAGTCTTGGAACTGTGGAATCTGTGAAGGCAGTCGCTGACGTGTATTCCCCCATTGCAGGTGTTGTGCTTCAAGTCAACAGCGAACTTTCTGATGCCCCTGAGCTCGTTAACAAGAGCCCGTACGATAAGGGATGGATTACGATGATCCGGCCAGACGATCTGAGGAAGGACCTTCCCTCACTGATGAAGCCCGAAGCTTACCGGGACTTTGTCAAAACGATAACAGAGAAGAAGTAGCTCCCTCGTGGAGCTTGTGACAATTGGTATGCCTCTAGCTTTTACCTCTCGTAGACTTTCCTCAATTTTGGACCCACTTTTTCCCACCTAGGAGATTTATCTCTCTGAAGCGTAGTGGGATAGTTCCTCTAATGTCGTGAATCGAGTAGTGCAAGAAGCATTCACCCTCCTCTCACCACCCTTGAAGGGTCTGTTGCAAGAGGCCGGAATCCGTGTCCCCACTCCGCCTCAAGCAGAAGCGATTCCCTTCATCATGCAGGGCGAGAATGTGTTGGTAATTGCCCCTACCGGATCCGGCAAGACAGAGGCCGCTCTTTTACCGCTCATCGACAAGATGGTCCAAGACGAGAATCGACAAGGAATCTCGCTGCTCTACATTACTCCTCTCAGAGCGCTAAACCGAGACCTACTCAAACGACTGCAGATCTGGTCAGTCAAACTGGGCTTCCAAGTCGAGGTCAGACATGGCGACACTCCTGTTGCTGACCGAAGGAGAATGGCAGGGCGACCCCCTGACCTCCTCATAACCACCCCAGAAACGCTGCAAGCGATCCTTCCTGGAAAGAGAATGAGACAACACCTTCGACACGTCAAGGCCGTGGTGGTCGATGAGGTTCACGAACTGGCCGGAAATCGTCGGGGCGTCCAGCTGACAGTTGGGCTGGAAAGGCTGAGGGAAGTTCGGCCCGACGGGTTCCAACGGATAGGACTCTCAGCGACCGTGGGGAATCCCGAGGAGATTTCTCGATTTCTCGGAGGCTCTGAACATGTCAGAATTGTCCAGATTCCATTAAGCAAGGATACTAGGTACAAGATTGAGTATCCTACTCCCGGCGAGGAGGATCAAGAACTCGCACGACGCCTGTATACTGCCCCCGAAGCGGCCGCACGGCTGGCACTCGTGTCTGATCTTGTTGATGCGCATGATTCGACTCTGATCTTTGTCAACAGTCGGGTCAATGCGGAGATGTTGGGTTCGAAGTTCAATTTGATGGGCCAGAACATAATGGTCCACCACGGGTCTCTTCCGAAAGAAGAACGGGTCCGAGCGGAGGAAGCATTCAAGGCCCGCCAGGTCAAGGGACTCGTTTGCACGAGCACATTGGAGTTGGGCATCGATATTGGATCTGTCGATCTTGTCGTTCAGTATATGTCTCCGCGTCAGGTCAACAGTCTTGTTCAGCGTGTAGGAAGGTCCGGGCATAGTCTGACTAGGACCTCTCATGGAGTTCTAGTATCTGTTTCAACAGAAGATCTCTTGGAGTCGATAGGAGTCATTGAACTGGCCAAGGAGGGACGGCTCGAACCAACGGTCATTCACCACAGAGCGCTCGATGTTCTTGCGCATCAGGTCGCCGGACTATTGATGGACTCTGAGGGTAGCGTCTCCCTCTTCGCCATCAAGGAAGTCGTGAGGCGAGCGTTTCCCTACTCTCAGCTTGAGGAGGCTGAGCTGGAGAAGGTTGTCGAGTTCATGCGGAAAATGGGGTATCTCAGACGAGACGATCAGACGCTGTTTCGGACATCGCGGACGAGGATGTACTACTACGAGAATTTGAGCATGATTCCGGACGAGCGGCGATATCAGGTGGTTGATCTGACCAACCAGCAGTCGGTTGGAATTCTCGGCGAAGAGTTCATGCTCACGATGGCTCATGTCGGCTTGAACTTTATCGTCAAGGGACGTGTCTGGCAGATGAAACAGATCACCGATGACGGGAAGGTGTACGTTCTCCCCATCAACGATCCCACCGCAGCCATTCCAGGATGGGACGGACAAATACTTCCAGTACCAGGTGAGCTCGCTGTCCGAGTGGGAGAATACCGGAAACAGATCAACAAATTGTTGGACGAGCACAAGACCCGCGCCCCCGTTGTCGAGAAGTTCTCACGAATATGGCCCGCGGACCCGTACGGAGTGCGAAGGGTCGTCGAGGAGATAGAGACTCACAGAGCTACGGGCGCACCCGTCCCGACCAATGAGAGGGTTCTGGTCGAAGGGTTCGATCGTTACGTCATAATTCACACTCACTTCGGAGACGTTCTCAATTTCACCTTGGGTGAGGTGATCGAGGAGCTCTTCCGACGCCAAGGACTCGTGCGAATGTGGTGGTGGGATTCCTATCGGATACTGTATGAGATGACGGCGGATACTGCCGACCTGGATCTCGAGGATCTCTTCCTCAAACAAGTCTTCGGGATCGACGAGCCGGTACTAGGAGGCGCTTGTCACGGTGTTTTGCACCGACACTTTCCCTGGGAGTTGCAGATGAAGCAGATCGCTGAGAGGTTTGGAGCTTTGAGCCGGGGACGGCTCATGTATAGCGGCGCAATGAAAGAGCTACAGGTCCGATTCCGGCTAACTCCAATCTACGACGAGACGATTCGCGAGGCTGAAGTCGAACGGGCCGACTTTGAAGGAGTCAAGAAAATCTTCAAGCAGATCAAAGAACGGAATATGGAAGTTAGATTCTTCCGATCCAAAGACAAACCCACACCGCTAGCCTACCACATTCTCTACCGGCATGTCGACATTCCGGAACTCATCGCTCCAGAGAATGTTGCAGCTGACAACATGGCCCGACTGCGCATCTCGATAGAAGGCCGAGCCATCGACCTACTCTGCTTCGACTGCGCAAACCTCACAACTGCAGCCACTATCGCCGGTCTTTCCCAACATCCTTCATGTCAGAATTGCGGGTCCCAGCTTCTGGCCCCTGTCTTCTGGTCAAGTGGCTACGTGACGAGCGTTCTTAAGAAGAAGCGGGCCAAGCAGGTTCTGGATGAGGTTGAGCAGAAGGCTCTGATACGTGCACGCCGTTCCGCGGATCTTGTTATCGCTTATGGGAGGAGGGCTGTTATTGCTCAGTCAGTCTATGGGATTGGGCCCCAGACGGCCAGCAGGGTCTTGTCAAAGATGCATGAGAATGATGATGAATTCTACAGAGACCTGATGGAGGCCAAACTACAGTTCATAACGACTCGCCCCTTCTGGAATAACTAAAGGATTTTGTCGCCGAGTCCAATAGTTATTTCGTGGAGACGGAGGCTTTGTTTTTTTTCGATTTTTTGGAAACTCAGAAGAGTGGCTCAAACGAACCCTCTCCCCACGGCAAATTATTGCTTGTATCTTTCTTCGACTTCTGGGGAGCTGAAAGAAGGCGGAAAGCCTGTTCATTGGAAACAGGCCCCCTGTCGCAGGTTGCCTCCGACAGGAAAAAGGCTGACGGAACATGGGGGTTCACCAGCAGGCTTGGTCATGGCAGGAGGACGAAGGCCCCAGTCCTTTTCGAACTGCTTGTGGCATTTAGAACGGGAAAGTAACCAGCGTATAATCCGAGGCCCCATCGAATCGAAGCGCCAAAAATAATCGCATTTCTGAGATAGGATCCCTCGAACGTGAAGGTCAACGTAACAGTCGCCGTCTGATTAGCCAGAATCACGATCCTGGCAGAGTCTGCCGTAAAAACTTGGTCAGTTTCAGTTATCCCTGTCACGTGAAGTTTCGCGTAAATCCATAGGCCCGGGTAGCTGGGATTGGGGTTGTGGATGCTTGCGGCCCACGTCTGGGCGCCTCCAGAGACAGTAATCGTGAGAGGGTGGATCCAGGAGAGGCTCGCAAGAACCGGCTGCTCCGCGACCCAAGTGTCGAATCCGGTATACTGACATTGGACACAGCCTACCAGATTCGTGTCCAAGTCCTTACTCATGCCGTATATTGTGACACGGAGATCGCCAGATGTATCCCGATAGGTCGAAATGCTGAGAGTGACGTTGACTGAAACCGGTCTCCCCGTCCCGCTCCCAATCAGCGTGATATTGCTGGCACTGAGCGAGAGAGACGGTGAAGTACCTGAGCCGCCGAAAACCTCCCTCACGGACAGACTCACAGTGCCGTTGAACCCCCTGAGGCTTGTCAACATCACGTTCTGACTGATGCTTTGCCCCGATACGAGAAAGCCGGAAGAGAGAAAGTCGGGCCCGTTACAGGCTGCCCAGTCTATTATCGTGGGTAAACAAGAGAGGACGAAATAGGGCTGTTCGACTCTAAAAAGCACGTACGCGGAGTGCGAGAGGGAACCGCTTCTTGCATTGACGAGAATCAAGTAATCGCCCTGATGGGTCAGCTTCGTAGTATCTACCCCTAACACCGTGTGTGACGATCCTCCTGCCGAAAGGGCAAGAATAGTTTCCGTGAAAGACAGTGTAATCGTGGATGCAGCAGTGGCGTTGAAAGAAAACTCCGGCCTAACAGCTACTGATACTGTCACTGTGCCACTGAATTGATAAAGACTCGACAGGGTGATATTGATCGCGAGGCCATTTCCAGCTAGAAGATCCGTGTTGCCCGTCGGGGTAGCCAGAATCTGGAAATTTGGGGGAGAGGCCGGAAGGACGGGAGCAAACACGCTCTCTGACGCAGTAGCACCATAGCTGTCCTCTACAGTGAGAGTGATGATGAGCGAAGATCCAGGATAGGTGGTAAAAGAAAATCTGTGATATGCAACCGGACTCTCCGAAATCGCCGGTAAAGACTCATCTCCCCAATTCCACTCATACCGGATAATTGCGGCTGCCTCGTTTGTGGTGTAGCTCAGCGAAGCGTTGAAGAGTTCAGGGATTCCTTGTAGGATAGGATTCTGGAACGTGAAGGATGCGAATGGGGAAGTGCAAGGGATACCGCTTCCTCTTGGGCAATCGACGTTGGTGAAGTATCCATCGGACGGGAGAGGCAAAAGCGGAACAGATTCGTTGTTCTGTAAAATCTCGCCGATTATGGCGGAGAGGATGTGAAGTTGCGAGAATCCCTGAGCTTCTACTCGGAACGTCATTTTGAACAGGGTTCCGCTCGTAGGCATCGGGTTCGGACACGAGCCCCCGAGGCAGACCAGCGTCAGCGTCGCCACGCCCCACGCATCATATTGCGAGCAACTTGTTCCTAGAATTGGCTGAAGATCTATGCACTCTGATACCACGACCACATTGCTCCCAATTACGCTGGCTGAATAGTCGATTGTAGCACCATGAAGAATCGTATAGTTGTATAACAGGGACACTTGGAAAGCGTTGTAGCTGCTAGTAGCGTTGACAGGTGCGTTGGTGATGTTGACCCCAATAGTGAAAGTATCGCCTATCATGGTTCCAACTGTCGCCGTTGGGCTGACAGCCACAGCTGTCTGGTTCACCGCATCAGCGTGGGCCCGCATGATCGTAAAGAATGTGCCATCTATGGCGCTAAGACTGAGGACGACGAGAACGCATGCAGTCACAGTCGTGAGAAGTCTTGACGCGCGAGCGCGCCGTGGCATCGCTAGTGTCAAACCTCGAAAACCACGTTCACGCATATTCTCTTCCGAGCTATAAAACATAGTGGAAATCGTTCAGCCGACTAATCGAACGTCCCTTCTCTCTCCACACTCCTGAGAAGGATCAAGCGCTCATCATGAAAGACGCATCGAGAAACCTTGGGCCTCGGTCTTCGACGCCTTGCTGTACGAATCTCTCCACCGACGTAACCGTCGCCATTCTACCTGAACACGGTTCATGTCCGAACTTTGGTTCCAAACTACTAGCTCCTCTCTTCTGGTTCAGCTGCTACGTTGCCAGCGTTCTGCACAAGAGCGAGACAAGCAGACGCTTTGCGAGAATGAGCAAAGGTTCTAACCCGGGCTCCCCGTTCCAGCGATCTCCTAATGGCATATGGGAAGGTCGTTATCGTTCAGTCTGTTTGCCGTTGGTCCGCAGACGGCCAGCAGGGTCGTGTCAAAGATGCGGGAAAGTGATGGCGAATTCTACAAGGATCTCTTAGATGCAAGGCTACAGTCCATTATGACGAGACCAAACTGGAATAATTGAACGGCTGTCGCATAGGTCAGCCACTATTTTGTTATAAGCCGAGATTGACTTATCTTTCTACGCTGAATAGATTTGTGAATCCTGTTCGTGTTTCGTCCGAACAGAAATTCGACTTTCGAGTCTGACGTATTGTTCACCGCCATCTTTTGCTTGATGATTCTCTCTAGTCTTGGGTTAATCTCGTAGCCCCAGCTATTACGCTCTAATTCTTGGGCAACCTTCATGGTGGTTCCAGATCCCAAAAACGGGTCCAGAATAGTTTCGCCATGAAAGCTGAAGAGTTTGATTAGACGTTTTGGAATTTCTTCGGGAAATGCTGCGATGCCCTTCTCCAGTCTTTGTCCCAGAGGCAGGACGTTGGTGATATTCCATACCGTCAAGTGCCACCCTTCACTGTTGTAGTCGTTTACGGGAATCCTGGATTTCTCGAGCCTCTCCGAAGAGAGTTCTCGGACGTATGAGTAGTCGAACTTGCCCTTCTGGAAGATGAGAATGCTCTCCTGAATATTGTCGGGGTAGTAGTACATCGGATAGGGATGCTGGATTACGACTCCACTGCGACGACTTATTCGGACGTAGCCTTTTGGTTTGACCCACACTATCCTGTCGCGATACCGAAAACCCGCGTCGAGCATTAGCCTCGTAACATCAGCGACTACAGGGTACTTCTGGCCCTTCACGAGTATGTCGTCCGCGACGAAGCAGGCTACTCGCCCAGGGGCCACCACGCGATAAAGGTCGTTGGAAAGATCCTGCACGAGTTGCAGGAACTCCGCGTAGTCCTTGAAGAGGTCGGGATAGTCGAAAGGTGCATTAAAGTATGGTGGGCTTGTAATCATGAGGTGGATCGATTCATCACTGACCTCCTTCATGGCCCTGCAGTCACCGAAGACAATGCGATGGAGAGTCTTCAACCGAAAACGGTTGGCGCTATGGGTCCCCGTTTAAAGATTGATTTGGTTCCCTTACAGAACATGCTTCCTTTGCAATGCGTTGTCCGCTTTGTAAGCTAGTGGATAAGGGCCCGTGTTTATGTCTCTCACGTAAGTCTGTTTAGATGTATGAATCTAATCCTAGCACAGTCAGTAATTGGCAAAAGCGTAATGCTGATCCGAAGTTAGTCGACGCGCCATGTCGAACGTTGCCCACTCAATAATACTCTTCGGAGCACTATCACCGGTTCGATTGTCTCATTCTGTAGAAACAAGGAGCCGGCGCGAGCTTGCCACAGATATTCTTGTCATGGCGAATCCACGACACAATAGCAAAGCGTTTTCTAAGCAAATAGTTCCTTGAAATACGCGCTCGTCGTTGCTTCTCTCACCAATAGTTCGAGCTCAAAGGGAAATTGCGAGGAGCGTACCGTGTTATAATCTCGACAATCTCGCACGAGCCCGACACCGCCGCTCTAGAAGCAGAAGCAATTCGCTTCCTTGCGATAGAAGCTCGGCAAGGAGGTCAAAGTACTGTCTCTGCGGTGTTATTCTTCTCGTGCTTTCGTTTTCTGTTTCTCATATGACTGTAGGTCTTGGATACAGACATCAGTCTGTTCAAGGTGGGCCTCTGGCAATCTCTGTGGGGAGCCCCTCTTTTATTTACGCGTCGCAGTGGGGCTCATATGGCGGCCCCATAATGCCGAACGGCGTCGCGGTGGACTCTTCGGGCAACGTGTACATCGCTGATGCGAAGAGCTACGGCATAGTCAAATTGGCAAGCAGCGGATCATTCATTGCCTCGTGGGGATCTTACGGAACAGGGCTCGGGCAATTCAGAAATCCTGAAGGGATCGGTTTGGACTCCATCGGGAACGTGTACGTCTCTGACTCGGTCAACAACAACATTCAGAGATTCTCGAACACCGGAATCTTCCTCACCTCTTGGAACACTTGGAACGGGACAAATCTACTCAAGAACCCCCTCGGGCTAAGCGTTAACGCGACCGGATTTGTATACGTTGTTGATCAGGGAAACCAACGGGTTGAGATCTTCAGGAATAATGGAACCTACGTAAGTTCATTCGGCGGTCCGGGCTCGACCCCAGGCAAATTCCTCACCCCTTCCGGAGTTGCAGTTGACTCGTCATTCGTTTATGTCAGCGACATTAGTCCACAGTCGGGAAATATCACGAAATTCACGAAGACGGGCGCTTTCGTCTCTGCATGGGGCGGTTTGAACTCCGGAGGAAGCTTGGCGCAGCCAGCGATGATAGCGGTCGACAGCGGGTCCAACATTTACGTTAGCGACGATTCTCCGAAGAATGACATTGAGAAGTTCAGTACAAGCGGGAGCCTCCTCTTGACTTGGGGGTCGACGGGCAGCTCTCCGGGACAGTTCAATGGTCCAATTGGCGTGGCCGTAGACAATCAATTGAACGTGTACGTGGGGGACTCCAATAACTACAGGGTGCAAAGATTTTCTAGCGGAGGGAGCTACATTTCTAGCCTGACCTATCCACGATTCGGTCTTTTGTCTGGACCCTATGATGGGGCACTAGACGGTTCCGGCCATATTTACATCGCAGACGACGGGAACAACAGGGTCCAAAAGTTCTCTCTCTCAGGCGGGTTTCTGCTCTCATGGACTGCTACTGAAACTGCCGGTGGCGTCTTCGACCCTTTCGGAGTCGCTGTTGACCACAGTGGGAACGTATATGTCACGGACTTTTCCAACAGCAGGGTCGAAAAGTTCCTTTCCGATGGGACTTTTGTCAGGGATTTGGGGAGTGCAAATCCACAGTTCCTCAATCCATACGGCGTCACGATAGACAGTTCGAACAATGTCTACGTTACGGACTACTCAAACAATACTATTCAGAAGTTCAACAGTTCGGGAAACTTGATCTTGAAATGGGGCTCTGGGACCGGCAGTTGCCAGTTCAGCAATCCGACAGGTATCGCCGTGGACGGTGCAGGCAACGTATTCGTCAGCGATTCATCTAACAACCGTATTGAGAAGTGTACAAGTTCGGGAGACTTCATAGTTGCCTGGGGAACATCTGGTTCCGGGAATGGGCAGTTCAATTTTCCCGTCCACCTGGCCTTGGATGCAGCAGGGAATCTCTACGTAGCCGATGCTTTCAACAGCCGGGTCCAAGAGTTCGCGGGCAATGGAACATTTCTGACATCGTTTGGCACGATGGGGTCTGGAAATGGTCAAATGGTCTATCCTCACGGCCTGGCTGTGGACAGTTCAGGTAGCATCTACGTAGCAGACACAGGCAGCTCTTCAGGAACCAGCAACAATCGCGTCGAAGTCTTTACCTCTGGAACCTTATCATTATCGGTCAATGGCGGAAGCGGGCGTGTTCCGTTGCATATGTGAGGCGGTACGAGATTTATCGTCCCGGCTTGCGGGCCTATGGGGGAGAACTTCCCTATATGCAACTAGAGGGCTGGATGGCTTCCATTCGAGGCAGAACCGCGGAGAGGTTCAGATCGTTCAGTTCACTTGAGATAGCACTTCCAATAAGCCTCCTATAACTGGTCTTAAGCGGTGCTATCATTGTTGATGATTGAATCGGTGAAAAAAAGGGGCTTTGGGAGGACACGCCTCCCAAGTTTGCTCTAGCCTATGCTGTTGCTAAGTCTACTATCAGCTGGTCGACGATGGGGGTGCCGATACCTGACGCGAGGTCGTAGCCTGTTCCTGCAGAGAAGCCAACAGACGAACCGACTAGCTGGTCGTTGCCGACAGTAATGTCGTGGAAGTCTGTAGCATAGCGCGCGCTGTGGTAGATACTGTAAAGGACCGGGTTCAGGTCGCCGATTGGACCCTTGCCTAGGCTAGCGCGAGCCTGGTTTGCTAAAGCTGCTATGCCAGCCCATTGTGGTGAGCCTGCGCTGGTTCCTCCGACTATGAACAGGACTGGGCTTCCGAAGCCGCCATAAACCACTAGGACTCCACCGTCGATGGCTGCGTTGTAGTCTACGTCCGGGCCCCTAGCCGATAAGCCGAGGCCGGTCTGGTATGATGGGACGCCGAAGATTATGCTGGGGGCTCCGCCTGTGGCAGCTCCGAAGCTGGGTTCGTTCCAGACTTTTTCGCCGCCATAGCCGTCAGGTACGCAGTT
>WNGP01003669.1_pt1 | contig 12872 bp, 9 predicted proteins | sample 5407671 | NCBI WGS metagenome assembly WNGP01 (sample SAMN13153381, study PRJNA577476) | soil metagenome | isolation source: 40 cm soil or saprolite under Garry oak tree replicate 2 | place: USA:California | collected 2016-06-15 | reverse complement strand
CAAGCGGGCGAGTTCGGCCAGCCAGATAGGACTTCCGAGACCATCGGGGGTCTGTTCCTGCTCCAGCCGGCAGCGCAGGACATTCATGAGCGGCTGGTAGGGGAGCTGGCTCCCGGTTGGCAGGGCTCTGCCCGCCAGCGCGTTGGCCCCCTGTGCCTGTGCCCAGCGCACAAATTCGGTGGACAGGCGCGTTTTGCCGATCCCGCTTTCCCCCTGGAGCAGCACGATCTGAGGCTGTCCCGCGTGGGCGTGCTCGTAGCGCTCGATCAAGGCGCCGAACTCGGCTGTGCGTCCCAAGAAGGGGCCGTCCAGCAGGTCCGCGGGTGGCTGTGCTGGTGAAGTTTGAGGTGGACGAACCTCAGCCGAACGGAGAGGAGCGGTGTGGCGGATGCGCTTTGCCAGAGCCACAGTCTCGGGTTCCGGCTCAATCTGTAATTCTTCGGCCAGGACAGTACGACAGCGAGAGTACGCCCGTAATGCCCCGACGCGGTCTCCCTTTGAGAAGCGCAACCGCATCAGGCGTCGGTAGCCCTCTTCATTGAGTGGATCAAAACTTAGCCAGCGGTTGACGGTATCGATGGCGTGCTCCACATCCCCACCCTGTTCGTACAGCATCGACAAGGCATCAAAGACCTGGCACACGCGCAGGTGCCAGTGCTCCCTGTGCTGGGAGGACCAATCGTCGAAGAACTGCGAGTCGCGCAGGCTGAAGCCGGCCAGGAACGGGCCGCGCACCAGGCGGCTGGCCTGTTCGAGCCGCGCCAGCAACTCTTCGCGCGCCTGCCCCACAGGCGCTGCGACCCCACGCCCTGCCAGCTTGCTGGCAGATTCGATGAGGCACAGGTCTAACACGAGCGAACTGTCCTGTGCGATGCCGAGCAGATCGCGCTCGATGCGCAGGTGGTCTGGCTCGCCCGCTTCATGAGTACGCTCAAAGAGCCTGCGTAGTTCGAGCAGCGTCGCCCGCAGGGCTGCTCGCCCGTGCTCGGCGTCTAGTTCAGGCCAGAACGCTTCAGAGAGGGTTTTGCGTGGGTGCAACCCGCCTTCCACCGCCAGGTAGACCAGCAGGGCCAACGCCTTGCGGGTTGAGAAGGTGAGCGTGCGCTCGTCGTGCTTTACCAGTGGTTCGCCTAGCAGCGACAGGTGTAACTGGCTCATAGTCTGCTCCTCTTGTCCGCGAGGGAGGTGAATAATAGAACGTGTTCGGTCTCATGTCACATCCTGCCTCGCGCATATATCGCGGTCACGTCTTAGCTTTGCAGGCGACCCTGCTGGTAGAGCCAGCGCGCAAACTCAAGCCGCCTGTACTCGGGGGTGGCCTCGTCATAGGCACCCTGGTGATAGAGCCTTTTGACTGTGAAAAGCCCGGCGATCTCCTCGCCCGAAAAACCCGCGTGCGCGAGATTCTGAACCTCTGTCAAACTTGGAATATATGCTTGTAATTCCATCGTTGTCTTCCCATTTCTCTGAGCCATCTCCTGGCACAGGTTGCACGTCTTGCAGTATCAGCATCAAACTCAAGTATTGCCCTCCCTGGCCCATCCACTTGCTCACCTCACGAGTATAGGAGGACGCGCGCGGAAAAACAGCGTACATCAGCCGACATGTCACTTCATACTTCACCTCATAAATCAGGTGTCAGAGAACCCGAGCAAGATGATCGTCGTCCGCGCCCAGGGCAACCGCTCCGCTATTTTCAGGCGTCTGAGAGGGCGCAACTCTGCAGAAAATCTGCTCTTAATAGAGGGGAGAAAAGCGTTCCTCGTTCTGTGTGTACGAGCCTCGGCCTTTGCCGACGGGCGCGAGGAAGAGGAGGTCCGCGCGCTCTGGAAGGCGGCGCGCCAGAAGGTGCGGGTCAGTCGGAGGAAGCGGCGCGTGAGGAAGCACCATAAAAAGCAGGCCACCGGCAACATGAGCATAATTCCACAGTGTATTGGCTGGCTGTCAGCGCAGCGCTTCAGGAGAAAGGCGGCTACGCAGCTTCTGGCATGTTGTCCGCCACCGTGATGAGAGCTGCCCGATGAAAGCCGGGGCGTCGAGAGCCTTCTGAAAGGCACACAGCAAATCTTCGACGGTCTGATAACGACGGCGGGGGTCCTTTTCCAGGGCGCCGAGGATCACTCGCTCGACCGGGCGTGGAAGAGAAGGATTAAGGACAGAAGGAGCCAGTGGCTGCGTTTGCAGGTGCTGCAAGCAGATCTTCCAGTTGTCTGGCCCATCGAATGGCAGGGAGCCGGTAAGGACCTGGTAGAGGAGGATGCCCACCGAGTACACTTCACTGCGCTCGTCCACGTATCCATTGAACAATTCGGGAGCTATGTATTGAGGAGTTCCCAGCAGGGAACCGTTGTGTAGTGACTTGTCGCCGAGCCACGAGGCAATGCCGAAGTCGGTGAGATACAGGCGGTGGTCCTGGTCAAACAGCATATTGGCGGGTTTGATATCGCGATGGAGAATGCCCAGCCCATGAATGTATGAGAGCGCTGCTGTGAGCTGCTCAAGCACAGCAAGGGCTTCTTCCAGCGTCAGCACCCCGTCATTGAGCAGTTCCTCGAGCGTTCCCCCCGGTAAATAGGGCATCACCAGGTAATAGTATTTCCCATCGCGGCCAGCATCGACGCACGGAACAATATGCTCGTGCTGGAATGCTTGCATCATGTTTTTCTCACGGAGCAACAACGTCATGTCGGCGGTGTGACCATCGAAAACTTTGACCGCCACGTAAGCTCTCGTGTAGAGATGATAGCCCAGGTAGACTGAAGCCATGCCTCCCTGCTGCAAGTGCTTCACCAGTCGGTAAGGCCCGATACGTGTTTCTGCTTGCAGCGTTTGCTCACTGTATTCAACAACGTGTTGCATCGCTATGGTCTCTCATTCCTTTTGAGACCTGCTACCCCGGTCAGGTCGGCTCCGGTCAGGTCAACACCGGCAAGGTTGGCCCCACTCAGGTCGGTCTGGAGAAGGGTGGCGCCGGACAGGTTGACCCCGCCCAGGTCCGCCTGGTGCAAGTCCGCGTTGGACAGGTCAGCATTGGACAGGTTGGCCCCGCTGAGCGTAGCGCTCGTAAGAGTAGCATTGGTCAGGATGGCACCGGTCGCGTTCACCCCGGTCAGGTTGGCCCCGGTGAGATCCGCGCCGGTCAGGTTCGCGCCGCTCAAATCGACATCGAGCAAAAAAGCCCCGCTCAGGTTGGCCCCGATCAAATCGGCGTGCGCCAGGTTGGCGCCGGTCAGGTCGATGGCTCGCAGATCGGCCTTGAGCAGGTCCGCCCCGCTCAGGTCCGCCCCGGGGAGCTGCGCAGCCGACAGGTCGGCCCCCATCAAGTCGGGCCGCGTGATGGCGTGCTCTCGCCGGTAGATATTCCAATCGTCTGCACTGTCTTGCAGATATTCCAGTTGCTCCGGGTTCGCCATAGCAGCTCCCTCCTTTAACTCGCGTGTAAGAACAGCACTGGCGCGTTGCTCCGGTGAAGGAAGCCCATCACCTTCCGCTCCGCCTGTTCGCGTGTCGTCACGATCAGCAGGTGCTGCGGCTGTTTGCCGAAGAAGCGCTCGATGAAGGTCGTCGGGTTCCCGTCGTCCACCGCCGTTTCCACCGTGAGACCCGTATCGGTTCGCAGTTGTTCCGCCTGATTTTCGAGGAAATCTGCTCGCTTCTGTTCTTCCTGTTCCGGTACGCTTTGCAGCGGCTCCACTATGTCATCCACCAGCACCTCCTCTTCAACAACATGAAGGGGTAAGGGAGCGACCAGCAGGAGAGACGCATGGCAATCCTGCGCCAGGGTGGTGGCTCGTTTGAGGGCCTGTTTACCCGGCTCACTGCCGTCGAGGGGAACCACGATGGTCTTGTAGGAGGCGGGGTTGATCGGCCCCGGTGGGAGCTGCTCGTCCTTTGCAGGGTGCAGCAGGAGCAGGGAGGTGGGAGCAGTGGCGAAGACATCTCCGGCCACGTTGCCGAAGAGCAGTCGCCCTCCTGGGCCGCGCCCGTTGCTCGCAAGGGCGATCAGCCGCGTGCCAGCGTGCTGCACCGCGTAGTCGGTAATGGCGCCTCCGGCAGACACGCCCTCCACGTGCTGCGTTTGCACGCGAACTCCCTGCGGCTCGAGACGGGCAGCCAGTCCGCCCAGGTAGTTGTTCGTCCACATGGCTTCACCCGCGTACCAGTCATCGGGGATATACGGGACACCGTAGGCAGGCTCGCCCGGGGGCATGATGACCCGCAGCAGCGTCAGAACGCTCTGCGTCTGCAGGGCAAACAGGAGGGCGTGCGGCAGAATCGCTTCCGCGTTTGCCGATCCGTCCAGGGGGACGATCACTTGCGATTTCATGGGATCTGTTCCTTTCAACGCTCGCTCTAGTGGTATCTAAGTACAATCAAGCAACAAACGCGGGATAAAACCTGCTCAGCAGGCACAGACAATCCATAAAAAGTTGCTTGATTGTACTTAGTGGTATTTCAGAGACGTCGGTTACTCCCGGGGTCATCCAGGCCACATCTTCCGCCATGTCATACTCGCTCCACATTTCTACCGTCCCTGAGAGGGTCACATGTACATTCATAAGAGTAATGGTGGAGCGTGATTAGAAGTGTTGGAAGAAGCGTGAAAATCGGCATCCGCTAGATAGACCGCTCCGCACGAACGAGCAACAACGGGCGAATTCTGCGTCCTGCAATACGAGAGGCAACGCTCCCTGTCAAAAGCGCATCCAGTCCTGCTCGTCCGTGGCTGGCCAGCACGATCAGGTCAACGTTCAGGCGCTCGGCCTGGGCAAGTACTGTGAGCACGATATCGCCTCGCAACACTTCGGCCTGTGCCACTACTCCTTCCGCCTGGCAGCGAGCGACAGCCTTTTCCAGGTAATCCGCAGCATCCTGTTGTGACAGATCAAGAATTGCCCGCGTGGTGGAGGGAAGGAGTAAGCCCGAGACTGCTTGTTCTCCCGAAAGCGTTGCCAGGGTTGGAATCACCAGCATCAGGTGCAGTTCCGCGCCAAAGGCACGAGCTATCGTGATTGCTACAGGAAGCGCTGGTTCGTGAGCGGATGTACCACCGATCGAAATGCCGCCAAACGTCGCGAGCTGTGAAACTTTTTTTATCACTCCCGTCGCTCGCTCGAAAATCTGTCGCCGATGGACTAAGTCAATCGACATTGAGCGCTTTGCGCACGTTAGTTTACAGGGAGCTGAGGTCCCTGTTCATGTGCCCGAACTGGAGGAGAGTCTGACTCTTTCACTGCGCTTCCGGCAGGTGCTGGTTTCTTCCCTGCTACAAGCAACCAGGCGCTGAGCGCACTGGCCAGGGCCAGGATGGTGCAGATCAGCGAGACCAGGCGAAAACTGCTCACGAACGATTCATCGATCGCGTTCTTGAGTGCCGCCTGCGTCTGGCTGCTCACGTTCGTAGGGAGCGTGATTGCAGCCAGCTTGACGCGCTGGACATCGATAGCCTGTTGCACGCCGGGTGAGAGATGCAGCGTCGCCAGGTGACTATCCAGACTGCTCATGAAGACAGATAAGACGATAAGACCGAATATCGCAATAGCCAGCAGCCCGGCCACGCGGGACACAGCGTTATTGATGCCCGAAGCGATACCGGCATGGCTTTGCTCTACAGCGCCCATGACCGCTGTCGTAAGCGGAGCGACGGTGGTGGTCATGCCCAGGCCCATCACCACCACCGCCGGGAAAAAGGTGATCCAGTAACTGCCCGGGCCATTGGTGATGCCTAGCACAGCAAAGAGCGCAAAGCCAAGCGCGGTGATGACCGGGCCAACCACCAGCGGCAGTTTCGCGCCAAAGCGATTCACCAGCCCACCGGCCCACCGCGACAGCAGAAACATGATCAGGCTGAACGGCACAAAGGCAGCACCTGCAAAAGTGGCACTATACCCCTGCACCTGAATCAAATTGAAGGGCAAGTAGTAGGTAATGCCACTCAGTGCTCCGTACAGCAAGAAGGTGAGCAGATTTGCTCCGCTAAACGTCGGCGAACGGAACAAGGTCAGAGGGACCATCGGTGCCGAGCTATGCGCTTCTACCAGCAGGAATGCGATGAGTGCGACAATGCCAACAGCCAGCATGCCGAGTACAATGGGACTGCCAAGGCCAGAGGAACCCGCCTGGATCAGCCCGTAGACGAGCGCTCCTAACCCAAGCGTTTCCAGCAGGATGCCCCACCAGTCCAGCCTTCCTGACGCATTTTCATCTCGGCTCTCCGGGACTCGCCAGAAGAGCACAATGAGCGCAATGGCTGCCAGCGGAACATTAATAAAGAAGATCCAGCGCCAGGAGGTATACTGTACCAACCAGCCCCCAAGCACCGGACCCAGCAACGAGGCAATCGAAGTAAACCCCGACCAGGTCCCAATCGCTCGACCGCGCTGGTCCTGACTGAACGAGGCGCTGATAATCGCCAGACTACCGGGCACCATCAGTGCACCACCGATGCCCTCGACAGCTCGTGCGAGAATCAGGAACAGCACGTTTGGTGAGAAACCGCACGCGATTGAGGCAAGGATGAATACGACAATGCCAATGGCAAAGATGCGCCGTCGCCCGAAGTGATCACCGAGCGTCCCTCCCACCAGGATGAGGGCAGCCAGAAAAAGCGAATAGGCCTCAACCACCCACTGGACATTGGTGGCCGTGGTGTTGAAGTCTCGCTGGATAACTGGTAGCGCGACATTGACGACTGACCCATCAATGAGGGCCATGCTCGATCCAAGAATGGTGGCGACCAGGACCCACAGCCCAACATGCGGCGGGCTGGGCGCCGTGTCGGGAGCAGAGCGAATGACACCCTCGTCGCAGGGCGCTTTCATGAAGTTAGCCATCTGTCGTTCTCCTTCCCCTTACCCCACCGGGTAAAACCCTCGCCTGGATGTTGTCGAGAATTGATACGTTTGGATTGACTGAGCCGCACGCGGGTTTTCCTGTTTCTCTGTTGCTCTAGCGAGAACTCCCGATCTCCAGCGCCGCTTCCAAACATTGTAAGCATGACGGCAGAGCGTGAAGAAAAGCGTTGAGAGATGCGTAAAATTATTTCGATATGGAGAGGCTTCCGCGCGAGCATCACATGATGAGAGCGCCTCATCGTTCGCCTGAAATGTGCTATGCTAGAGGGAGAAGATAGCAGGGGTATACGGGTTCGTTTGGCTGTCCCCCGTACACCCCTAGACAGGCGTTCACCCACGGAGCGGGCACACCCGACACTCACCAGTATAGCGGATGGGTCCTCTTGAAGTCAGCGTCCATCAGGTGGCGCGTCACTTCACAACACACTTCATAGTGTGTCGCTGCGCCGGGTCACGCAGAACGGAGATCGCTCGTGAAGAGCTACTCGTACGAGGAGCGAGACTATGCCTTTGGTCTCCTCATCCAGACGCTGCGCACCACCATCGGCCTGAGCCAGGCGGGACTGGGTGAGCTGCTGGGTGTCTCCCGGCGCGCCGTGGCGGAGTGGGAAGGGGGCCTGAGCTACCCCAAAGCCGAGCGCCTCACACAGCTCATTGCCCTGGGGATGCAGCAGCAGGCCTTCCCTGACGGGCGCGAGGAGGAGGAGATCCGCGCACTGTGGAAGGCGGCGCACCAGAAGGTACTGCTCGATGAAGCCTGGCTGGCCGGTCTGCTCGCTCCTGCTGCGCCCGTCCCGCTGTTCCCACCGGCCGAGACGCCCGTTGCCCACGCGGCGGATGCGCCAACTGGGAAGCAGCGCGGCGGCCATCTTCATACCTCGGCGTCCGCCAGGGGTGATGCAGCAGGTACCAACTCGCGCCCGCGCTACCAGAATCTCCCTTCCCCGCTCACGCCGCTGATTGGACGCGAACAGCAGGAGCGGGAGATCAGGGCTCTCCTGCTGCGGCCCGAGGTCCGGCTCCTCACGCTCACCGGCGCCGGTGGCATCGGCAAAACGCGCCTGGCGCTCCAGGTGGCGGCAGACCTGGCCGAGGCCTTTACCCACGGCGTTTGCCTGGTACAACTCGCCCCTATCAGCGACGCCGGGCTGGTCACGCCCGCCATCGCCCAGACGCTCGGCCTGCGGGATGTCGAGGAACGCTTGCTGCTCGAGTCGCTCAAAGCCTTCCTGCGTGGCAGGCAACTCCTGTTGCTGCTGGATAATTTCGAGCGGGTACTCGCAGCCGCCCCCGCACTGGTTGAACTGCTCGTAGCCTGCCCATCCATCAAGATGCTTGTGACCAGCCGGGAGGTCCTGCACGTGGAGGGCGAATACGAGTTCGCACTCCCCGCGCTCTCCCTACCCGATGCGCACCGCCTACCGGCGCACGAGGAGCTTCTGCGCTACGGAGCGGTCGAACTTTTCGTGCGGCGCGCGCAGGCCGTCGATCCCCATTTTGCCCTCACCGGGGAGAATGCGGCCGCTGTAGCCGAGATCTGCATCCGGCTGGACGGGCTGCCGCTGGCCCTGGAGCTGGCGGCGGCGCGCAGCAAACTGCTACCCCCCCAGGCGCTCCTCGGACGGCTCAACCGCCGGCTTGCCGTGTTGACAGGTGGGAGGCAGGATGCACCCGCCCGGCAGCGAACGCTCCGCGACACCATCAACTGGAGCTACGACCTCCTGCACGCCGAGGAGCAGCGCAGCTTCCGCTACCTGGCAATCTTCGTCGGAGGTTGTACGCTCGAGGCCGCCGAAGCTCTCTGCGGCGAAGGTGCGCATTCCTTGCTCCCCGCCACAGACCTGATCGCCTCGCTGCTGGACAAAAGCTTGCTGCAACGGAGCAACGGAGGAGCGGGTGAGCCGCGCCTGTCGATGTTAGAAACGATCAGAGAATACGCCCTGGAAATGCTCACAGACTCCGGCGAGTTGGAGACGGCGGCAGAGTTGCATGCGATGTATTACCTGGCCCTCGCCGAACGGGGCGAGCCGCTGTTATTCGGGCACGAGCAACGACTGTGGATGGGCCTGCTGACGAGGGACGCGGAGAACATGCGCGCAGCCCTGCAGTGGTCGCAGACCCACGGGAGGAATGAGCTGCTGCTCCGCCTGGCGGGGAACCTGGGCCATTTCTGGTACATGTGCGGCCGCTTCGGCGACGCCCTGCTCTGGATCGAGATGGCGCTCAAGCAAGCGCCACCCGGCCTCGTCGCTTCCGCGCGCATCAAGGCGCTCTATATTGTGGCCCTGGTCGCCAGCCACCTGGGGCAGAGCGACCTCCTCTTTACTCGCGCGCGGGAATGTCTCGCGCTCGCCGCGCAGCACACGGACAGTCGAGGCTTTGTGATCGCTTCCTGGCCTCTGGTGCACCACCTGCTGGCAAGTGGGGACCTGCCTGGGGCCCGCACCCAGGCAGAGGAGGCGCTGGCATTTGTACGGGCACACGCGCCGGCGGAAGATAGCTGGACGCTCGCGTGCGCGCTCAACGCTTATGGATCGGTGCTCTTGTCCGAGGGGGATTATACGCAGGCGCAGCGCCTGTACGAACGTGCCATCGCCCTCTTCAAAGAGGCTGGAGACCTCTGGCTCTACGGGGAATTACACCTGTTCCTGGCGAACGCCTACTGGGTAGAAGGGGCTGAGGCAGCTGCGCAGAACTTCTTCAAGGAAGGCCTCGCCGTGCATGACCAGCTCGGCAATGTGTGGGTCACCGGCTGGTTCGTGAGCCTCTTCGGCGAGATAGCGCTGCGCCAGGGCGACATTTCGCGCGCACGTTTCCTGCTGGATGCCGGCTTGAAGCGCCATCAACAACTGGGGGACCAGCAGGGTCAGGCGCGCATCTACGCCTTGCTCGCGCAGGCAGCAACTAGCGAGCAAGACTTTACACTGACGCGCAAACTGGCGGCACAGAGCCTGGAGATCGCACGCGCCATGCACGACAGTCGATCGCTGATCCAGTGCCTGGAAGAGTTGGCGGACGTCGCTACGGATCAGGGAGAGTCAGAGTGGGCGGCGCGACTATGGGGGGCAGCAGACCGCTACCGCGAGGGCGTTCGCCCGGCGCTCCCATCGACTGAACGGCCTGGACGCGCACGCCACATCGAGCAAGCACAGCGTCTCCTCGGCGAGCAGGTCTTTGCCGCAAAGCGGGCCGAGGGAAGGACCATGACGGCGGAACAGGCTGTCGCCGCTTCCCCGCCCATGGCAGGACATCCAGCCGGCAGGAGCGTGCGTGGGGCCGATCCCCCAAACCGCAAGTTTTACTCGACGCGTTGAGCGAACACAAGCTGGAGGTGCTGAGGCTGATAGCGTAGGGGCTTCCAATCAGGAGATTGCGACGTCGTTGGTCCTCCCGCCAGGAACGGTGAAGCTCCATATGGCATCTATTACAGGCTTACAGGGGCCAGGCACCAGCATCACATGATGAGACAGCTTCATCATTCACCCGAAATGTGCTATGCTGGTGGCAGAGTAGAGCAGGGGTTGTCCGGGTTCAGTTGGCACAACCCCCAGACAGGCGTTCACCCACGGAGCGGGCACACCCGACACTTACCAGTATAGCGGATGGGTCCTCTTGAAGTCAGCGTCCATCAGGTGGCGCGTCACTTCACAACACACTTCATCGAGTGTCGCTGCGCCGGGTCACGCGAGATCAGGAGTTTGCTCGTGAAGAGACATGTGTACCGTGAGCGAGACTATGCCTTCGCTCAGATGATCCTGGCGCTGCGCACCGCCATCGGGCTGAGCCAGGAGATACTGGGTGAGCTGCTGGATGTCTCCCGGCGCGCGGTGGCAGAGTGGGAGGGGGGCCTCAGCTACCCCAAAGCGGAACGCCTCAAACAGCTCATTACCCTGGGAGTGCAGCAGCAAGCCTTTGCCTCCGGACGCGAGGAGCAGGAGATCCGCGCGCTGTGGAAGGCGGCGCACCAGAAGGTGCTGCTGGATGAGGACTGGCTGCGTGACCTGCTCGCCCCTCCTGCGTCCCTACCGCTGGTCCCACAGGTTTCCCCTCCGGTTCCCCACGCGGGATCGAAGTCCGCGGCCTTCCCGCGCATGGATTGGGTGGAAGCCCTAGACACCAGCCACTTCGCGGGCCGCGAGGTGGAAGTGGCGGAACTCTCCCAGTGGATCGTGCCGGAGCGCTGCCGCCTGGTCACGCTCGTGGGCCTGGGCGGCATCGGCAAGAGTATGCTGGCCTCCTACCTGGGAAATCGCCTGGCCCCCCACTTTGAGGCGGTGCTCTGGCGCTCGGTGCGCGACGCCCCCGCATGCTCGGAACTGGTCGCCGACTGCATCATCTTCTTTTCCGAGACCCCGCCCGCCGCATTCCCCGGGTCGCTCGAGCAGCGTATCACGCAGCTGCTCTCGCGCTTGCAGGCCCGCCGCTGCCTGCTGGTGCTCGACAACCTGGAGACGCTGCTCGAGAGCGGGGACCGTGAGGGCAACTACCTGCCGGGCTATGAGGGCTACGGACGGCTGATTGGGCGCCTGGCCGAGTCGGCCCACCAGAGCTGTGTGCTGCTCACCTCCCGCGAGAAGCCCAAAGAAATTGCGCCGCTGGAAGGGGTGCGCTCCCCGGTGCGCACGCTGCGCCTGGAGGGCTTGGACGATCAGGCAGCTCAGGCGTTGCTCGCCGACAAGGATCTCACCGGCACCCCTGCTGCCTGGGGGCGTCTCGTCGCCAGCTACGCGGGCAATCCGTTGGCCCTCAAGATCGTGGCGCAGGCGGTCTCCGACCTCTTCGGTGGCGATCTCGACCGCTTCCTACAGGAGGGGGAACTGGTCTTCAATGGCGTGCGGCCAGTGCTGCGCCAGCAGGTGGGGCGTCTCACCCCGCTGGAACACCTGCTGCTCACCTGGCTGGCCGTGCTGCGCGAGTGGACGGAGCTTCCCACCCTGGCGCAGGTCCTGCATCCCCGGGTGCGGCGCGCGCAGCTGCTCGAGGCGCTCGAGGCGCTAGGACGGCGCTCGCTGCTCGAGCGGGGGCGGCAGGCCAGCTTCAGTCTGCAATCGGTAGTGATGGAGTACCTCACCGATGTGCTGGTCGAGCACCTGAGTGAGGAGGTCGTGCTGGGCCCCCCCCAGCAGTTGCGCCTGTACGCCCTGGAGCAGTCTCAGGCCAAAGACTATGTGCGAGAGATCCAGGTGCGGCTGCTGGTCCATCCCCTGCTCGCGCGACTGCGCGCCGAACTGGGAGCCGACAGCCTGGTCGAGGCGCACCTGCTGCGACTGCTCGCGCGGTTCCGCTCCGAGGACGCTGGCACCCAGGGCTATGGTCCGGCCAATGTCATCAGCCTGCTCAAAGCCCTGCGCGGCCACCTGCGCGATCTGGACCTCTCGCGGCTTGCTATTCGGGGCGCCTACCTGCAAGGTGTCGAGATGCAGGATGCGCGGCTTTCCGGGGCGACAGTGCACGAGGTGGTCTGGACCTCTGCCTTCGACACGATCCGTGCGGTGGCCATGAGCCCGGATGGGCACTACATCGCGGCAGGCAGCAACAGCGGGCAGGTGCGCGTCTGGCACGAGGAGGGCCGCGTGGCGCACCTGACCTTCCAGGGCCATACCGATCGCGTGGGAGCCATCGCCTTCAGTCCCGATGGAGACACGCTGGCCACCGCCAGTTGGGACGGCACCGTCCGGCTCTGGGATGTGGCCAGTGGAGCGGCCATCTGGACGGGACAGGATCAGCACGTTCCGGTCACTTCCCTTGCCATCGGGCCCAACGGGCAGCTGATCAGTGGGAGCTACGATGGAGCCGTCCACGTGTGGAATCTGCGCACCGGGACACCCCTGAAGAGTGTTCCCACGCAGGGTGGGCCAATTTTCACCGTCGCCTGCAGCCCCGATGGACGCCTGCTCGCCAGCGGCGGCATGGATGCCGGCATCCGGCTCTGGGACGCCGAGCAGGGGACGCTGCTGCAAGTACTGCCTGGGCATCGCAAATGGGTCTGCGCGCTGGCCTTCGCCCCTGATACAAGCC
>WNGP01010345.1_pt1 | contig 12873 bp, 12 predicted proteins | sample 5407671 | NCBI WGS metagenome assembly WNGP01 (sample SAMN13153381, study PRJNA577476) | soil metagenome | isolation source: 40 cm soil or saprolite under Garry oak tree replicate 2 | place: USA:California | collected 2016-06-15 | reverse complement strand
ACCGCGCCCGCCGCGCCGGCTCCGACCGCCACGCTCACCGCGTTCACCGCGGTCTTCGCGGTCGCCGCCGGGCGCACGACCGGCACCACGCCCACCGCGACCACCACGGCCACCTTCCCCGCCTCCGCGGCGACCCTCGGACGGAGACTCGGGAGTCAGTGGCACGACCGGCGGCCTGGTCGGGGGCACGAGGTCGATCCGCGGGCGGAAGTTCGGATCCACCTCTACGACGCCGATCTTCGGGACGTCGGTCTTAGGGGGCGCAACGCGGCCCCCGCGCGACCCGCGGCGGAACCGCGCGCTGCGGGCCGGGATGCCCCCCGGCGACGCCGGAGGCGCGCTGTAAGGCGGTGGCGGCGCCGACGACGCGGGCATCGGGATGTCGTCCTCGTCAGTCACAGCCGGTTCCGGAGCCGGCGGCGGAGCGTGAGCCTCGATCTCCTCGACGCTGTCCGGCACCTCGTCGGGACTCTTTCCGCCCATCGCCTGCTTCAGCAGGCCGAACGCATTGCCGAACGAGAAGCTGGTCTTGTTCTCGGTCTCAGCCGCAGGGGCCGCCGGTTCGGCGGGCTTGTCTTCGCCGCGACCGCGTCCACCACGGCCACCACGCCGCCCGCGGCCACCTTCCCGCTCGCGCGGCGCGCGCTCCGGGACAGCTGTGGGAAGTGCGCCGAGGGCGGGCTGCGCCAGAGCGCCAACCACCTGCGGACCGAGGGCGATCTCGTACTGGCCGTTGTCGAGCCGGGTGAGCGTGATGAGTCCGCGGTGGGCCGCTTCGACGACGAACTTACTGAAGCGCGAGAAGCCCGCGTCCTTCTCGTCGAAGTTGGGATCGATCTCCTGCATCACTTGCTTCAAGCGATCGGAACGCATGACGTCGTTGTGCGCCGTCATCTGCTTGACCGCTTCGACGACCAGCTCCCAGGGATCGCGCCGGACGTACTCCACTTCGCTCTCCTTGGTGAAGCCGGCGAGCTCGTTGTACGAGTAGTACTCGTCGCAGTTCTGAATCAGCAGATCGCTCGACGATTCCCGGATGCCCACGCCGATCACGTACTTGCCGTATTCCTTGAGCTTCAGGACCAGCGACGAGAAGTCGGAGTCGCCCGAGAGCAGGATGAACGTGCCGATCTCAGGCCGCGTGAACACCAGCTCGAGCGCGTCGATGGCGAGCCGGATGTCGGTCGCGTTCTTCTTGTTCGAGCCGTAGGCCGGCGCGAAGATCAGGTCGATCGACGACTCGGAGAGCGGGACGATGTACTGTGGATAGCGACGCCAGTCGGCGTAGGCGCGCTGCACCGCGACTTTGCCGCGGATGATCTCAGACTGGAGCAGGCGCTTGAGCTCCGATTGCAGATCGGAGCGGATGCCCATCGTGACGTTATCGAAGTCGATGAGCAGCGCGGCGTTGGGGGCGTGGGGGGGCGGTTCTTTGTGGACGGGGCGCGGCAGATGATTGTGTTGCTGGGGTGTCATTTCTCACTCGGTTCCAGGCTCACGACCGTCGCACGGGGCGCGTCGCTCCCCACGAAGGGGAACGCGACCACACCGGTGGACCGGATCGGGCTCTTGTTGGTGGCGAAACTCGCCGTAGTTGGTGCCGGCAGGGTGTTGGGGAGGGTCGCCGGACTCATCGCGGCGCGCCCGTGCGCGCTGCCTCGACCCATTGCCGAGGCCCGCAGGCGCCGCCTGATAATCCGACCCCTCGCCTACTCATCTGCCAGATGCATGAACCATTGATAATAAACAACTTGCGCGCGGAATACTATAGGCGACCCTACGGGCTGTAACAAACCGAGGCTCTAAGACATTGGCATCATAGCGCATGGCCATCCACCCAGTCTCCGAGCACCCACAATCGGCCGACTTGGTCGGCGGCGTCCGGAACGGCGACCCCGCTGCTCTGGGGCTGCTGTACGACGCCTTCGGGGCCGGTCTGTTTCGTCTGGCGTACCGGCTGACCGGCACTCGAGAGGACGCTGAGGACGTGGTGCACGACGTGTTCGTGGGACTACCTGAGGCGCTGACTCGCTACGAAGAGCGCGGGCAGTTCGGTGCGTGGTTAAGGCGGGTGACGGCGCGCGTCGCCCTGATGAGGCAACGCAAGGCGCACCGGCGCCAGGAGGTCGGGCTGGACAGCGCGGCGGGCGTTGCCTCGAGCGCCCACGGGACATCCGAGGACGCGGCGCTCCGCGCGGCGCTCGATGCGTTGCCCGCCGACCAGCGGGCCGTGGTCGTCCTGAAGGAGATGGAGGGCTACACGCACGCGGAGATCGCGACAACTCTGGGAATCAGTCACGTGACATCGCGCGTGAGGCTGCTGCGCGCCCTGCGTCGCATGCGACGGCAACTCGAGGAGGACACATGATCAAGGACCTTAGCGGTTTGCTGCGCGCCTTGCCGACGCCCGAACCTGACTCGGAGCTCCGCGGGCGGATCGTGGCAAGCCGGGCGGCGGGGACCCGCGTGATCCTCCCCACTGGAGACAAGCAAATTGATTGGGGATTCGGGATTCGTGTCGCCGTAGGGATCGCGGCGGCGGTGCTACTCGCGGTCAATATCTTCCCCCGCGGCCGGGACAACCAGGAAGGGCTCGCGTCCTCAGCGAACGCCTTCTGGTGGGCATCCGAGGCCGTGGCGCAGGAGCCAGGCGGCAAGCGGTACGTGGCGAGCTATCCCTTGGCCGAGTTGGATCGGACCCGGCTCAGCGCCGGCCAGTGGGTGTTTCAGTCGCGCGTCATCATCGACGGCTTTACCACCGACACCATCACCGGCGACACGCTCGCGATCACCGCTGGTGATTACGGCGGGAAGGGGGTGTGGCAGATCGCGAACCGGTGGGGCAGTCGCTATTTCGTTTCGCGGGACACGCTCACAGTCGACCGTGAGACGTGGCGGCCACTACGTCGCGCCGTAGCCGAGCGGCGCTTGCAACGTCCGGGCGAAGCGCCGCGCGCGTTTGAGTTCCCAGCGAGCGGCTCGATCGGGCCGCTGCTACTCGCGTCGGTGCCGGCCGGGACGTTCGATTGCTGGAAGGTCGAGCTACAGGTGCCGTCGAACAAAGCGAAAACGATCGCGTGGATCAGCACCGATCGTCATTGGGTCGTGCGCTTGCAGGAGCAGCTGCGCGACGGGGCGCTCGAGAAGGTGCTGGTGGCTGCTACTCCCCCAGCACCTTGATGATCACTCGCTTCTTGCGCCGGCCGTCCCACTCCCCGTAGAACACTCGCTGCCACGGGCCAAAATCGAGCTTGCCGGCGGTGATGGGCACGATCACCTCGTGCCCCACCGTCAGACTGCGCAGGTGCGCGGCGGCGTTATCCTCCCCGGTTTCGTTGTGCCGGTAGCGCTCGGGATCCCAAGGCGCGATCTCCTCGAGCCACCCAAGGATGTCGTGCCACAGCCCGGATTCGTGGTCGTTTACGAACACCGACGCCGAGATGTGCATCGCGCTCACGAGGACGATTCCCTCGACCACCTTGCTCAGCTCCACTTGCTTCGCAACCTCTTCCGTGATGTCGATGATCTCCTGACGCTGCTTCGTGTTGAACCATAGGTAATGAGTGTGGGACTTCACTGAACCTCCGTTTGGGATGTGTCGATTTGTCACAGCCAAGCCCATCCCCTACATTGCCGTGAAATATGGCGCTTCCTTTCCGGCGGCGAATCTTCCTGATCCTCGTCGCCATGACCGCGGTGCCCACGGTGCTCGCCGTGACCGGCTGGGTGCTGTCGGTGCGCACCCTCCTCCCCACCGCAGGGGTGAGGGCATCGTCCGAGCGCGTCGCGCTCTCGGCGCGCATCCTGCGCGACGCGGTCGACACGCTGCACCTCACGCCGGCGGAGCGGGTGGCGCTGCGCCATCACCTGGACCAGGTATCCAACTCGGTCAGCCTCGCCCGCCAGGCCGAAACGGTCCTCGACTTGATCACGGCCGCCTTTGCGGTCGTGATCCTGCTGCTGGGCGCGGCCGTACTGTACGCGTCGGTGAACGTCGCCGGGCACCTCTCGCGCCAACTGTCGCGCCCGATCGACGAGCTGGTGGGGTGGACCCAATTGATCCGCCGGCGCGAGCCGCTGCCCGCGGTGGGAGGGGAGGCGACAGCGCGCGGCGCCCCGGAGTTCGAGGCGCTGCGCCAGGCGTTGCGCGACCTGGCGGAGACACTCGCCGTGGCCCGCGACCGGGAGCTCGAGGCGGAGCGCCTGCGCGCGTTCCAGGAAGTCGCGCGTCGCGTGGCGCACGAGATCAAGAATCCGCTGACGTCGATGCGGATCGCCGTGGATCAGATGCGGCGGACGCTCGGACCGGCGGATGCGCGGACCGAGACGGCAGTGCAGGTTCTCGAAGCGGAGACCGATCGGCTCGAACGCCTAGCGCGCGAATTCGCGGATTTCGGGCGTCTGCCGGAGGGCCCACACAGCGAAGTGGACCTCGTTGAGCTGCTCCAGGAGCTGGGCCGCACCGGGGTGCCGGACGGGGTGCAGGTCCGGCTGACGGCGAACGGCGGGCCGCGCACGCTACTGGGCCACTACGACCCGCTGCGGCGCGCCTTCGCCAACCTGCTCCGCAACGCCGCCGAGGCGATGAAGGGTCAGGGCGCGATCGACGTCACCGTCACGGGCGACGGCCGCGGCATCGCGGTCACGATCGCCGACCACGGGCCGGGCATCCCCGACGAGCTGCGGCACCGCGTCTTCGAGCCCTACTTCACGACCAAGGCCGACGGCACGGGGCTCGGGCTGGCGCTGGTGCGCCAGACGCTCGAGGCGCACCGCGGCACAATCGCCCTCACCGCGACGCCGGGCGGCGGCGCCACCTTCGCCATCGTCTTCCCCCCAGCATGAGTCCACGCATCCTGCTCGTCGACGACGAGGCAAACATCCGCAAGATGGTGAGCGCGCTGCTCGAATCCGAGGGGTTCGAGACGCTGGAGGCTCCCAACGGTCAGGCAGCGCTGGCGCTGGTGGAGGACGACGCCCCCGACGCGGTGCTGCTCGACTTGATGATGCCGCCCGGGCCCGACGGATTGGCCACGCTCGAGCAGCTCAAGAAAAAGGCGCCGCACGTCCCGGTGGTAATGATGAGCGGCAAGGCGAACCTCGCCGACGCCGTGCGCGCGACGAAGCTCGGCGCGTTCCAGTTCCTCGAGAAGCCGCTCACGCCCGAGGGCGTGCTTGTGGCGCTGCGCGGCGCCCTCGAGCTGGGCCGCACCCTCGCCGAGAACCGCCGCCTGCACGAGCAGCTGGGCCACTCCGACCCGCTCGTATGATCGCGCGCGTCGCACCTACCGAATCCCGCGTGCTCATCACGGGCGAGTCGGGCACCGGCAAGGAGCTGGTCGCCTCGGCGATCCATCGCCAGAGCGCGCGGTCCGGGAAGCCATTCGTCACGGTGAACAGTGCGGCGATCCCGCGTGACCTGGTCGAGTCCGAAATGTTCGGGCACGAGCGCGGCGCCTTCACCGGCGCGACCGAGCGGCGCCAGGGCCGGTTCGAGCTGGCCGACGGCGGCACCCTGTTCCTCGACGAAGTCGGCGACCTGGGCGCGGAGGCGCAGGCCAAGCTGCTCCGCGTGCTCGAGACGGGCGTCGTCGAGCGGTTGGGCGGCGAGCGGCCGTTCACGGTGAACGTCCGCGTGCTCGCCGCGACCAACAAGGACTTGAGGCACGCGGTGGGCCAGCGCCAATTCCGTGAGGACCTCTGGTTCCGGCTCAACGTCCTGCCGATTCACATTCCTCCGCTGCGGGAGCGCCCCGACGACATCCCGCCGCTCGTGCGCCACTGCGCCGCCCGCTGCGCCGCGCGGCTCGGCCGCGCCGTGCGGCTCGACGCGGGGGCCTTGCAGCTCCTCGCCGCCTACCGCTGGCCCGGCAACGTGCGCGAACTGGCGAACATCGTGGAGCGCCTGGCGATCCTCGCCACCGGCGAAACGATCACCGCCGACGACGTGACCCGCGTCATTCCGCACGGCCAGGACGGCGGCCGCGTGGCGGCCGCGCCGGCGGCCGGCAGCGACGCCGCGAGTTCGGCGCCGGACGTGGCGTTAGCGGAGGCACTCGACCAGTACGAGCGCGAGCTGATCGCACGCGCGTTGTCCGCGGCGCGCGGCAACGTCGCCGAGGCGGCGCGTCGGCTCTCGACGGATCGCGCCAACCTGTATCGACGGATGCGGCGACTCGGGCTCGAGCCGCCCCGAAACATGATTGAAACATGACGGGATGACACGGCACGGCCCGCCGGCCGCGCAGTTGCGGTCTCGGGCCGCGGCACGTCCCGTGCACAGGCGCCCCACGGCCCCAACCAAGGCTCGATTATGCTCGCCCTTCTCCTGGTTCTGGCGACGGTTCAGGACACGACGATCGTCATTCACCCCGACAGCTCGGGCGCCACGCTCCAGGCGCTGGAATTGCCCCGCGTGGTGACCGACGAGGTCATCCATTTCTATAACTCCCCCATGACGACGCGGCTCGTCGGTCGCACGCGCCTGCCGCGGGGCAACGAGTGGCGCGGCGACGTCGCGATCCGCAATGGCCCCGCGCTCATCGGCGGCCGCGTGACCGGGACGCTCGTCGTCATCAACGGCGACGTGTTGCTGGAGCCCGGGGCCGAGGTCACCGGGAGCCTGATTGTGGTCGGTGGAACGGTCGAAGGCGCCGCGGAAGCCCGAATCGGGGGGGAGCTGCGGCAATACCGCGAGCCGCTGCTGTACCGGCTGCGGGGGGAGGGAGACGAGATCGCCTACGCGCCGAACCTGCGGCGCCGCGCCCTGTGGAACCCCGGTGCGCGCGTGTCGTGGGGAACGGCCGACACGCGCTCGTCCCTGACGATCGCGACGGGTGGGACGTTCAACCGGGTCGAAGGATTGCCGATCGTCTTCGGCCCGCTGTTCGACTGGAAACTCCAGGACAACCTGCGCATCCGGCTGGACGCGCTGGGCGTCTTCCGGTCCGCCGGCGACTTGAGCGACAAGCGCAGCGACCTGGGCTACATGCTGCGGACCGAGCTGCGCTCGGGAGAGGTCCAGGCCATCGGGGTGGGCTTCCGAGCCTATGACGTTGTGGCGCCAGTGGAAGAGTGGGGGCTGCGCAACGCCGAGGTCGGCTGGAGCGCGTTCGTCTTCGCCCGCGACTACCGCGACTACTTCCTCAACAAGGGATGGGCGGCGCGCGTCTTCGCCCACCCCGAGCGGCAGGTATCGGTGGCGCTGGAGCTGCGCCGCGATTGGCAGGCGAGCGTCGCCGCGCGCGATCCGTGGACGCTGTTCCGCAACTCGGACGCGTGGCGTCCCAACCCGCCCATCGACGAGGGACACTACCTCACGCTGAGCGCCAACGGCACCATGGATACGCGCAACGACCCCGACGATCCCACCTCCGGCTGGCTGGTGCGCGCCACGCTCGAGCACTCGAGCAGCAAGGACGTGACGCCGCAGACCGGCGTGCCGGCGGCGGTGCGCGCGGCGATTCCGACCGACGGCTCGTACGCATTCAATCGCTTGTTCCTGGACGTGCGGCGCTACGCTCGGGTGAGCCCGTCGGGCCGAGTGAATCTGCGCCTCCTCGCCGGCGGCTGGATGGGCGGCGATCCCTTGCCGCTGCAGCGGCGCTTATCGCTGGGGGGTCCCGACCCGCTCACCGGGTACGGCTTCCGCCACAGCGCCTGCGATCGCGACATCACCGACGCGGCGTTCGCGGGGTCGCTCGTGGCGGCGTGCGACCGCGTCGTGGCGCTCCAGGCCGAATACCGCGGGCACCTGAAGCTCAACTGGAGCTACACGCCGTTCGGGACGGGGCGTGAGGAAGGCGACGAAGAGGGCGGAACGCTGCTGCGCCTCGAAGGGCCCGACCTCGTCGTGTTCGGCGACGCGGGCCAGGCGTGGCTCGTGGGCAACGGGCCCGGGCGTTTGCCGAGTGGCCGGCTGCCGACGCTCGGCAGCTGGCTTGCCGACCTGGGACTCGGCGTGGATTGGGGTGGATTCGGCTTATACGTCGCCAAGGCGGTGACGACAGGCGAACGACTGCGCTTCACGGTCCGGCTCGACCACCGGTTCTAGGGTGCGGCGTAAGCCGGTCCTGTTCCTCTGCGCCCTGCTGATGGGCGCGGTCGCGGGCGCCGAGGCGCAGGCGGCCCCTCCGGCGCCGGCGCTCACGGTGATGCTGCACAGCGACGTGCCGCGCGTGCAGAGCACCGGTCTGCTTGCCGATGGGCGGTTCGTCGCCCTCATGCGGTCGGGGTTCCCACTGCGGCTCCACTATCGGCTCGAGCTATGGAAGGTGCGCGCCAGTTGGTTCGATCAGTTCGTGCGCGACGTGCAGTGGGACGCCGTGGCGCGGCACGATCCCCTCGCCGACGACTTCGTATTGATCCGCACCGGCGGCAGCACCACGCGCTACGCCACGCCTGAGGAGCTGGCGCGCGCGCTCGAGATCCCCTACACGATTCCGTTGCACCCGCCGACCGGCAACAGCGGGCGTTTCTACTTTCTGTGCCGGCTCGAAGTGAGCACGCTCAACGACACCGATCTGGAGGAACTGTCGCGCTGGCTGCGGGGCGACGTGGGGCCGGCGGTGTCGGGTGAGGGGAACTTCGGGCAGGCGTTGGTGCGGGGGGCGCAGCGCGTGCTGGTGCGGATCGCGGGATTGCCGCGGCAAAGGCTGGAGGCGCGGAGCCCTACGTTCCGAACCGAGCGTCAATCGCCGCCCTAATCTCCTTCAGCGACGTCCCCCGGGCGGCCATCTGCGCCGTCATCATCGCCTCACCCATACAGATGTCGCAGTACGCCCCGTGCTCCGTCTCAAAGCAGGTCAGGAGCGAGCGGTGCCCCGCGTGCTTGGAGCAGTCACAGTGGCAGTAGACGCCGTCGAGCATGCCCGCCGCAGCGCGGGCCGCCGCGTACGCCTCAGCCGCGCCAGGCGTGTGCGGAATCGCGGCGTCAGTGAGTACCCGCTCGGCGGTGACGCCGGGACGCGGGTCCGGATGGGTACCGCCGGCCGCCGGCCGGGCGGAAAACAACACCGCCGCCAGGACGATGGCGGCGGCGCCGGCGACGACCCACGGAGTCTTGCTCACAGCGCCTCGAGGGTCGCCAGCACATCCGCCCCGTAGAACAAGCGGATGTATTTGGCCTGCGTGCGTGTCAGGCGGCGGACCGCCCACGAGAGATGCACGAAATGCGGTTCGTGGGGCATACGCATCGGGTGCATCCCCACCTCTTCGGGCAGCAGGTTGCCCTTGCGCGTGTTGCAGCTCGAGCACGCGGTCAGAACGTTGGTCCAGGCGTTCGTGCCGCCGCGCGACAGGGGCACCAGGTGATCGCGCGTGAGGCACTCCCGCTGCCGCAGCTCCAGCTGGGAGCGGCCGCAGAACTGGCAGCGGTAGTTGTCGCGGGCGAACAGGAACGTGTTGGTGACCTGGCGGCGGAACCGGCGGGGGACGTGGACGAAGCGTACCAGCCGGATCACGGCCGGACGCGGCACCGCCAGGCGCTCGCTATGGACCGGCGCACCCTCGGCCTCCACCACCTCGGCCTTGCCGTCGATGATGAGGCGGAGCGCCCGGCGCACGGGCACCATAGTCAGTGGCTCGAATGAAGCGTTAAGCGCGAGGCAGCGCATAGGCCAAGTATGCTAACACAAGCGGGGAAGTCCCGGCAAGTGACGGGGTTACAGGCTCCCTGCCGGCGTAAACGCCCGCCGTAGCTCGTCAATCTGGCCCTCGACCGACGTCCGCGACGCCCCGCCGACCGTTGCGCGGCTCTCCACGCTGTCTTCCCAGGTGCCCAGCTGCGTAACCGCTGCGCCCAGAGCGGGATGGATCGCCGCAGCGACCGCGACCGGCACCTTGTCGAGCGGGACCCGGGCCTTCTCCGCCTCCCGGACCAGCTTCCCTACCAGGCCGTGACTCTCGCGGAACGGAACGCCGGCCTCGACCAGCAGGTCGGCGAGGTCTGTCGCGCGCATCGCGGGATCGAGCGCCGCAGCCATCTTCTCGGCGTTCACGGTAAGTGTGTCGATCGCGCCCGTCACCGCCGGTAGCACGACGCCGAGCGTGTCGCACGCGTCGAACAAGAGGGCTTTGTCCTCCTGCAGGTCCTTCTGGTAGCCGGCTGGGATCCCCTTGAGGGTCGTGAGCAAGGCGACCAGGTCGCCGAGGAGACGGCCCGCCTTGCCGCGCGCCAGCTCGAACACGTCGGGGTTGCGCTTCTGCGGCATGAGGCTCGAACCGGTGCTGAACGCGTCCGACAGCGTCACGAACCCGAACTCGCCGCTCGCGTAGGTGATCAGCTCGGCGCCCAGTCTCGACAAATGGGTGCCGATCAACGCGATCGCGAAGAGCACCTCGGCGACGAAGTCGCGATCGCCCGTGGCGTCGAGCCCGTTGGCCGACAGGGCGCGGAACCCGAGCGCCTCTTTGAGGAGGACGCGATCGACCGGGAATCCCGAACCGGCGAGCGCACCCGAGCCGAGCGGCAGCTCGGCGACGCGGCGCCGGGCGTCGGCGAGACGCTGGCGATCCCGCACGAGGGGCCAGGCGTGCGCAAGCAGGACGTAGGCCCAGCGCACCGGCTGCGCGCGCTGGCCGTGGGTGTAGCCGGGCAGAATCGCGTCGACGCCGTCCTTGGCTTTCGTGACGAGCGTGCGACCGAGAGCCGCCAGATCGGCATCGAGCTGGTCGATCGCGTCGAGGGTCCAGAGTCGCAGGTCGGTCGCGACCTGGTCGTTACGCGAGCGGCCGGTGTGCAGTTTGCCGGCTACCGCTCCGACCTCTTCATAGAGCAGGCGCTCGACGAGCGTGTGTACGTCTTCGTCGGGTGCGCCGACCGCGGCACCGTCAGCCAACCGATCGGCGACGCGGTCGAGCCCCTGCTCGAGCTGCGCTTCCTCGGCGGGCGACACGACGCCGACGCGGCCGAGCGCGTGCACCCAGGCTTTGCTCGCGACGACGTCCTGCGGCCAGAGGCGATGATCGACGGGGAGGCTGCGGTTCAGCGCGTCGAGCGCTTCGCTGGGTCCCAGCGCGAAGCGCCCACCCCACATCTGGTGGAGGTCAGACGGTGGGGACATCAGTCCGTTCGGCGTTCAATCCGGCCGCAATCCTGGTCGCCAGCCCATACAGCCGGATGAACCCCTCGGCGTCCTTCTGATTGTAGACGTTGTCCTTGCCGAACGTCGCGTACGACGGCTGGTACAGCGCGTTGGGGCTCTCGCGTCCCGCCACCGTGATGCTGCCCTTGTAGAGCTTGAGGCGGACGCTGCCCGTCACATTCTTCTGCGTCGCGGTGACGAGCGCGTCGATCGCCTCGCGCTCCGGGGTCCACCAGCGGCCGTCGTACACCAAGTCGGCGTAGCGCAGCGCCACCTCGTCCTTGAGGCGCAGCGTCCGGCGGTCGAGCACCATCTGCTCGAGCTCGCGATGGGCAGCGTAGAGCACCGTCCCGCCCGGCGTCTCGTAGACGCCGCGCGATTTCATCCCGACGAGCCGGTCCTCGACGACGTCGGCCCGGCCGACGCCGTGCTCGCCCGCGACCTCGTTGAGCGTTTCGAGCAGCTCGACGGGGCCGAGGGGCACGTGATCGACGGAGACCGGGGTGCCTTCTTCGAAGCCGATCTCGACGAGCACGGGCTCATCGGGGGCTTCGAGAGGGTTCTTCGTCATCACGAAGATGTGGTCGGGCGCTTCCTGCGACGGATCCTCGAGGATGCCGCCCTCGTGCGAGCAGTGCCACAGGTTGCGGTCGGTGGAGTAGGGCTTCTCTGCGGTCGCCTGGACGGGAACGCCCTTGGCGTGCACATAGGCGATCAGGTCTTCGCGACTCTGGAACTTCCACTCGCGCCACGGGGCGATCACCTGGAGATCGGGCGCGAGCGCGGCGTAGGTCAGCTCGAAGCGGACCTGATCGTTGCCCTTGCCGGTACAGCCGTGCGCGAGCGCCTGGGCGCCGACGCGCTGCGCCAGCGCGACCTGCCGCGCCGCGGTGAGGGGCCGCGCCATCGACGTGCCGAGCAGGTAGGTGCGGGCGTATACGGCTCCGGCTCTAAGTGTCGGAAAAACAAAGTCGCGCACGAACTCTTCGCGCAGATCTTCGACGACGCAAGACTCGGCGCCGGAGCGCTTGGCCTTCTCCGAGAGTCCTTTGAGCTCGCCGCCTCCCTGCCCCACGTCGGCCGCGAAGCAGAGAACCCTGGCACCGTAGGTTTCGCGGAGCCAGGGCACGATGGCGGAAGTGTCCAACCCGCCGGAATAGGCGAGGACGACAAGCGGGCCGTTGCCGGCATTGGGTTGTTTATGCATAGGTGTGAATAAAAATACAGGAGGGGGGTGTGGGTGCGCAAGCACCCCGTCCTCACCCCCTGACCCCCTCTCCATTCTGGAGAGGGGGCACGGCATTGAGTGAGGCCTACCAGCCCCAACCCTGCCTGTATTGCGGCCTGAGGTATTCAGCCGGGATCCCCGGCGTCACCACGTCGCCCGTCTGCGGGTTCACGTCGATCGGCTGCGCGGTGCGGACGGCGAGATTGCCGAGCAGCACCATTTCGGTGAGCGGTCCCGAGTGGTCGGGGATGTTCGATCCTGCCGGGGTGCCGCCCTTGCACGCCGCGATCCATTCGGCGTACACGCCTTCGGTGCGCGGGTATTTCTGCGGCACCGGGTGGGCCGTGATCTCGGCCTGTTTCGCCGCATCGAGAAGCTTCGGGTTCTCGCCGTAGATCCCCGCCACGAGCTTCCCCGAGTCCCCGATCCACAGCTGACCGCTCGTATCGAAGGGCCAGGCGTTGGGATCGGTGATTTCCGCGGGGCGCGGCGGATAGAGACTGCCGTCCCGCCACACGACCTGGACCGCGGGCCGGTTCCCCTTGGCCGCGAACGAATACG
>WNGP01003668.1_pt1 | contig 12873 bp, 9 predicted proteins | sample 5407671 | NCBI WGS metagenome assembly WNGP01 (sample SAMN13153381, study PRJNA577476) | soil metagenome | isolation source: 40 cm soil or saprolite under Garry oak tree replicate 2 | place: USA:California | collected 2016-06-15 | reverse complement strand
TGTTGCGCGACGAAATCGTCGCCTCCTGGGAGCGTTGTGCCCGCGCGGGGCTGCGACCCGAACGGTTCGAGGTGCCCTACGACGGTGACGTAGATGACCGTGGCCGGCTCTCCTGGGCAGCCGGACCGGTTCTCGACCAGGTAGGGGGCGACCTAGACGGCACCGGGGTCGGGCTCCTGCTGACCGATCAGCGGGCCAGGATCCTCGCCCGCCGGGCGGCCGACCACGACACGGCAGGCCTGCTCGACCGCGTCCAGCTCGCCCCCGGCTTCGGGTACGGGGAAGAGCAGGTCGGTACGAACGCGATCGGCACGGCGATCGCAGGCCGCGGCCCGGCACTGGTAGCCGGCCAGGAACATTTCGCCGACGCCCTGACGTGGCTGGCCTGCGCGGCGGTCACCGTGACCGATCCGGCGACCGGGCGGGTTATCGGGGTGGTCGACGTGACGTGCGCCGCCGATGAAGCCAGCCCGCTGATGCTCCCGCTTGCCAAGCGCGCCGCCTGGGAGATCGGGCAGCGTCTCCTGGACGATTCCTCTGCCGAGGAACGGATACTGCAAGAGCACTTCCTCAGAGCACGAAGAACCTCGAAAGGGCCAGTCCTGGCGCTCAGCCGGCGCACCATGCTGGTCAACGGCGCCGCGACCGGGATCATCGAACCCGCCGACCGCGAACTCCTGTGGGACAGCGTGCTGCGCAACCTAGCCAGCGGGCAGGAGCAGCCATTCCCGGTCCCGCTGGCCAGCGGCCGGCAGATCGCGATCCGCTGCGAGCCCGTTCTCGATGGGATTCGCCTAGTTGGCGTGCTCATCCGCCCCTGCACAGCAGCCGCACGGACACGCCGCGCCCCGCCACGGCGCAACACGGCAACCACGCCAGCCTACGGATGGTCCAGCCTCACTGACACCGAAGTCGCTGTTGCCGAACAGGTCGCCCAGGGCCTGACCAACCGTGAGGCCGCAGCCCACCTGTATCTCTCGCCGCACACGATCGATTATCATCTCCGGCAAGTGTTCCAGAAGCTGGATGTCCGATCACGCGTCGAACTGACGCTGGCCATTCTCCGGCGGCAGGCCGAACTGCCACGCTGAACCAGCCCGCCGACACGCCCCAGCCGGGACGGTCATAACCGCCGTCCCCGAACAGAACTCCGCCGCAACCGGCTACGGGATGACCAGCCGAGCGATCGCCTGGCCGGGCCGAATGGCCGGCCAAGATGAGCGCTGGTGATACTCGCCTGGTCTACCTTCGCCCTCGCGGGGACGCCGTCCTCCCTGGTCTCGGCAGCCGTGACAGGTGCCAAAATGACAGCTTCCGCGCTACCGTCCACAGCGCTGCTACCGGCTGGTTGACCACGCTGTGTGATCAGCGTCCGAGCTAAGTCTTTCGTGTCGCCAGCCGTCCTCCGGATAGGGCAGTGGTGTCGACGTCGTCGAGTGTGGTGACCACCAGATCCGCGCCGGACGCGGCCAGCAGGTCGGCGTCGTCGGCGCGTGCGATGCCGATCGCGGCCATGCCGCCGGCCTTGGCGGCTTGGACCCCGGCGGACGCGTCCTCGATCACCATTGCATGGCGTGGTTCGACGCCGAGTTCGTGCGCGGCGGTCAGGAAAATCTCGGGGTCGGGTTTGCCGTGGGCGAAATCACGCCCGGAGACGTCGGCGTCGAAGTAGTCAAGCAGCGTTAGGCCGGGCCGAAGCGTCGGCGACGAGATCCCGTGTTCCTGCGCGAAAGTGTCGAGCCGGATCTGGCGCAGGAACAATCCCGCGTTCTTCGACGACGACGCGTCCGCGATGAGCATCCCGGCGTCCTTGGTCGCGATGACGAAGCGCAGCGCGTCGGGATAGGCGGTGAAGTCACCGGCCTGGATGAGGCGCACGACCATTTCTTGCTTGAGCCGTGCGTACTCGGCGACGCGGTTTTCAGCGTCGGGTACCTGGAAGTAGTCGAGGGCGGCGCGGGCGCCGCTCATCCGCGGCTTGCCGGATACGTACTGCTGGTAGACGTGGGAGGTGAACGCGTCCGGCGACCACTTCGTGCGGTCGCGGATGTCGCGCCAGCTGGACTCCATCAGCTCGCGCAGCGACTCGCGCCACGCCTTCTCGTGCGGCGAGTCGACCAGCACCCCGTCGACGTCGAAAATCGATCCCTGGAACTTCGGCATGCGGCCTCCTTTCAATCTCGGGCGGAGGGCCCGGTGGTCGCCGGGTTCCGGCTGAGCTCGAACACGGTCTGGTCGCCCGGGCACAGTTCACGGACATCATCGCGGACTGCGACCCTGACGGGTCGGCTCGCCCCCTCGGGGGGGACGGCCAGCGTCAGGTGATCGCCGGTGAGCGTTATGTGGATCGGGGTCTCCCGGAACTGCATCGAGAACGACAGGCTGTCGAGCCTGCTCGGGAGCTGGGGATTGAAATGCAGGACACCGTCGTAAACATGCGTGCCGGCGTAGTTCCGCTGCATAAGGTCGAGCGTCCCGGACATGACACCCATGTGGATGCCTTCCTTCGTCGTGCCGCCCTGGATGTCATCGGCATCGCTGTGCAGCGCGACCAGGAACCGGTCCCACGAGCTCTCGGGGTCGACGGCGGCAAGTACCCCGGCATGGGTGACAAAGCTCAACGTCGAGCCGTGAGAAGTACGCCGGTCGTAGTACGCGACGTTCCGCGTCAGCGTGTCGGCACGGTAGTCATACCCGAGCCGTCCGAAGATCTCGCGTAGCTCCTCCTGCCTGAACAAGAAGAACAGCATGACGGTGTCGGCCTGTTTGGTGACCTTATAGCGGTTGGGATCCTTGCCCTCCGCGCGCAGGATCCGGTCGAGCCGCTGGATGTTGCCGTACTTGGCTCGGTACGCGTCCCAGTCCAGCTCCTCGAGGTCCTCGTATCCCTCAAACTGGCTGATGATCCCGTCGCCGTGGAACGGGACGAACATCCGCCGGCTCATGTCCTGCCACATCGCCAGCTCGCCGTCGCCGATGCCCAGGCGCATGCGCAGCGCCTCCGAGCGGCTGGCGGGGAGCGGTAGCAGCAGCTGGCCGGCGATGCCGCAGAGCCACGCCACCATGACGTTGGTGTAGGCGTTGTTGCGCAACCCGCCTTCCGGCACGTCCGGGTATTTGTCGTGGAACTCGTCCGGCCCCATCACGCCGTGGATCTCGTAGCGCTCGCGCTCAGGGTTAAAGCGGGCGATCGACGCCCAGAAGCGCGTGATCTCGAGCATCATCTCCGCCCCGTAATCCCGCATGAACGCCTGGTCGTGCGTGGTCTGGAAGTAGTGCCAGATGTTGTAGAAGATCGCCGCGTTGACATGCCGCTGGTTGCGGCTGAGGTCCGGCTCCCAGCGGTCCGAGACCGGGTTGAGGTGGACCCGCTGGGTCTCCTCGATTCCCTCGCTCCCGCTCTGCCACGGGAACATCGCACCCCGCAATCCGGCCTCCCGGGCCGCCGCCCGGGCCTCGCCTATCCGGCGGTAGCGGTACATCAGCAGCCCTCGCGTGACCTCGGGCAGCCGGACATTGAAGAACGGGAGCGCATAGATCTCGTCCCAGAACACGTGCCCGCGATAGGCCTCGCCGTTGAGTCCGCGGGCGGGCAGCCCGGCGTCGAGGTCAGCGGTGTGATGCGAGCAGACCTGCAGGACGTGCGCGATATGCAGCCGCAGCAGCAACTGCACACGCTCGTTTCCGGATACCCGCATATCGCACACCCGCCATAGCTCGTCCCACGCCGCGGTGTGGCGCTCGAACGTAGCGGCGAAGTCGGTGTGGCGGGCCGCCGACGTAGCCGCCTTCACCAGCGTGTCGCTGATCGCCGGGTCCCGCGACGTGTAGAACGTCACCATCTTCTCGACCCGCGTCGCTGCCCCCTGCCGCACATCGAAGGCCAGGACCTGCTGGATATAGTCCTCCATCTGGTACAGCCTCCGCTCGACCGGGAGCGGTTGATCACCGGCAAACACGCGCGTACGGGCCGCCTGGCTGATGTACAGATTCGACTGCCGGGTCTCGGCCTTCAGCGCGATGACCTCGGGCCCGAACGTCCGCGGGGAAACGGGGTTCAGGTGACGGCCCTCCAGCTGCCGGTACCGGGCGACACCGCCATTGCTTACCCGGCCATCGATCGCCGTCACCACCTCGACGCGCCCCGACCAGTTCTCCGGCACGAGCGTCCACTCGATCCCTGCGTGGTGCGCGTCGCCCATGCTGACGAACCGGCGGCTCTGCAACGTCGTCTCCCGGCCGCTGCGATCACGGAAACGAAAGTGGCGGACGACAGTCGCGTACCGGATGTCCAGTTCGTGGCGGTAACCGAGCAGATCCACCTCGGCGAGCCGGATCGCGTCCCCGCCCTCGATGCGCAGCTGGAGGACTAGCCAGTTCGGCAGGTTGACAAGATCCTCGTTGAGTACGGGCAGACCGCCCAGGATCGTCGTCTCGCGGTTGTAACCGCCGTGTACATAGGTGCCCGGATAATGCACGCCATCGGCGTCTTCCCACTCCGCCGCGCCACGCGTGCACAAGTAGCCGTTCCCTGTCGAGGTCAGCGTTTCGCGAAGCCCCTCAGACTCAGGCTCAAAGCCGTCATATGTGAGCAAGAAACCGTCCACGGCCCCTCCTCGTCGCCTCGGCACACCGCCGCCCTCGCGCCCGGCACGCACGGGACTCCCAGTGCCATGCGCCAGATGCGGAGAACATGACCTCCATCCCTGCCTGCGGGCCAGCAGGCCGGTTGCCGGGCCTCCTCACTAGCGCCGCCGCCCCCGGGCACGGGTCGAAGGCCACCCGCGTCGAAGGTGTACCCAGTCCCCCCCGTCCGCACCGCCGTGCGAGGCGGAATAATCCGCCGAGGTCGAAAAGCGCCGGGGCAGTCGCTGTACCGTCACGCTGTGGCCCTTGACACCGGTGACCGCTCGCACCGACCGAGGCGCAGCGGAGGCACCGTCGCGCTCCGATGCGAACGGCCGGGTAACGTCAAAGCGCTAGCCGGACAGAGACCGTGGGCCGCTGGGGGCGGGAATCGCCCCCAGCGGCCCGGTAAGTGTTGGCCACGGGGGACGACCCCCCTGGCACCCCCGCAGTCATCCCGAGGTGATGTTGAGGTCGTTCGCCTGGAGGCTGTCCGAGGCTACGAGGAAGTCGTCCGTGGTCACGTTGGTCATCGTGACCGGGACCAGGGGCGTGAGCGAGTTCAGCAGCTTGAGTAGCACGGTGACCACGTTCCCCGGGGTGAGCGCGATCGGGACGCCGAGCAGGCTGCCGGACAGCTTGGTCGCGTAGAGAACTACGCCGCCGCTGAAGTCCAGGGACAAGTTGGTGGTCACGGTGGTCTGGCCGTTCTGGGTGACCGTGGCCCTGACATCCCCGGTCAGCGTGAGCGAGGACATAGTGAACTTCATCATGGTCAAGGTGCCGCTGGCCGTGGGTACCTGGGCTGTGCCCTGGTACGACATGCCGTCCAGGGTGGCGGAGCCCGCGACGATGACCGACGTCGCGGTGGATGCTTCGACGCCGGGTGTGCCAGCGGCGGTCTTGGACTTGGACTGGCTGCCGGAGGTCGACCCGGCGGACGTGCTCGGCTGCGGCGTGCTGCCCGGGCTGGGCGAGGATCCAGGGGTGGCCCCGGTGCCCGCGTCGGCCGAGGCCGGCTGGGCGGCGGCGGGCGTGGGGCTCGGGGCCTGGCTCGGCGCTGGCGAGGGGAAGCACAGGATCCACAGGATGCAGCCCTGCTGCTGCGGGGGGGTCGTGTCGTGCGCCGCGTTCTGGCCGACGAGGGTGGTACCCGCAAGCAGCAGCGGCAGGACGGCGGCCGCCATCACCCGGCCGCCATGCCGTGGCGGGTCTAGCGGCCGGCGGGCGGGCTGGTCCGCGGACGGAGTCCAGCCGAAGCCCATCGAGCCGCCGATGATGCCGAGCAGCATGCCGATGAAGAAGCCGCCGAAGTTCGAGGCGATGAACGACAGCACCGCGAGCAGCACGCCGGCTATCGCGTAGAACGTGCGGTGCGCCGGGTTGAGCCAGAGCAGCAGTCCGCAGGCGATCAGCAGCATGCCGAGCAGCACGCCGAACACGCCGCCGATGCCGATGTAGACGACTAGCTTGACCGCGCCGTGGATGAGGATGCCGCTGAGCGGGATGAGCAGCAGTTCGATCCCCGCCAGCAGCAGCAGGAACCCGCCCCAGAACGGACGGGTCCGCCGCCACCCGCGGAAGGCCGCCCGGCGGGAGCCGACGGCCGCCCCGAATCCGGCGTTGCCCGAAACCGCCACCGCTAGCAGCCGGAGCGACTGAAGCTGATGCTGAGGCCGGGCAGGGTGAACGTGCCCGCTGTGGTCAGCCAGGTGTGCTGCCGCAGGTTGGTGATGACGATCGTGTCCGCCTGCTCGCCGAATCCGCCCGAAGCGCCGGTGGTGCCCGGTACCTCGGTGAGGGTGCCGGCGTCCTGGCCGATCGCGATGTTGGTGAAGGTCGCGTTACCGCTGAGCTGGTCGGCGTCGACCACGAGGTTGTCGGCGGACACCGGGGTCGATCCGGCGCCAGCGCGCAGGACCAGCGTGAACGGGCCTGCCGCGACGCTCTGGCACAGGCTCTGCAAGGTAGCGTTCCTGATCACCGAGACGGCCACCGGGTGCTGGGTCCCGTTGGCCTGGGTGGCGATGCTGCCGAACTGCTCGAACCCGGTGCCGCGCAACTGAGTCGAGGTGACCTCGAAGGCGCTGCCCGACACCGAGATCGACGCGGCGATCGATCCCGTCGCGGTCAGCCCGACCATCACCGCGGCGACCGCAGCGGCCGGGATCATCAGGATCGCGAAGCGGCGCCACCGCACCTTCCCGGTGGTCGGGACCCGGGCAGGCTGGACGGGGGGTGTCGCGGGAGTCTCCGGCGATGGGTTTTCTACGGACATGGCGCTACCTGCCACATTCTCGAGGTGCAGGCGTCCCTTCTCTTGACGGGCACGCCGGTGCCGTTGGCGTCATTGGCTTGAACTGTGACTCTGGGTGATCCTGTAACCGCAGTACGGGCAAGTTACCACTGGGTAACTTAGCGCGTCAAGCGGAGTTGTGGGACGAGTTCTTCGTTGTGGATCTCAGCGGATCTTCGGTTTTCATGTTCAGCGCCCGCCCGGCCATCTGTGTTACTCATCCTGTACGTTCAATACACGCGATCCCCCGTGAGCAGGTAGAAGAACCTGTGATGGCGAACGACGGAGCCGGGATCGTAGCTATTCAGCAAGAGTCACGAGTTCGCGTACGAGGAGCCCTACTGCAAGGCCGGCGTGTTCGGCGAGGTGCTGATACGCCGGTGGGCAACAGACTTCAGGGCCGAGAGGAAGTCAACGTGCGGGCATGACAAACCGGCCGCGTGTCACCGTCCTGGGCAGCCTGAACATGGATATCTCGGTCACCGTGCCCCGGCTGCCGGAACCGGGCGCGACCGTGCTGGGCTCGGCGGCGCGGTTCACACCGGGCGGGAAGGGCGCCAACCAGGCGGTGGCGGCGGCCAGGCTCGGCGCCGCCGTGCGCATGGCCGGCTGCGTCGGCGACGACGACTTCGGTCGGCGGCTGCTGGCCGCCCTCCGGGAAGAAAAAATCGACGCCAGCCGCGTCAGGACCGTACCCGCGACCCCGACCGGGCTGGCCATGATCTCAGTCGACGCCGCGGGTGAGAACCTCATCACGGTCGCGCCCGGCGCCAACCACGAGGTCGGTGCCGGCGAGGTGGCCGCGGCCGCCGGGAGCCCGGGCGACGTCCTGGTCATCTGCGCCGAGATCCCGGTGCCCGCGATCAAGGCGGCCCTGGCTTGGGCGTCCGGGGCTGAGGCTCGTTGCGTCCTCAACCTGGCCCCGGTCCCGCCCGAGGCCGCCGCGATCGTCGCTGGGGTCGGCGAGGGCCTGGACTGGCTGGTGGTCAACGAGACCGAGGCGGCCGCCGTCCTCGGCCACCAGGTCGAGGGCCTGAAGGATGCAAGCCAGGCCGCCGCCGCGCTGGTAGCGGCGGGCGTAAAGCACGCCGTAGTCACCGCGGGCGCGCACGGCGCCGCCCTGGCCGGCCCGGAGGGCGCCCCGGTCACCACAAAGGCGTTCCCGGTCGAGGCGGTCGACACCGTCGGCGCGGGGGACGCGTTCGTCGGCGCGCTCGCCGTCGCCCTGGCCGCGGGCATCCCGGCGGCCGAAGCGGTCCGGGCGGCCGCCGCCGCGGGCGCCGCCGCCGCCACCCGGCCCGGCGCCCAGGCCGGGATGCCGCGCCCCGCGGACATCCTCGCCGCGACCGGGGTGAGCTGGCCCGTCCGGTAGCGATTCGCGCCTGGTCGAACGGGAAGGTATACAGATGTTTCAGGGGGCTGGCGGTAGCATGGCCCAAAGAGGAGTGCTTGACGTGATGACGCCGGGCCTGCGGGAGTTCGTCATTGACGCCCCCGCGGGGGACGCCCCCGCGGGGGACGCTTCCGCGGGGGATGCCTCCGCCCAGGATCTCCTGGCCGCGGCGCTCGCCACGCTGTCGCAGTCGTTCGCGGTGATGCCGGAACCCGCCGCGGCCGGCACCCACCGGCGCACCTGGCTGGACACCTTCGACTGGCGGCTGTACCGGGCCGGGCTGGTACTCCAGTTCGAGCAGGCCAGGCGGGGTGGTCGGCTGCTGCTGAACAAGGCCGACGGCACGCCGCAGGCCGAACAGCCGGTGACCGGCTGGCCGAGACGCCCCCGCCTGGCCGAAGACCTGCCGGAAGGGCCGGTGCGGGACCGGATCGTCGTGCTGACCAGTCCGCGGGCGCTGCTGCCCATCGTCAGGGCGGTCAGCACGGTCAGCGTCACCCGGCTGCTCAACGCCGACGGCAAGACCGTGGCCCGACTGGTCACGGACCGCACCACGGTGACCGCGCCCAGCGCGCCCTCGTCCGGCCCCGCGGCCGGCACGACCGCCGAACTCCCGCCGCGGCTAGCCGTGACCGAGGTCCGCGGCTACCCCGCCCAGGCGCGCAAGGCGGCCGGCCTGCTGGCCGCCGCGCCCGGCATCTCGCACGCCAGCCAGAGCGTCTTCACCGCGGCGCTGACCGCGCTCGGCCGCCATCCCGCCGACTACACCAGCGGCGTGGAGGCGGAGATCACCGCGACGATGCCCGCGCCGGTCGCGGTGGCCCGGCTGCTGCTGCGCCTGCTCGACACGCTGGACCTGAACGTCGACGGGGTGCTCCGCGACATCGACACCGAGTTCCTGCACGACCTGCGGGTCGCCGTCCGCCGCACCCGGTCGGCGATCAAGCTGCTCGGCGGGGTACTCCCCGCCGAGCTGGCGGAACACTACAAGACCGAGTTCAAGTGGCTCGGCGACCTGACCACTCCCACCCGGGACCTCGACGTCCACCTGCTCGGCTTCGGCCCGATGACCAGGCAGCTGGTCGCCGCGTCCCCGGCCGACCTCGAGCCGCTCCGCGCCTTCCTGGTCAGGCGCCGCGCCCGCGAGTTCCGGCGGCTGGCCACGGCGCTGCGCGGGCCGCGGTTCCGCGCCATCACCGACGACTGGCGCAAGGCACTGCTGGAGATCCGCGACGTCGGCGGCCCCAGGAGACGGCGCCCCACCGCGGCCGCCCTGGCCCTGGACACGACCGGGCGCGCCTTCCGGCGGATCGTCGCCCAAGGCGCCGCGATCACCCCGGAATCGCCCCCGGAATCGCTGCACGACCTGCGCAAGCGCGCCAAGGAGCTGCGCTACCTGCTGGAGTTCTTCGCGCCGCTGCACGACCCGGTCGCGTACCGGAAGGTGGTCGGCGACCTCAAGTCGCTGCAGGACTGCCTCGGCGACTTCCAGGACAGCCAGGTCCAGCGCGAGGAGATTCACGCGCTAGCCGACGCGATGCTGGCCGAGCGCGCGGCCCCGGCCGCTACGCTGCTGGCCATGGGTGAAATCGCCGCCAACCTGACGCTCAGCCAAGCCGAAGCCCGCGCGGACTTCGCCAGGCGGTTCGCCAGGTTCGCCGGCCCGCGGGGCCAGGAGCGCATCCGCATCCTGCTCGAGGACCGCCCGTGACGATCTTCGCCACCTACAACATCAAGGGCGGCGTCGGCAAGACGACCGCCGCCGTCAACCTGGCCTACCTGTCCGCCGCCGACGGCTACCGCACCCTGCTCTGGGACCTGGACCCGCAGGGCGCGGCCAGCTTCCTGTTCCGGATCAAGCCGCGGGTCAAGGGCGGCGGCAAGGGGCTCATCCGCGGCACCAAGACCCTCGACGGCGCGATCAAGGGCACCGACTTCGACCACCTGGACCTGCTCCCCGCCGATTTCACCTACCGCAACATGGATCTCCTCCTAGGCGGGACCGACGGGAAGCCCACCCGCAAGCTCGCCCAGCTGCTCCGCCCGCTGGCCGCCGACTACGACCACCTGTTCCTGGACTGCCCGCCGAGCATCTCGCTGGTCTCGGAGAACGTCATGCACGCCGCCGACGTGCTGCTGGTTCCGCTGATCCCCACCACGCTGTCGGTGCGCACGCTGGACCAGCTCACCGAGTTCGTGGCCGGCTTCAGCGGCCGCCGCCCCGAGATCCGCGCGTTCTTCTCCATGGTGGACCGCCGCAAGAAGCTGCACCAGGAGATAATCAAAGACCTTTCGGCCGAACGGTCCGGGGTGGCCGCGACCCCGATCCCCGCTCTCTCCCTGATCGAGCGCATGTCCGTGGAGCGAGCCCCGGTCACCGCCTTCGCCCCTAACAGCATGGCCGCCCGCGCCTACCGCGCCCTCTGGTCCGAAATCGTCAAGGAAATCTAGCCGTCGCGGCCCTGCCACGTCGTGATGCACGCCTCGTTGCCCTCGGGGTCGGCCAGCACCCAGAACGCCGGCGCCTCCGCGTCGTAGACGACCGTGCCGCCGGCCGCCACGGTGGCCTCGATGCGCTGGTGCGCCTCGTCGTGCGGCACGGAGACGTCGAAGTGGAGCCGGTTGCGCTGCGGCCGCGGCGCGTCCATCTGCTGGAACCAGATGGACGGCCCTTGGCCGACCGGGTCCACCAGGGCGTCCTGCGGACCCGGTCGACCCGGCTCGTCGGCGTAGGCCAGCACGGCCTTCCAGAACGGCCTGATCTTCGCGATCTCCATCGCGTCGATGCCGATCTCGAGCACCTGAACCGACCGCCCGGACCCGTCGGCCCCGGCCTGCGTGGTCAGCCGGAATTCTTCCGCCACGGCGGAGATCTGGTGCGCCAGCTCCACGTCACGCGGCGTCACCCAGGCCACCGCCTCGGTCTGCAGCGCCAGCACCACCCGGTCCGCGCGCACGTCCATCCGCAGGTGCCCCTGCGCTTCGGGCACGGCCGCCGCCCGGGCGGCGACGTCGGCCGCCAGCGGTAGCGACCCGGTCCGCAGCTGGGTCCGCAACTCGCCCAGGACGTACCGCCAGCCGATGCCGGTGACGGCGTCCGAGGCCTCCTGGCGGCTCAGTTTCCGATGACTGTCTGGTGTCATGCCGCCATCGTGCCAGGAGCTAGCGCTCGGGGGTGAACGAGACACCGCGCAGTGCCTCGGCGAACCTGGCCGCGCGCACCGTGCGGAAGCCCTCCCCGGCCGCGGGGGAGGTCACCTAGCTGACCATCGCCCGTGGCCGGCCATCATCGTGGGTCGTTACACCCCCTGGGACACGTCCCGAATTAAGGTGAGTTCCCGGCGTGTCGCGTGGCAGGATGCGGTAATGGCTGCGGATGCGGAATTTGTAGGGCGGATGGGTCCTGAGCTTGAGCTGCTGCTGCCGTTGCTGGATGAGCGGGCGCGGCGGCTGGTGCTGGGCGCGGTGGCGCGGGCGGCTGGCGATGGCGGGGCCGGGGCGGTCGCCCGGGTCACCGGGGCGTCGTGGCAGACGGTCGCCGATGGGGCGGCGGAGCTGGCGTCGGGAGATGCCGCCCCGCCCGGGCGGGTCCGCCGGCCGGGCGGCGGGCGGAAGAAGCTGGCCGATCAGGATCCGGGGTTAATCCCGGCGCTGCGGGCGCTGGCGGAGGAGTCCACCCGGGGTGACCCGCAGTCCCTGCTGCTGTGGACGACGCTGTCGGTGCGGGACATCGCGCGGGAGCTGGCCCGGCAGGGGCACCGGTGCGGGAAGAACCTGGTGGCGCGGCTGCTGGCCGCGGAGGGGTTCAGCCTGCAGGGCAACGCCAAGACGATGGAGGGCAGGCAGCACCCGGACCGGGACGCCCAGTTCCGCTACATCGCCGCGCGGGCTAAGGAGCACCTGGCGGCCGGGGACCCGGTGATCAGCGTGGACACCAAGAAGAAGGAGCCGGTCGGCCAGTTCGGCAACCGCGGCCGGCACTGGCGGCGCAAGGGAGACCCGGTGGCCGTCCGCGATCACGACTTCCCCGATGGCGAGCAGGGCAAGGCGATCCCGTACGGGGTTTACGACGTGGCCGCCAACGCCGGGTTCGTGAACGTGGGCACCGATCATGACACCGCGGCGTTCGCGGTGGAGTCGATCCGCCGCTGGCAGGACATGATCGGCAAGGACCGCTACCCGGGGGCGCGGCGGCTGCTGATCACCGCTGATGCCGGCGGCTCCAACGACCACCGGACCCGGGCGTGGAAGGCCGGGCTGGCGCAGCTGGCCGCGGAGACCGGCCTGGAGATCACGGTCTGCCACTTCCCGCCTGGCACTTCCAAGTGGAACCAGATCGAGGTGCGCCACGAGGCGCCACTGTTAACCGGGCAGGGGTGAAAGACCCCTGCCGCCGGCCTGTCGCAGCAGGCCGGTGAGGCTGAGGGCAGCTGATCCGCGGAGACGCGCGGGGAGGTGGGAGCAGCCCTGACAACGACGGGACGCGCCGGCACTTCCGGACGGCGCGGGTCCGGCAAGCAAGGCGAGACGCCGTACGAGAGGAACCAGTGCCTGACGC
>WNGP01010877.1_pt1 | contig 12883 bp, 6 predicted proteins | sample 5407671 | NCBI WGS metagenome assembly WNGP01 (sample SAMN13153381, study PRJNA577476) | soil metagenome | isolation source: 40 cm soil or saprolite under Garry oak tree replicate 2 | place: USA:California | collected 2016-06-15 | reverse complement strand
GTCCGCATCTGGTTGGCGTCCCGGGTCAGCGGGTCGGAGCCCTTCGGCAGCCTCCGCTTGTCCGGGGCGGCCGAAGTCTCCTGCGTGCGGTTGATCTCTCCGGCCAGCGCCTGCAGGCGGTCGAGGTTGCCGACCAGGGCGTCGACCACCCTGGGGTCATAGGCGGTGCCGGCCTCGCTCTGCACGTACTTGAGCGCCTCCTCGGCGCCGAGCGGCTTGCGGTACGGACGGTCCGACGTCAGGGCGTCGTAGCAGTCGGCCACCGCCAGGATGCGCGCCGTCATCGGGATCTCCTCGCCCTTGAGGCGATCGGGATAGCCGCTGCCGTCCCACTTCTCGTGGTGCGATCGCACCACCTCCGTCAAGGGGAATGGGAAGTTGATCGTCTCGAGGATCTCGACCCCGATGCGGGGGTGGATGCGCATCTTCTCGGTCTCTGCGGGCGTCAGAGGCCCGGGCTTGCACAGGATGTGCTCCGGGACCGCGAGCTTGCCGATGTCGTGCAGGAGCGAGCCGGCCTTCAGCGCTTCGAGCTCGGCTTCCGAGATCCGCAGCGCCTTGCCGAGCTGCACGGCGTACATCTGCACTCTCCGGATGTGTCTCTGGGTGGTGCGGTCCTTGGCGTCGATCGCCAGCGCCAGCGCCTCGATCACCGACAGATAGAGATCGGCCATCTGCTCCCCGTGCTGGCGCTCCTGCAGGACCCTCTCCGCGTACAGCTTCAGCGAGAAATACAGGACGTACAGGAGCGGCACCGACATGCCCAGCGCCAGCACCCCGAAGCGCTGGATGCCGACGCTGAGCGCCGCGCCGAGGAAGGCGCCCGCCAGGTAGGCCGGCCCGGTCCACAGGAAGTTGGTCTTCCAGTTCCGGAAGAACGGGATGTCATCCGTCAGGCTGACGGCGCCCGTCACGAGACAGGAGTTCGCCACGAAGAAGGTCCCGGCCGCCAGCACGACGGCGAGCCACTCATGGCCCGGTTCGAGCGGGCCCGGAGTGCCGCCGGCGAGGTGGAAGACGGAGCCGCCGATGGCGGCCGACACCGAGAGCTCCGCGGCGTTGAAGGCGATGCGATGCAGGGGAGGGCGGAGAGGGCGCCGCAGGAGCGAAGCGGTGATGCCGGCGATCGCCGCCGTCAAGACGGCGGCGGGCGTCCCGAGAACGATCAGGGTCGCGAAGACGAAAGTGAAGGCGATCGAAACGTTGCCCAGGACCGGCAGCGGGATCCTGAAGGGCGACGCCAGGATCGCGGCGCCAATGGCAATCAGCAGGGGGACGGCGGAGGGCCGGCCGCCGAACAGCCAGGAGCCCGCCAGGGCGAAGACACCCATGGCGTAGGTGGCCACAACGTACGTCCGCGCCACCCTGTTCATGCTCGACACGGGCCCGCCCCGGGCTCGGTGCCGGCTTGCACGAAAGGCGCGCCGGCGCGATTAAGTTGACACAGGTCAAAAGATTGCGCGCGCCCCGGGTTGCGTCCATTTCATTTTGGAGATCGTTGGGCCGGGGGTCCTCCTTCCGGCCCGCCGCGGGGGGCGGATGCTATACTCAAAACACGTGTCTGGCGGCCGTTTCCGGAGCCATTCCGGGCACGCGATGGCGCGCTCCACGAGGGTTACCCAGCATGGTCTCACGATCCGGCCAAGGACAGCGAGGCGGCGCACCCGCCCCGGCGGCGACCCGGAGCGCCGGGCACGCGGCGCGCGCCGGCCTCGCGCTCGCGCTGGTCGCGGTCGCCGCCGGGCTGCTCTGGGCTTCGGTCCTGCGCGTGGGCGATCGGGAGCGCGTCTTCCGCCGCAGCGTCGGCGGCGGAGCCCCGGCGCGCCTGACGCCGGGCACGCACCTGGCGCTCCCGTTCCTGCAGCGCATCGACCGCGTTCCGGAAGGCTCGCTGCACGCCGCGTCATCCACCCGGGTGCGCTCGACGGAGGGGATCGACATCGAGATCCCGTTCGAGCTGGAGGGGCAGATCGGCGATGCCGCACTGGCCAGGCTGCTCGCCGCCCCGGGGCGCGCCGGCCCTCCCGAGGCGGTCATGGGAGCGGCGGTGACCGAGGTCATTGCGGGATGGAGCGGCCGTTCCTCCGCCGAATCGCTGGCGCTCCTCGAAGGCGGGAAAGACCTCGAGGAGACGGTCCGGGGCCGCCTGGAGGGACTGGGATTCACCACCGTCGCCCTGCACCTGGGCAGGCCGCGGAGCGGGCCCGGCGCCCTGGCGGCGATCACCGAGCGCGCCCTGCGCGACCGCACGGCGGACACGAAGATCAAGATCGCCATCCTGGGGCTCGACGCGGCCGACTGGGAGATCATCGATCCCTTGATGGCGAAGGGGCAGCTGCCGAACCTCGCCCGGCTGAAGGCGCGCGGCGCCTGGGGGAACATCAAGACGATGGTCCCGGCCCTGTCGCCGCTCCTGTGGACCAGCGTCGCCACCGGCAAGCCCCCCGAGGAGCACGGCATCGTCGACTTCCTGGTGAAGGACTCGAAGACCGGGCGGCCGGTCCCGGTGCCGAGCCGCCGCAGGAAGGTCAAGGCGCTGTGGAACATCTTCTCGGACGCGGGCCGCTCCTCGGCCTTCATCGCCTGGTGGGCCACCTGGCCGGCGGAGCCCGTCAAGGGCTGGATGGTCTCCGACCGGGTCGCTTACAGCCTCTTCGGGTTCGTGCCGGACAGTCCCGGACGCCAGGGCGCGACCTATCCCGAGGAGTACTTCCGCGAGATCCGCCCGAAGCTGGTGGACGACGGCGCCATCACGCTCGAGGAGATCCGAAGGTTCGCCGACGTCTCGCCCGCCGAATTCGCCGACCTGCGACGGCGGGTCCGGGAGGACCCCAAGGAGGCGTACCGCGAGCCGATCAACCACCTGGGGAAGATCCTGGCGAGCGCGCGCTCGTACCAGGCGATCGCCCTCGACATCCTGGCGCGCGGGCAGCCCGATCTGTTCTCCATCTACTACCAGGGGATCGACGAGGTCTGCCACCGCTTCGCGCACTACATGCCGCCGAAGATGGACATGGTGACGGACCGTGAGTACGCGAAATACCGCGACACGGTCTTCGCCTACTACCGCTATCAGGACCGCCTTCTGGGCGACCTCCTGGCGAAACTGTCGCCCGACACCGTGGTCTTCGTGCTGTCGGACCACGGCTTCCAGAACGGCAGCAGCCGGCCGGCGAAGGACCCGCCCTACATCGAGGGGAAGCCGGGTCTCTGGCACCGGCGTTACGGCATCCTGATCGCCTCCGGCCCATCCATCAAGCCGGGGCGGCTCGACACCACCAGCCTCCTGGACATCGCGCCGACCGTCCTGTACCTGGCGGGCCTGCCGGTGGCGGCCGACATGCAGGGACGCGTCCTGAAGGAAGCGATCGACGACGCCTTCCTGGCCCGTTATCCCATGCGGACCCTTCCCTCCTACGAGACGGTCGGCCGGCCGCTGGAAGAGGATCGGCAAGCGGTCGTCTCGAGCGGCGTCGACGACGAGGTGATCGCGAGGCTGAGATCGCTGGGCTACGTGGGCGGCGGGCAGGAGGGCGTTCCGGAGGGTGCGGGGAGCCAGGGCGCGGCGGGAGCGGGCGGCGGGCCGGGGGAGGAGGCCGGCTCCGGGGGGGAGGATCAGGCGCTCGTGACCGCGCATCTCAACGAGGGCGGCCTGTACCTGAAGAAGAAGGACTACGTCCGAGCCCGGGCCGCGGTCGCGGAGGCGCTGAAGATCAGTCCCGATCTGGTCTCCGGTCTCCTGCTGTCGATGGAGATCGAGCAGGGTGAGAATCACTACGACCGCGCCATCGAGATGGGGCGGCAGATCATCGCGAAGCACCCGGACGACGAGCGCGGCGTTTACGTCGAGCTGGGCCGCATCTACAAGGACGGAAACCGGGTCCGGGACGGCATCGCCTATTACCAGCAGATGGCCCGGGAGCGTCCCGAGGTCCCGGAGATCCGGGCCGCGCTCGGCTCGCTTCTGCTCAAGGACGGTCAGGAACCGGCCGCCGAGAGGGAGCTGCTGGAGGCGCTGAGGATCAACCCGGCGTTGTCCGAGCCGCTCACCGATCTGCACCTGATCTACCGGGACTCGCCGCGCGTCTTGACGCTCGAGCCGATCGTCCGCAAGGGGCTGGAGATCAACGGCAAATCAGTCGTCCACCTGAACTGGCTGGGGTTGATCGAGGAGTGGAAGAAGGACCTGCCCCGGGCGGAGGCCGCCTTCCGCAAGGCGATGGAGCTCGACCCGGACTATGCCGCCACCATGGCGAACCTGGGCGCGTTCTACGGGCGCAGCGGCCGATTGCAGGAGGCGGTGGACGTCCTGAGCAGGGCGGTCGTGAAGGATCCGGACAACATCGAGTCGTGGGTCAACCTGGGCGCGGCGCAGGGGAGGCTCGGGAGGTCACGCGAGGCGATCCGGGCCCTGGAGACGGCGCGCGGCAAGGGGGTGCGCACGACGACACTGTTCAACGCCCTGGCGCTGGCCTACCTGCAGGACCACCAGCGCGACAAGGCCGTGCAGTACCTCAAGGAGTCGCTGGCGATCGACCCCAATCAAAAAGACGCCAACGATCTGCTGAAAGCCGTGAGCCGCCGGTCGTGACGAGCCGATCGGGCCGCCGCAGCAGATCGGCCATCCGGATCCATCGCCCGGGGTCCTTCTGCTTCATCAGGGCCTTCAGCGCCGCATAGTGCTCGCCCTGGCGGTCGAGCACCTCGCGGAACTCGCCGGGCCGCAGCCCGGGGTAGCGGCCGGCGCGCGCTTCGGCGACGTTGAACCCCCAGGCCGCCGCTTCGTTGTAATGCCTCTCGATCTCCGCACCCGCCCCGCTCGCCAGGGGAAGGAGAGTCCCGCCGGCCAGGTGACGCGCGTGAAAGTACTCGTGGTCCAGGAGCAGGCACTGGAACGCCGGGCTGTGCCCGGCGAGGATCGCCTCCTCGTCGTACACGATGTCGTTTCTCGCGCCCGGGCCGGAGTACGGGGCGCTGTCGCGGCCCGCCGGATCGCCCGCCCCCGGGCGCACCAGCGCCATGTAAAGACGGCGGCCGACGCACGGGGCCAGAGGCCTCACGCCGGAGATATAGAGCCGGTAGTCCGGATGGATCTGCGCGAGCGCGTGGATGAGGGCGGGCGGACGGAGACGGGGGCCATCGGCGCCATCGGCCGCGAGCGCGGCCGGCGCCAGGCCGGCCGAGATTCCCGCTGCGAGAAGAACCACCCGGGAAAGAGGTGGCTGCGGCCTGTTCCGTCGGGAGCACATCAGACCCTTCCATGTACTTCGAGAGGCCGGCAGGTTCAACGTCAAAGAACGGACAGGGCCGGCCCCCACATGGACGAAGTTGTCATGTGGTATATTCGACACGGAATGAAACGAGTAGCCAGAGAGGGCGGGACGTATACGACGAACGAACAGATCGCCCGGCGGGTCTACCGGGCCCTGAAGACCCCGAGCGACAGCGATCGCACCACCGATCCGATCGTCGCGTTTCATTTCAAGGGGAAGGACGACTACATCCTGATGCGCTGCAACAAGGCGCCCGAGATCAGCATCAAGGGGAAGGACCAGATCGCCGGCGAGGTGAAATTTTTCGCCTACAGCGACTTCAAGGATTACGATGAGCGGTCCGTCCTGTTCAGGCTGAAGGACGACGTGACGCTCATCGAGCTCTACAGCAAGGGCGCGATCAAGAAGCAGACCTGGGAATCGTGGGACAAATTCTGCCGCTGGCTGGATTCGCTCGACGCCGACGGCATTCAGATCTCGCTCAAGCTTCCCTGCCTGGTCTACGAGAGCGTCAATCATCAGAAGCCTTCGATGCAGAACTATATCGTCGAGGCGATCAAGGCGGCCCTGAAAGGCAAGAACAGCAAGGACGAGGAATGAGCCGGGCCGTGGCGGCGACGCCGGCCCGCGCGCGGGTCCGGGTGAAGGAACGCGCGCGGCGGCGGATCGCGCTCGCCGCCGTCCTGCTGCCCGCCCTGCTCGCGGCGGCATCGCCCGCTCCGGGTCCGCCGCCGCCGGCCGCGGGACCGACCGCCTTCCTGCCGATCGACGAGATCCATCCGGGGATGCTGGGCACGGCCCGGACGGTGTTCGAAGGGGACGCTCTCGAGGAGTTCAACGTCGAGATCCTCGGTGTCCTGAAGAACGCCATCGGACCCCAGCAGGACATGATCATCGCCCGGCTGCACGGCGAGAAGGTGGAGTACACGGGCGTCGTCTCGGGCATGAGCGGCAGCCCGGTCTACGTCGGCGGCAAGCTGATCGGCGCGCTCTCCTATCGACTCGGCCCGTTCGCGAAAGAGGCGATCGCCGGCATCACGCCGATCGCCGACATGATGAAGCTGGCGGGCCCCTCGCGGAGCGCCGGGGGCCCGTCCCGCGCCCCCGACCTGCTCGGCCGCTTCCTGGCGGCGCAGGGGGGAGGAGACAGCGCCATCCAGGGGCAGGGCGGCGGGCCGGCGGCGCGCCCGGCGCCCGAGGGGCTGACGATGGCGGCCGGCGGAAGTGCGGCGGGGGGATTCCAGCCGATCGGGATCCCCCTGGTCTGCTCGGGCTGCGACGCCGGCGTGCTGCGCTATTACGCTCCAATCTTCGAGTCGTTCGGTCTCGAGCCGACCGCCGGAGGCGGCGTGGTACAGGGGGCGGTCCCGCGACCGCTGGCGCCCGGGATGCCGATCGGGGCGGCGCTCGCGACCGGGGACATCAGCGTGGTCGGAATCGGCACGCTGACCCACATCGACCATAACCGGGTGTTCGCCTTCGGCCACCCCCTCCTGGGGACGGGAGCGATGGAGATGCCGATGACGCAGGCGCAGGTCCTGCTCACCTTCCCGTCCACCGCCGCGTCGTTCAAGATCGCCAACGCCACGCCACCCGTTGGCAGCATCTTCCAGGACGGGCTCACGGCCATCGTCGGAGAGGTGGGTCGCCCGGCGCCGACGATCCCCGTCTCGGTGCGCGTCACCTCGGGCGCCGGGCGGCGCGAGTTCCACTACGACATCCTGCGCAGCCGCGCCTGGTCGTCCGTCCTGCTGGCAATCACCACCGCCAACAGCCTGGTGCGCACCACCGACTACGAGGCCTCCGCCACGCTGGCGCTGAGCTGCCGCAGCGGCATCGAGGGCTACCCGACGGTGACGTACGAGGACCTCTACTCGGGCACCAACCCGTCGCAGCCGGTGCATCTGGCCCTGGCGAACGACGCGGCGGGCCTGTTCAACCTTCTCTACAACAACCGCTTCGAGGAGCCGCGGGTGCGCTCCGCCGAGCTGGACATCGAGGCGCTGCAGGGCTCGCAGGTGGCGACGATCTCGTCGCTGCGCGCCACGCGCACCGAGGTCCGGCCGGGAGAGACCCTCACGGTCACCGCGGTCCTCGACCTGTTCCGGGGGCGCGAGTGGGAGGAGTCCTGGGACGTCACCCTGCCGGAAGACACGCCCCAGGGGGACAGCGAGATCATCGCGGGCAGCGGGCCGGCGATGGACGGCCTCGACCGCCGCATCCTCGAGCGCCAGGTCGCCCAGGCCGGCGGCCTGGTCGACCTGGTGCGCCTGGCAAGCCGCCAGCGCAGGAGCCGGACGCTGTATGTCAGACTGTCGCGCCGCGCGCCGACGGCGATCGTGCGCAGCGAAGTCCTCCCCGACCTTCCCCTGTCGATCTTCAGCGTGTTCAACAACCCGCGACTGAGCGCCGACACGACCCTGATGAGCGAGGCGCCGTACCTCGAGATCCCGAAGGACCTCGACGTCGTCGTCATCGGCGGTCGCCGCATTTCCATCAGGGTGAAATGAAGCGCGCCGCCATCGCACTCGGGTTTCTTCTCGTCCTGTTCCGGGCCACGTCCACGACGGCCGTCACCTCGCAGACCTGGCGCCAGAGGGAGAGAGACGATTTCGTGAAGGGCGAGATGAAGGGCGTCTCCCTGATGGCCGACGGGTCGCTGCGTCTGTCCCCCCGTCTCGATCTCCTGTATGAGGCGAAACAACCGTACCTCTGGGCGGTCGCCCAGGGGCCCGACGGGACGATCTACGCCTCGGGTGGCAACGAGGGGGCGGTCTATCGCATCGACCGGCGGGGAGCCGAGGTGTTCTTCCGGGCGCAGGAGCCGGAGGTGCACGCCCTGGCGATCGACGGGTCGGGCAACGTCCTGGCCGGCGCCTCGCCGGGCGGACGGATCTACAAGATCGCCCCGGAGGGGAAGACGATCTGGACCTGTGACAGCGGCGAGAAATACGTCTGGGCCCTGGTCTTCGATCGCGAGGGAGCGCTCTACGCGGGGACCGGCGTGGAAGGACGCATCCTGAAGATCGACCCCGCGGGCCACAGCCGGGTCTTCTTCGACAGCGCCGAGACGCACATCCGCTCGCTCCTGATCGATCCGAAGGGCGACCTGATCGCCGGTTCCGACGGCCACGGCCTGGTTTTCAGGGTCTCCCCAAAGGGTGAGGGGTTCGTCCTGTACGACGCGCCCATGAACGAGATCGTCGCTCTCGCTCTCGGCAAGGACGCGACGATCTACGCCGCGGTCGCGGGCGAGACGGGGCGCGGCGGCGCGCGCCCCGCGCCGCCGTCTCCGGGCCCCGTCTCCGCGCCGCCGGCCTCGGGGCCGGAGGGGCCGGCTCCCCAGCCGTCCCCGTCGCCCACCCAGGAGCAGACGCCGCCACCCGAGCAGCGCGTCCCGATCGGGATGGAGGGGAAGGTTCTCGAGATCTCCCCGGACGGCTACGCGCGCGAGGTCTGGTCGGGGAGCCAGGAGGCGATCCTCAGCCTGGCCGTTTCGCGATCGGGGGAGCTGCTGCTGGGTTCGAGCGCGCAGGGCCGCATCTACTCCCTCGATGCCTCCGGCAACACCAGCGAGCTGGTGCGGCTCTTCTCCGGCCAGGTCACCGCCCTCCTGCGTCTCGGCGCGGACGCCAGCGCGCCGCCCGGGCGCAGGAAAGCGGCGGCCGGCGAGGAGAGGGAGCCGGTCGCAGCGCCCCGGCAGGGGGACATCGCGGTCGCGGGCAGCAACTTCGGGAGCCTGTCGATCCTGCGTCCCGGCTTCGCCGCCTCGGGGTCTTACGAGTCGCGTGTGCTCGACGCGCGCTCCTTCGCCACGTGGGGACGGGCGTCCTGGCACGTGGAAACGCCGAAGGAGACGTCGATCAGCCTCAGCGTGCGCTGCGGCAACACGGAGGAGCCTGATCGCACCTGGACCGACTGGAGGGGCGCTCCGTTCACCTCCGACGGCGCGCTGCTCGACTGTCCGGCGTCGCGCTTCCTGCAGTGGCGCGCGCTGATGAAGACGGGTGAGCCCTCCCGCACGCCGTCGCTGCGCGAGGTGTCCGTCACCTACCTGCAGGCGAACCTGCCCCCGGAGATCCGCAAGGTGGAGGTCCAGCCCGCCGGCGTCTCGCTGCAGAAGGTTCCGGGCCCGCCCCCGGGCGGACCGCCGGACTCCAAGCCCGGCGCCTCCGGCGGGAACGATGTCGAGGGCGGGGTCCGGAAGAGGCCGCGCCCTCAATCACGGCGCGGCTTCGAGCCCGGCGCCCGCAGCGTCACGTGGCAGGGGAGCGACCCGAACGACGACGACCTGGTCTACGACGTCTTCTACCGCGCGATCGACGAAAAGGCCTGGAAGAAGATCCGCAGCCGGATCGACGAGGACTTCGTGACCCTCGACGGGACGGCGATCCCCGACGGCACCTACGTCGTTCGCATCGTCGCGAGCGACGCCCCGTCCAACCCTCCGGGCCGGGCCCTGACCGCCGAGAAGCTCTCCGACCCGTTCGACGTGGACAACACGCCGCCGCGCATCGAGGAGATCAAAGCGCAGATCACCGGGTCGTCCGTCCGAATCACCTTCGCCGCCTCGGACTCCTTCAGCATCATCCGCGACACGGCGTATTCGCTCGACGCCGGCGACTGGGTCCCCGCCCAGCCCGTCGATGGTCTCAACGATTCGCCGACCGAGAGATACGATCTGACGCTGCCGCGCCCGGGCCCGGGCGAGCACAGCATCGTGGTGCGCGCCGTGGACGCCGCCGGCAACACCGGCGCCGGCAGGGTGGTCGTCGACGTCCCCTAGTCCCTGCGGAACCAGTTCACGACGCGGGTGACCCAGGACTCGAAGCCGCCGTGGTGCGCCTCGCACTCCGGTGGCTGAGTGCCGTCGATGAACACCTCCGTGACGGTGTCGGGGCAGCGTCCGGTGGCAAGCTGTCCGGTGGTCGGGTCGACCTCCGCTTCGACGATGCCGGGCGGCGCCTGCCAGCGCCGGTCCTCGTCCAGGCCGGCACGGCGGGCGATTTGCGCCCAGATCGGCAGCGCCAGGGTCGAGCCGCCGAGCCGGAGCGGGCGGTTGTTGTCGAAACCGACCCATGACAGCCCGAGGAAGTCGGGGTTGAAGCCGACGAACCAGGCGTCGCGCCCGTCGTCGGTGGTGCCGGTCTTGCCGGCGAACTCGCCCTCCACTCCGAAGGCCGAGATGCCGGCGCCGGTGCCGTAGCGCACGACGTCGCGCATCAGATCCAGGGCGAGGTAAGCCGACTGCGGCGTGGCCGCCTCCCGCGGCGGCCGGAGGGGGATCTCGGAGACCTTGCCGCGGTCGTCCATGACCGCCACGATGGCGCGGGGCCAGACGCGGGTGCCCAGATTGGCGAACGTCGTGTAGGCCGCGGCCAGCTCCAGGGGCACGACCTCGAAGGTGCCGAGGGCGATCGAGGGGACCGGCTCCAGCGGGCTCTCGATGCCGCAGCGCCGGGCCGCCCGCACCACGTCCTTGAGCCCGATCGCCTCGGCGGCGCGGATGGTCGGCACGTTGAGCGACAGCGCCAGGGCCTGCCGGGCGCTCACCGGGCCGCGGTACTCCTGGTCGAAGTTCTGCGGCGCCCACGACTGGCCGGACACCTCCATCACCAGCTGCGAATCGTCCAGGACCGTCGCGGCCGTGAACAGGGGGCCGTGCTCTTCCTGTGACTTCTGGAACCCGGCGAGGTAGACGAACGGTTTGAAGGCCGACCCCGGCTGGCGGTGCGCCTGCGCGATCCGGTTGAACTGCGTGCGGGCGTAGCTCCGCCCGCCGACCATGGCGAGGATCGAGCCGTCCGACGGCCGCAGGGCCACGAACGCCCCCTCCAGCTCTCCGCCGGGAAGCGGGCGGAGATGGCCGTAGGACTTCTCGTATTGCCTCAGGCCGTCTTCGAGCGCCTTCTCTGCGCGCGACTCCAGCAGCGGATCGAGGGTCGTGAACACGCGGATCCCCAGACGCGATGCGGGGTCGCGCAGGCCCTGCTCCTGGAGCGCCTGCGCCACGTAGTCGATGAAGTAGGGCGCCTGACGGGCGTCGGACGGCGGCTCGGGACGCAGACGCAGCGGCGCCTCCAAGGCCCCCGCGGACTGCTCCCGGGTGATGAACCCCTCCTCCGTCATGAGGCGCAGCACCAGGTTGCGCCGATCGCGGGCCTCGCGCGGGTGCCGGTAGGGATGGTAGCGGCCGGGCGACTGGATGAGCCCGGCCAGCAGGGCCGATTCAGGCAGGTCGAGATAGCGGGCGTCCTTGCCGAAGTAGTGGCGCGCCGCGGCGCCGGCGCCGATGATCGACGTCGGGCCGCGCTGGGCCAGGTAGATCTGGTTCAGGTAGCGCTCGAGGATCTCGTCCTTGCCGTGCAGCGCCTCCAGGCTGAGCGCGGCCAGAGCCTCCCAGATCTTGCGCGCCACCGTCCTCTGGCCGCCGTTCGGATAGAGGTTCTTGGCGAGCTGCTGGGTGATGGTGCTGCCTCCCTGGACCACCTCGCCGCTCTTGACGTTCGCGAGGAGCGCGCGCAGGAGGGCGCGGGGGTCGATCCCCGTGTGCCTGTAGAACCTCCGATCCTCGACGGCGACGACGGCGTCGAGGAGCGTCTTGGGGAGGTCGTCGACCGAGACCGCCAGTCTCTCCTCCCGGACGTTGCCGGACAGGGTGCCCAGCTGCTCGGGCTCGATCTGCGCGCTCTCCTGCGTGTCGCCAGTCGACAGGTTTTCGATGCGTCCGACGCGCCCGAAGCCGATCTTGACGCGCAGGGGCGCCGCCTCGACCCGGCCGCGCGGGTAGTCGAAGGCGTTGAGATAGATCTCCAGGGCGCGGAAGCGGACGGAGTACTCGCCGGGCGTCAGGGGATGGCCGTCGACCGCGTGGTAGCCCAGGCGCCCGAGGCGCTCCTGGAGATCCTCGCGCGTCACGGCGATCCCGTCGCTCAGGACGAACGGCGCCGAGAAGACCCTGGCCGGCGCCGCCGCTTCGAGGTGGGCGAAGCGCCAGTTGGCGTCGATGGCGGCGAGCGTCAGGAGCCCCGCCAGGACGAGGGCCAGGGGCAGCCCTGCACGCCACAGGATCCGGGCGGGGTCGAGACGCTGCCGCTGGCCGCCTGCTGCGCTTCGAGTCGAGGGCATGAGCCTAGCGCGGTGTGTCCTTGCCGCCCTGTCCGAGGTTGTCCTCGTAGGAGGCCTTGAAGATCGCCGACAGGTCTCCTTCCAGGACGTCGGGAGGCATCGAGGCACGATCGACGATGACCCGGTTGCGCGACACCTGTTTGGCGCGGTAGAGCGCCTGGTCGGCGGCCCGCAGCAGGTCGTTCTCGTCGCGCACCTGGGCGTTGGCGGGATACGACGCGACGCCGGCGCTGACCGTGATCCGCACCAGCAGCTCCTTGGACTTGTAGATGTGCTCCTCGGCGGCCTTGCGGATGCGCTCGGCGACGATGGCGGCGCGGATCCCGTCCGTATTCGGCAGGACGACGAGGAACTCCTCGCCGCCGAACCGTCCCACGATATCGGTGGTGCGGGCGCTCTCGGACAGCAGGCGCCCGAAATCGCGCAGCACCAGGTCGCCGCAGTCGTGGCCGTACTTGTCGTTCACCTGCTTGAAGTGATCG
>WNGP01019143.1_pt1 | contig 12885 bp, 8 predicted proteins | sample 5407671 | NCBI WGS metagenome assembly WNGP01 (sample SAMN13153381, study PRJNA577476) | soil metagenome | isolation source: 40 cm soil or saprolite under Garry oak tree replicate 2 | place: USA:California | collected 2016-06-15 | reverse complement strand
CCTCGACGGCGTCGAGGAAGGCGTCCGGCGCCCCCTCGGCCAAGAGGGGCAGGACGTCGGCGAGCGACTGCCAGGCCCGCCCGGTGGGATCGGCATTGGCGTGCTCGGTGACCGTACGGACCACGCGCTGGGCATGCTGCCCGCCGGTGGCCCCGCCGGCGAGCCGTCCGTCCGCCACGTATCCCCCGAGGAACGCGACGGTGTCGGCGATGCCCTGCCGCAGGCGGGGCGAGTAGGTCCGCGGCTCACCGACGACGGCTGCCATGAACCGGCGCTCAGCGGGGACATCGAGGGCCGGATCATGTTCTTCGAGGACGCGCGCGGCCACGTCGTGGAACTGGGCCAACATGGTCGGAGTGATCAGCGGGGAGACAAGGTCCCAGGCGTCCTCCTTGGACACGATGCGCCACGCCTGCACGATGCGAGTGACCGGCGCGTCGTCCTGGGCGGCCCAGGCCGCGAGGTCACTCTCGACCTCGGCGTACGGGCGTCCCGTTAGCGTCTCGATCGCCGTGCGGTCGCCGTCGACATCGTCGGACCACGAGCCCGCGAGAACCAGCGGGGCGAGGTGACGGCCCTGCTCCCCCTCGGACCACGGCGGCCTCGCGAACCTCGGGTTGGCCGCGAGGGTCCGGCGGAGGGACAGGAGGTTGTGGTGCGCATGCGCGGCCCGGCGGTTCGCGACGTCCCGGCTGATCCCGGCGGCCTCGTCGAGGATCGCCTCTGCCGCCGTCGCGCGATCAAGGAGAGGAACGACGATGTGCCCTTCGTCGTGCCGCGCGTCACGGCCCAGCGGGATCACCACGTGGTGTCCCTTGCGCAGCGCGCTCATGATGTCGGCGTCGTCGAAGTTCGGGATGAGCACCAAGGCGTTGTCCGAGTCGACGAGCCGGTCCCACGCGCCAGGCGCGGACACGATGACCGCGCGGGCACGCAGCTCATCGACCTCGTCGCCGTCCTCGTCGCCGAGGAGACTGGCGCAGACGATGGCGAGCGCCTCCTCGCGGGACGGCCCGACGACGGTGATCGGCCGCGAAGGCTGGCCGAGGGCGTCCCGGATCTGGGTGACGACCGAGTGGCGTCCGGCGAGGAGGAAGCCGCGCGGAAGGACGACACGGGTCTGCCTTATCCACCGGTCCCACCACGCGTCGGGCGTCCGGACATCGCGGGGCTCGCGGCCGAGCTGCTCGGAGATCCAGAGGTACACGCTCGGCGCGCGCTCCAACCAGGTCACGAGGTCGTCAGCGTCGATCGCTCGGACGCCCGCCCACTTCTCCTGCTTCCGCCGGAGCTTGAGCCAGTCGTCCCGGTCCCGCCACAAGCGGCTCGTCACCGCGACGAACGTAGTGGTCTTCGGGTCGAGGCCGAGCGAATCCTTGGTGCGGGTGCGGAAGTCGGACTGGACCTTGCCGCGCGGGTCGTTGCTCGTGCCCAGCTCCCACCCCGAGGTCCCGAGCGGGACGTGAGGATCCATTGCGTCGGACCGGATGATCCCGTCCCAGCCGGGCAGGAGCGCGCCCTCGCGTGCGCGCATCGTGATCTCGCTGACCGGCGCGGTGGCCAGAATGAGCCTGCGGACCAGGATCGGGAGCGTGGTCTGAGCCGCGAGGGTGCCGGACCACTGATCGAGGTCGACGGCGGTGATCATCTCGGGGTTGCTCACCAAACCATTCTGCCCGGCCCCGCCGACACCGGCCGCCAGGCTCGCGCCGGTAGCTGCCTGCTACTGAACTGGTGCGCCGCACTGGATTCGAGCGCACGGGATGTACCGCGCACCATACGTGACCAGGCCAGATGGACGGAGTCGTACTCGGTGGACGGCCGGTGTCCCACTCTTAATCTGCGGGGGCTGCAACAGATCGTGCGTCGACCGACGCCACATCACAGCCGCCTGCTGCGCATGCCGAGCGGCGTGCCGGGCAGCGGCGACCGGGCTTCCACCAGCAGAAACCCATCGGCCGCCCCCGTTCCCCCGTTGTGGGTGACGTGCTCGGTGCCGTGCTCGGGAATCGAACCTGCGCAATGCGCTTATGGAGGCCGTTCAGCACATGACGGTCGGCCATCCACGAAGGTGCCGACCTCCGTCGCGGTCATGAGCATCCAGATGCCGTCGCCGCCCTTCCCGAGCCCGGCTCGCCCTCGCGCTCATTACCCGCTGTAACCACGATCGGTTAGTTGGCGCGACCGGACCGGCTCCAGGGGTCAGCACGGATCCAGCACGGCGTTGGGAACCGGCCGGAATCAACGGGAAATAACGGGCAAACAACCAGCCGTCCAACTCCCCCGCTCAGCCCGCCGGGCAGGCCCGCATCAGCGCCATGACCTGCGGTTATTACCGCACGTCAAGCCCGGTGACGGCCCTACCGATGATCATGCGCTGGATCTCCGACGTGCCCTCGAAAATCGTGAAGATCTTCGCGTCCCTGTGCATGCGCTCGACCGGGTAGTCCCTGGTGTAGCCGTTGCCGCCGAGTATCTGGATCGCCTGCTCGGTCACCCGCACCGCGGTCTCGCCGGCGACCAGCTTCGACATCGAGCCCTCGGCCCTGGTGAACTTCCGGCCGTGCCTGGCCATCCAGGCCGCTCGCCAGGTCAGCAGCCGGGCCGCGTCCACCGCGGCCTGCATGTCGGCGAGCATGAAGGCGATCGCCTGGTTCTGCCCGACCGGCTTGCCGAACTGCACGCGCTCGACCGCGTAGTCCCTGGCGTACTCGAACGCCGCCCTGGCCACCCCGACCGCCATCGCGGCAACCGATGGGCGCGAGGCCTCGAAGGTCTTCATCGCCGCCTGCTCGCCGCCCGGCTGGCCGCCGGACAGCCGGGACAGCCTGGCGTCAAGCTGGTCCTTGCCGCCAACCAGGCACCGGCCGGGCACCCGGACGTCGTCGAGCACCACCTCGGCGGTATGCGAGGCCCTGACCCCATGCTTGCGGAACTTCTGGCCCTGCGACAGCCCCAGGGTGCCGGGCGGGACGATGAAGCTGGCCTGACCGCGGCTGCCCAGAGCCGGGTCGACCGAGGCCACGACCACGTGGACGTCGGCGATGCCGCCGTTGGTTGCCCACGCCTTGGTGCGCCTTGGTGCCGTTCAGCACCCACTCGTCGGTTGCCTGCGAGTAGACGGCCCTGGTGCGGATCGCGCCGACGTCGCTGCCCGCGCCGGGCTCAGAGGAGCAGAACGCGCCGAGCTTGACGTCGCCCGGGCCGCCGAACATCTGCGGCAGCCACTCGCCGATCTGCTCGGGGGTGCCCTGCCCGCTCACCGCCACGGCCGCCAGGCAGCTCCCGGTCAGCGCGAGGCCGATGCCTGCGTCTCCCCAGAAGATCTCCTCGAACGCGACCGGCGAGCCGAGGCCGGTCGGCTCGAACCACTGCCCGCCGAAGAAGTCGAGCGAGTAGAGCCCGATCTTCGCTGCCTGCTCGAGGATCGGCCAGGGCGTCTCCTCGCGCTCGTCCCACTCCTGGGCAGCGGGGCGCATGACGTCGCGGGCGAACTCGTGCACCCAGTCGCGCATCTCCCGGACGTCGTCGGACAGGTCGAGTGTGAACCCGCCGGCCGCCTGATCGGCATTGCTCATCTGAGGCACTCCTCGCCGCCTCGGCGCCGCGGACCGCGCGGCAGCGCGCCAGCCCGCGCCGGCCCGTTCGCGGTACGTCCGCGGTTCCTCCGCGGCACGCCTAAGTTACTCAAGAGTAGTATGGCGTGGCCCAATGCGCACCGGCGGCACCGGGCTTTGCGGTTACCGGCTGGCGCCGGTCGCGGTCCTGATGATCTCGCGCAGGCGGTCCGCCTCCCCCGCGGGCGCGGCTCGCGCCGATCAGCGGTCCGGGCGGCACGCTGCGGGTCATGTCATCATTCCAACATCGAATGAGCCAAGCCCACCACGGCGAGGAGCCAGACACGGCATGGACTACGGCGGCTACCACCACCTGCTCGTCGAGCGGCGCGACCACGGCGTGCTCCTGATCACCATGAACCGGCCGGAGGTCTACAACGCGGCCAACGAGGAAATGCACACTGAGCTGGCCAGGATCTGGGCCGATATCGCCCGCGACGAGGCGGCCAGGGTGGCGGTGATCACGGGGGCAGGCAAGGCGTTCTCCGCCGGGGGCGACCTCGCGATGGTGCAGCGCATGGCCGGTGACTACGACCGCACCTCGCGCATGCTGGGCGAGATGAGCGACCTCGTGTACAACATGGTCAACTGCGACAAGCCGATCGTCTCGGCGATCAACGGGGTCGCCGTCGGAGCCGGACTGGTGGTCGCGCTGCTCGCCGACATCAGCATCTGCGCCGCGGACGCCCGCTTGGGCGACGGCCACGTCAAGCTCGGCGCGGCGGCCGGCGACCACGCGGCGATCATCTGGCCGGTGCTGTGCGGCATGGCCAAGGCCCGCTACCACCTGCTGACCGGCGAGATGGTCGACGGCGTGGAGGCCGAGCGGATCGGCCTGGTCAGCAAGGTGCTGCCGCGCGAGGCGGTGCTGGACGAGGCGCTGCGGCTCGCCGACACCCTGGCGACCGGCTCGCAGCTCGCCATCAGGCTGACCAAGCGGGCACTGAATAGCTGGCTGCGCACCGCTGGGCCGATCTTCGACCAGTCGGCCGCCTACGAGATGCTCACGTTCATGGGTCCCGACCTGGCCGAGGGCGCGGCCGCTCTGCGCGAGAAGCGCCCGCCCAACTTCGCATGACGATCAGTCCTGCTCGTGCCGGTCGAGGAAGGCGTAGACGTCGGCCTCGTCCACGCCGGGGAAGCTGCCCGACGGCAGCGCGGACAGGATGTGCGAGTGCGCCCGGGCCGACGGCCAGGCCATCCCGTCCCAGCGAGCGGCGAGCCTGGCCGGCGGCCGCTGGCAGCAGGCCGGGTCGGGGCATCCGGACTTGGTGCGCTTGGTCGTGTCCCGGCCGCGGAACCACCGCGCGTCGTCGAACGGCACGCCCAGGGTGATCGCGTACCCGCGCTCGCTGCCCGGATCGACCGACGCCACGCACCAGTAGGTGCCGGACGGCGTGTCCGAGTACTGGTAGTGCGGGCTGAACCGGTCCGCCGCGGAGAAGACCTGCCGGCCCGACCAGAACCGGCACATCCGCTGCCCCTCGATCGCCCCCGCGGCGTCCGCGGGGAAGACCACCCCGTCGTTCTCGTAGGCCTTGTAGATGATGCCGGCCGCGTCGTTCTTCACGAAGTGGCAGGTCAGGTCCAGGTGATGGGTGGCCAGGTTGGTGAACCGGTGCGCCGCCATCTCGTAGCTGACCGAGAACACGTCCCGCATGTCCTCGACCGACAGGTTCCTGTTGTCCTTGGCGTGCCGCAGGAACGTGACGGCCGCGTGCTCGGGCACCAGCACGGCGGCCGCGAAGTAGTTGGCCTCCACCCGCTGCGCCAGGAAGTCGGCGAAGTCCTCTGGCGCGCTGTGGCCGAGGACGAAATGCCCGAGTGTTTGCAACAGAACCGCGCGCGGAGTGTGCATGCCAAGCGACTCCTGGCGCAGGTAGATCCGCCGGTTCCGCAGGTCAGTGACCGAGCGCGCGGATCGCGGCAGGTCCCGGACGTATCGGACGGAGAAGCCGTGGTGCGACACGACGGACAGCAGCATGCCCTGCGACAGGGCGCCGCCGGAGTGCGCGACCGGCTCGAGCGCTCGCGTGGCGGCCCGCTCGATCTCGGCGAAGTAGTTGCCTCGGTCGCGCATCATCGCGCGCAGGTCCGCGTTGGCCGCCCTGGCCTCCTCGGGCGTCGCCGTCGGCTTGGCCTGCTGCCTGCGCAGCTCGTCGTGCAGGGCCAGGACGTGCTCGATCACTTCGCTCGGCACCCGCGGGCCCGGCCGCAGGTACGGCAGGCCGAGCCTGGTGCAGACGGGGTCGCGCTGCACCTCCGCGAGCGCGATCTCGAGCTGAGCACGTCGGCTGGGCGCCTCGCGGCGCATGAGCTCATCCGACGAGACCCCCAGCGCTCTCGCGAGCGACTCGATCTGCGACAGCTTCGGTTCGCGCCTGCCGTTCTCCAGCAGCGAGAGCACCGAGGGCGCACGGCCGACCCGCTCGCCGAGCTCGGCCAGGGTCAGCCCCTTGCTGCGCCTGATGTGACGCAGGCGCTGGCCGAACAGAACGAGGTCTAGGCCGCCCTCCGGCAAACTCGCGAATTCTTTCTCGACGAAAGTCGTCATATCTTCAAGCTACACGAAGATCCTAAGAAATTCATGCCAAAGATCCCTACCGCCCGCCAGCGAGCCCGGTCAAGCTGGCAGCAATACCCGGGGACGGCACGCATCAGGAGGTCCAGTGAATAATCGTCGCCTCGAGGCCAGTAAAAACGGACATAGCAAAGACTTCGACAGCCAGGTCGCCGATCTGCGGCAAAGCTGGGCGGATCCACGCTGGGACGGCACCGAGCGGACCTACACGGCCGCCGACGTGATCCGGTTGCGCGGCTCGGTGACCGAGGAGCACACGCTGGCGAAGCTGGGCGCCAAGAAGCTGTGGTCGCTACTACACAGCCAGGACTATGTGCATGCGCTCGGCGCGGTCACCGGGAACCAGGCGGTGCAGCAGGTAAAGGCCGGGCTTAAGGCGATCTACCTGTCCGGCTGGCAGGTCGCCGCGGACGCGAACCTGGCCGGGCAGACATACCCGGACCAGAGCCTGTACCCGGTCAACTCGGTCCCGCAGGTCGTCCGCAGGATCAACAACGCCCTGCTGCGCGCGGACCAGATCACCTGGGCCGAGTCGGGCAACGAGGGAGCGCCGCACTGGCTGGCGCCGATCGTGGCCGACGCGGAGGCCGGCTTCGGCGGCGTGCTGAACGCGTTCGAGCTGATGAAGTCCATGATCGCCGCCGGCGCCGCCGGGGTGCACTGGGAGGACCAGCTAGCGTCCGAGAAGAAGTGCGGCCACCTGGGCGGCAAGGTGCTGATCCCGACCGGCCAGCACATCAAGACGCTGAGCGCCGCGCGCCTGGCCGCCGACGTGTGCGGCGTGTCCTCGATCGTCGTGGCCAGGACCGACGCCCAGGCCGCGACGCTGCTGACCAGCGACGTTGACGAGCGGGACCAGCCGTTCGTGACCGGCGAGCGGACCGCGGAAGGCTTCTACCGGGTCAGGAACGGCATTGGCGCCTGCATCGCGCGCGGCCTGTCGTATGCGCCCTACTCCGACCTGCTCTGGATGGAGACCTCCACGCCCGACCTGTCGGTCGCGGCCGAGTTCGCCGACGCGATCCACTCGGTGTACCCGGACCAGATGCTCGCCTACAACTGCTCGCCGTCGTTCAACTGGCGGGCGAACCTGGACGACGCGACGATCGCCAAGTTCCAGAAGGAACTCGCCGCGATGGGCTACAAGTTCCAGTTCATCACCCTGGCCGGCTTCCACGCGCTGAACCACTCGATGTTCAGCCTGGCCCGCGGCTACGCCGACGAGGGCATGTCCGCCTACGTCAGGCTGCAGGACGCCGAGTTCGCCTCCGACGGCGACCAGGCACCAGCGGGAGGTCGGCACCGGCTACTTCGACCTGGTCACCTCGGCCATCAACCCGGACGCGTCGACCACCGCGCTGGCCGGGTCGACCGAGGCCGACCAGTTCGCGGCCGCTCACCACTGACGCCGCCCAGCGGCCCAGATCCGGCCGCGCCTCGCACCGCTGAACCCCTGGGAGTGCCGTGACAGTCCCAGAGGTTCAGTACTGCGCGGGAACCGGCAAGACAGGCTGCGCTCACAGCCGCATTTGGGCAGGCAGGCGGCCAGACGGCGACCCGCCAGGGGCGGACGGTTCCCAGACGCGAGCCAGTTGCCGGTGTGCGGCGAGCGTGCCCAGATGGATCCGGGGATTCATCCGGCTACCCCGGATGAATCCCCGGATCCATCCGGCGGCGGGCCGGGTGACTGGGCGGCGGGCCGGGTGACTGTAGGCCGTATTCGCCCGATGGCGGGAAGAAGTCGGGCTATTCCTTGCTGAGTGCCTGGACCAGCATCAGACCGCGTCCGGATTCGGCGTCGGTGAGCTCTGGAGGACGGGGTCGGAGTCGGATACCTCGATCACGGTCCGGCCGGGCTGGCGGCGCATGGTCTGGACGATCAGTCAGGCGGTGCGCACCTGCTGTTCGACTCCGGTGAACGGGCGCTCAGGTCCCGGGCTGGCCGACGGCGTTCCGCATGGCGGCGAGATAGCCGCGAGTCGCTCGTCGCTGAAGGATCCGGGTCAGCGGGGCGCCGATCCTGGCCAGCGGGTGCCGGGGCCTGGAGAACGCGGTGATCTCGAAACGCATCCGGTCGTCTTGCACCGCGCCGGTGAATGCCTCCTCGCCTCGCTCGGGATGTCCTGGCAGCGTGCCGTAAGCGAAACCGAAGCGGCGGCCCGGCTCGTCAATCACGTACGTAACCCGCCCGGCCGCGGTGACGTAGCCGCCGACCGGCAACCGGTACAGGAGCGCGAACGTGGCGCCGTCGGCGACGTCGTCGCCGGGAAAGACTGTCATCCCGGCACCGCGCTGAACCTGCCACGACCGGAGCGCGGCGGTCGCCCGGTCAAATCCGGCCCGGTCGAACGGCCCGATGTCGATCGACTCGTGGTCATGAACGTAGCCGGGCGGCAGCGTTCCCCTGGTCGCGCCGACCTCGGCGTAGCTCAGGTCATTGGCCGCCTGGACGGACACGAACTCGCTCAGTCGCCTGGCCCGCGGCCTGCGCAGCCAGATGATGCGCAACGCCCTCAGGGCACCAGGCCGAGCGCGGCGGAGGTCGAAAAGTCGTCATCGAACTCCTCGACCTCGGCCACACCGCTGAGCCACCTGGACGGCATGAACAGCGGAATGATCATCACCGCGCCCGCGAACGCGAGCGTGCCGCTGGAGAGCAGGCTGGTGAAACCGGCCGCGTAGTGGCTGCCTGGCAGCGGCACATAGCTGAGCCCCTGCTTGCCGCGCAGCAGCACGAGCGCCGACCAGCCAAGCAGCACGAGCCCGGGCAGCCCGGGGGCCAGCGCGGACACCGGACGCGCCGCGAGCATGATGCCGAGCAGCAGCCCGGTGCCGAGCAGCGCCGCCAGCGGAAGCGCGCCGTGCGGGCTCGTCCACGCGGAGACGGTCTGTGTTCCGCTGCCCGCCTGCATCGCGGAGAACTTGGCGACTCCCCAGCCGCCGCCGAAGAACAGTGCCGCCGACAGGATCAGGGCCAGTAGGAAACCGGTAATATGCCGCATTCGCCAACACCCTCCGTGCAACATCGCTTCCGAGGACCTGGCTCCCCAGCACCGGCCGACACAGCGGGGCCTACGACTGGTCGGCTGGTGGCTGCCTGCGCCGGCAGCTCCCGTGCCCCGGCCGCGGGGGCCGGGACGACCGCCCGCTGGCACGAGGCTCAGCCAAGGCCAGGTTACCGATCGGCGGGCGGGCAAACCTCGAAACCCGGGAAAGGGTTCACAGCCGGGGAACCGGTCAAAGGCCAACATGACCGGCGCTGGGTCAGTCCCCGAACCCGCCGCGGCCGTGGGCCGGCCGCGATGCGCCGGCTGCCCGGCGCATCGCCACTCTCGCCTTGTTGAACGGCTCGAGCAGTTCGTAGGCCCAGTACGCGTCGCGCTCGATCAGGCGGAACTTGACACCGCGCAGTCCGGCGGGACGGCGGTATCCGGAGGGCCGGTAGCGCTGGTAGTCCGCGTGCATCCGGTCGAAGAACCGCCTGCGCTGGTCCCGCGGCACCAGCCCGGGACGGCCGGCCCGCGCGACCCCGGGACCCGCCGTCTCCAGGACCGCGGCGTAGTGCGAGATCGCCCGCTCGAACATGGCCGACTGCACGGCGGGCGTGGCCACCGGGTCGCCGGCCTCCACCAGCTTGGCCAGCATGCCCAGCACGTCACGGTAGGCGTCGAACACGTTCTCGTGGGCGCTGCTCGTCGTGGCCATGAACGACCCTGGCCTGGACCGCCGGTATGAGTAGCAGACCTCATCCAGCGCGCTCAGCCGGCCGGCCAGCAGCGCTGCGCAGCTCACCGGGATGTCCTCGTGAATACCGGGCCGGAACGGCTCGCCGAGCGCGACCAGAAACTCGCGGCGGAACACCTTGCTCCACGCCGTCATGGTCAGGCCGGTTAGCTGCGGCGCGTCGGCGAGCGAGAACAGGCCGGGCGGCGCGGAGCGCAGCAGCCCGCGGCCCTGGCTCGGCCGCGTGCCGCCGTCCGGGTAGAGCTCTTCGTAGTCGATGAGAAGCAGGTCAGGATGCTCGCTGGCGAGCCTGCCCGTGACGCTGGCAAGCGCCCCGGGCGAGACGAGGTCGTCGCCATCGACGAACCACACGTACCTGCCGGTCGCCCTGGCCAGGCCCGCGTTCCTGGCATTGCCTGGGCCGCCAGGCCGGTCCAGGTGGACCACGGTCAGCCGTCGGTCCAGGCCGGACCGCTCGTCGAGAAGCTGACCGCACCCGTCCGGCGACGCGTCGTCGACGGCGATCACCTCGATCCCGGCCGGCTGGGCGGGCCGGGCGTCGCCCGGCGCGCCGCCCGGCGCGCCGAGCAGGGAGTCCAGGCACTCGGTCAGGTATCGCCGGACGCCATGCACCGGCACGACTACGCTGAGCAGCGTCGGCTCGGGCACGGGTGGCTCCGGCCGCCTAGCCGGCGTGATCGGGCTGCTCGGCGAGGGCGGCGGGCCGGCCGGCCGGAACATCGGGCTCGTCGACCGTCAGCCGGGACGGCCACCAGTTCCAGCGGCCGAGCAGCACCACTGTCGACGGCACGAGCAGCGTCCTGACCAGGAACGTGTCCATCAGGATGCCCAGGGCCAGGGCGAGCCCGATGTCCCTGACCTGGGCACCGCCTGAGCCGCGCGAGACGACGGCGAGCACCAGGAAGGACCCGGCCAGCACGAGGCCGGCCGAGGTGACCGTGGTGCCGGTGACGCCGACCGCGCGGGACACCGCCTCGCGAAGCGAGAGCTTGTGCGCCTCCTCCCTGATCCTGGTCATCACGAGGATGTTGTAGTCCTCGCCGAGCGCGAGCAGGAAGATGAACATCAGGAACGGCAGGAAGAACACCAGGCCATCGGCGCCGCCCAGGTTGATGAACAGGAGCGCGGCCAGGCCGAGTGCGGCCAGGTAGGAGATGCCGACCGAGACGATCAGGTAGAACGGCGCGATCAGGCTGCGCAGCACGATCGCCAGCAGCAGGCCGATGACCAGGATCGCGACCGGGATGATCTTCTTCAGGTCGTTGTTGGAGACGGCGCTGATGTCGTAGAGCGCGGGCGCCTGGCCGGCCACGCCCGAGTCCGTCGCGTGCATCGTCGCTGCCACCGCCGTAGTCGCGGCCCGGATCCGCGGTATCGCGTTCATGGCCGCGGTATGGCCGGGGTCGCCGGCTCGCAGGCCGACGGAGAACTGGACGGTCCGGCCGTCCCGGCTGACGTAGTTGCCGGTCGCCCGGTAAAGCTGGTAAGCGGCGGGCGGGATCCTGCCGCCCCGCGGCGGCACCGGCGAAAGGCTCTTGGCCGGGCCGAGGGCCGCGTGCAATTCCGCGTACTGGGTCGGCGTGATGGTCACGCCGACCGGGTTGAGCGGCCCGGTGACCTGCGTGAACAGCGGGCTGGCCCGGAGCGCGGCGGTGCCGGTGCCCAGCACGGCCGGGTCGTCCCATACCGGCACGGCGAACCTGAAGATCAGGCTGGTCGGGTTGGCCGATGCCTGCGGGAAGTACCTAGCCAGCAGCGCCTGGCCGGCGGCCGAGTCCGAGCCGGCCGGCGCGGTCGTGCTGCCGCCGAAGCCGGCCGCCTTGTAGCCGCTCACGCCGATAGCCAGACCGCCGAAGAAGACCAGCCCGGCCAGCAGCGTCGGTACCGGGTACTTGACGATGCGGCCCGCGATGGTGCCCCACAGGCCGATCTTGCCGGTTCCCTGGATGTTCCAGGGCAACAGCTTCGGCCGGCCGAACATCCGCTGGAACAGGGTCCGCTTGACACCTAGCAGCGAGAGCCTGATCGACAGCAAGGCGGGCAGCAGGGTCAGTGCCGCCAGCAGGGTGACGCCGATCGCGATCGCGAACGGCACGCCGAGGTCGGCGTAGAACGGGAAGCTGGCGAGCAGCAGCGTGAGCATCGCCGCGATGACGGTCGCGGCGGAGAATGTGATCGACTCGCCAACCCGCGTGATCGAGGTGATGATGGCCTGCCTGGCGGGCTCGCGCGGCGCGCGCAGGTCGGCCCGGACCGACTCCCTGGGGCCGCCGTCGTGCCCGGCGACCCTGAGCTGCTCGCGCACCCGGAACACCAGGAACAGGCCGTAGTCCGTGCCCGCGCCAAGCACCAGGACGATCATGAGGAACTGGGCGATCGGCGACACCTTGAGGCCATGCTGCGCCGCCTCGGCCACCAGCGGCCCGGAGATCACCACGGACAGGAGCGCGGGCGCCAGGTTCACCAGGGCCAGCGTGAACGAGCGGAAGATCACCACGAGCAGCACGATGATCAGCAGCGCGGAGTACAGCTCGATCTGACCGCCCTGGTTGCCGTTGGCCTTCTGCTGGTCGACCTGGACGGCGATGCTGCCGGCCAGGTGCACCTGCAGGCCGGTCGGGTGCCGTGTTTGCGTGATCTTCTCGCGCAGGCCGTCCACCAGCCTGCTGCTGGCGTTCGGGTCACCGCCGATCTGGTGCACGAGGATGACGAACTCGTTCGCCTGCCCCGCCGGGCCGCCCTGGGCGGCCGGGGACTGCCCGAGATCGATCACGCGGGCCACAACCGGGTCGGAGCTCAACCTTCGCTGGAGCGCGGCCAGCGCCGCCGTGTCCGCCGCGGTCAGCGCGCCGGTCCGCCTGGCCGCGACGAGCGGGACGGGCAGCAGGTTGGATGTCCCGAACGGCGCCGCCAGCTCCGTGGCCTTCTCGACCGGCGCGCTGG
>WNGP01043375.1_pt1 | contig 12887 bp, 11 predicted proteins | sample 5407671 | NCBI WGS metagenome assembly WNGP01 (sample SAMN13153381, study PRJNA577476) | soil metagenome | isolation source: 40 cm soil or saprolite under Garry oak tree replicate 2 | place: USA:California | collected 2016-06-15 | reverse complement strand
TCATAGGGAGGAAATGATGGAGTAGTGAGTCGTGTTTGCATCAGCATGCTCACCGGTGCGCCTGGTGTTGTCTGCGTAGGCATGTTCGGTTCGCTTATGGTCACTTGAGGCTTTAACCAGGGAACTTCAGCCTGGAAGCCCTTTAGCGTTTGCGGAATATTGTACAAGAGCGTGCATGTCCCTTCCTCAATGAGGATATCGCCGGCGGGCGCTTCAACCTCGATCTATGTTCCTGGAATGGAGAAGCACTGAAACAGCTTGCCCCATTCCTCGCTCCTGTCGTCTCGTGCGTTCTTAGCTCTAGCCCGTAGTACCATCCGTAGCACTTCGTACAAGGAGCTAACGATGGTTTCGCTAGTTGGCGCATCAGTGTTGATCACCAGGGGGCGATCTTCAAGGATTCGTTGTGGTCAAGGGAGCACGTGAGATCGGCAATGACACGGATAGGGATGGCGTTTCTCCGGAAGTTCCCGGTGAGCGAGATATAACCCTTGTGACACTGGATGGTCAGCACCTCCCACTGCCAGTTCACCGGCGCTTCCTTTGATGAGGAGGGTACGACTCCCTTGAGGATACCTCGTCTCCTCAACTGACCGAGAATATTGTTTATGCCTCTAGAGGTGAGTGTGAGGGCCGCGTTCCTGTTCGCTTCTTCTGGAAACGCTGTGGTCATCTGGGTATGGTCGCTGTAAGTCTCCGTCAATGATAGACCCATCGCGATGGCATCAGCCTCTTTGAGAACACGCATCATCGCAGTTATGACTGGAATACTCCACTCGGATGGCGTATGAGAATTATTTGGGGCCAGGATACGCAAAGGCAATGACTTCACGGTGTAAGAGAGAGGAAGTTGCGAGAGTGGTATCATCAGCGCCAGGGTGAGCAGGGGCCGCAGGACGGTCGTCTCGCGGGTGGGATCGATTCTGGAAAGCAGTGGGGGCCATGGTGAGCCTGGATAGGTTACTTTAAGTTTGCTCATATGCAGGTCAAGTGGTTGAGGAGACTCAAGGGAGAGGTAGAGTACACCCAACTCATCCGTGGCAAGCAGTGCTTTGCGCGTGATGCTGACGGAACCATCGACCTCGAGGTTCCGCCCGGTAGCAAGTTGTCGAGCGCCGCCTGTGACTTCGACCGAGAGGCTGATGCTGTCATCATCGTCGAGTTCAAGCTCAGGTTTGTCCCACCATACTTTGATCTGTGTGGGAGGAAGAGGTTCATCGATACGTCTGGAAAGGGGGCTTTTTAGGTGAAGGTTTGTGATGAGCGACTCATTTAAGACGCGCACCAGGATGTCGTTGATGATGTCTTGCTTGAATTGCAGCATGACATCGAGCCACCAGTATTGGGCATAACATACTCCTTCCCCCTTGCCAGAAGAGGCTTGGTGCATCTTTCGAATTACAGAGAAGCAATAGGCGGAGCATATCTACAAAAATGCAAAGCTACCTTCCAGATGATAGACGCTGTGATAACAGAAAAATAGAGCTGTAATGTGGGAAATGTATTACCCTATTTTCTTCTGGTTGAGGTATTATTAGATGGTGAGCCAGAACAATGCCTGTGTAACAGACAGACATACGACAACGATGAAAGAGCAGGCTAAACATCTATTAACCAGGCATTGAAAAATAGTTTCGCCAGGGATGAGCACATTTCCTTTACACAACAAGAAAAGGTTATTGCCGGTCATCCTCGTTGAGGAAATGAGAAACGTAATCACAGAGTTTTCTGAAATTTGTAAGAAAGAATGCGGGAGGTAGGTCATGAGGAACAATGTGTCCCTGTTTCATGCCATCGACTTCACCCCATCTGTGCTTGTCCTGCTTGGCGGGGTGCTCATCGCCCTACAGCTTGCGCTGCCTGCTGTAGCCTTCGCATCCCCTACTCGTTCCGCTGCTCCCAATCCACCGGCAGACCAGGCCTTTGCCCTGGCGGACAGCCTGTGGGTGGACAACCAGTCGTGCCCTCGGTAGAATGTACAGGCCTGGGCGTCTTGGTTGCGAGTTGGGCAACAACCAACCCCAGGGAGGAGAATACCTGGGTGCTGACCGATGGTGATCTCGTCAACAAGAATGTAGCATCGTGCGCTGGGAGCACCTCTGCCGAGCAGATTGCTACCCTGCAAGTGTATGCGAATAACGTCTATACCTCCAACCCCCAGGGTCTGCTGCTCAGCTCTCCCGGCTTCGTACCCGTGAATGTACTCTGCTCTGATACTAAAATATGTAGTAGCGGCGCAGTTCTGTTCGCTTTTCATACTGATCAACCCCAGCCTTTTCTGGAAGTTGCTTCGTTGACAACGAGTCAATCGACGCCGTTTGGCATCGAATTGACCAAGGATGGGAGCCCCTCTGCTATCCCTCGCCAGTCGAATGCTATCCCACAACAAACAGCCCAGTATCTGCAACAGATGCCCCAGTTCCTTACTCCTACCAAAGAGGCTCCCAGCAGCACCCTGCCGAATACAACCCCGGTCGAGTTGGGCACGCCTCTGGTGGGTGGTAGTGGCAGCCTGGCAGGCATACAGCTCAATGCCAACGGCGTTTTTTCTGCAGAGTATATCACACAGTTTTTGGCTGCCCAGCCAGAACTCCCGCCTTCATCGACGCATACAAACACCCTGAATACGCAGTGGCGGCAGGGGATGAAGGATTACTACGCAGGTAACTTTAGCAAGGCGCGGCAAGAATTGATGGCCGCAAAAACGGCTGCCTTTACGGCGCCATCGCTGTATCTATCGTCGATAGCAGCGAAGACGTCTGTAAGTTCCAGCGGTCAACCCAGTACCCCACCTTCATCTGGCGGGGTGAACATCTTTGGTATTCAGTTCTCGCTGCTCGCACTCTGGCTATTAGGCGTTGTTGGGCTGGTCCTGCTCATCATCCTAATAGTGCTGGTGAGCCTGCGTTTTGGCGCCAGGCGAGCAAAACGCCGGGAAGAACTGCAGCGCTTCAAAGCCGGCGAAGCCCAAGTACGGCGCATCACAACAGCCCCTCCAACGATGCAGCCTCCACAGGAATCCTGGCAGTTACAGCCTCAACCACGACCTTCGCAAATACCTATGGCGCCTGCTCCATTTGTTGCTCACGCAGATACTCCAGGCAAAGAGGCAATACCACCAAGGGCAATACCTCCTAGTGTTCAGGAGTTGAGACTGCAGAACACGCAGACTGAACCGCTACCACCTGCCCCTGTTTCACCTACTGTTCCCTCTCATAGGCAAACAGAAACACCGCCTGAGCAAGAAGCACACCTGTCGAGTAAAAAGGAAGAGATCAAACGTCCCGAGATCATCCCTGGGAAACCACAAGAGCACCCGGAGGCAGGGGCGGAGTTGGAAGGCCGTGTCGGCCAACAGCTCGGCAACTATCGCCTCGTCCGTCTCCTGGGGCGAGGTGGCTTCGCAGAAGTCTACCTGGGCGAACATCTGCGTCTGGGTACCGCCAACAGGAGCGAAGTGGAGAGTTTCCAGAAGGAGGCTCACACCATCGCCAGCCTCGAACACCCCCATATCGTGCGCGTCTTTGATTTCGATGTCATCAATGGCACCCCTTTCCTGGTCATGAGCTATGCCTCGGGTGGGACGCTGCGCCAGCACCATCCCAAAGGGAGCATCCTCCCCCTCCCAACGATCATCTCCTACGTCAAGCAAGTCGCTGAGGCCCTTCAATATGCCCACGATGAGAAACTGATCCATCGCGATGTCAAACCAGAGAACATGCTCGTGGGGCGACGCGGCGAGGTCTTGCTCAGCGACTTCGGGATCGCGCTCGTGGCCCAGAGTTCACGCTACCAGAGCACGCAGGATATGGCTGGCACGATCGCCTACATGGCGCCGGAACAAATCCACGGCAAGCCCCGTCCGGCCAGCGATCAGTATGCATTGGGCGTCATCGTCTATGAGTGGCTCAGCGGAGACCGCCCCTTTCATGGCTCATTTACCGAAATTGCCGCGCAACACGCGATTGTTCCCCCACCGTCATTGCGTGAGAAGGTCTCAGTGATCACGCCCGACGTGGAGCACGTGGTACTGACTACACTCGCTAAGGACCCCAAACAACGTTTTGGGAGTATCCATGCCTTTGCCATTGCACTGGAACAGGCCTCCCAGTCAACTGGTTAGGAGGGCTACGTCTATGCTGCTCTCTCCTTTATTTCACCATGTTATTTGGCAGTTAGTTGATGACTAGAAAAGCAAAAGTGATATTGCTAGCAGCTTTGTGGCTGGCATGGATGGTGAAGCTACCCGCTGCTCGCGTAACCCACACCTGCGCCTGACCGGGATTGCTCAGCAGGGTGAGCAGGATGTTGCTGGTCGCTGTCGCCGCATTGGTGCTCACCGTCACCGAGCTCTTGCCCTTCGGCAACGTCACCTGTCCCACGGCATCACCTTGCACCTGCATGTGCCCTTGCACTTGCAAGGCGGTTCCAAAGCCACTATTGGCGATGACACCGATGCCAAGTTTGCTGAGACCGAAGACGCCAGTGCCGCCGACACTGCTCCCGAAGACGCCAGTGCCGCTGGTGGTGGTACCATCGACAGCAGTTGCATTCTTACTGAAGGCACCGACGCCATTCCCAAGTATACTATTGGCGGAGATAGCATCACCGGTATTGTTGTTTGCAGTAACGGCAGGGGTACCACTCGCATTGCTCGTAAAGATGGTCGGACTCTCGTTTCCGTCTGCATGGGCAGCGCCCGTGTTCATCTCAAGCAACGCTGCTGCCCCGACGGTCGCTACGGCAACTCCAAGCCCCGTTCGCAGCAACCTGCGCCGGCTCTTCGGTCTCTCGGTCGGTGCCTGTTCGCTCTCCGCCATGGATCTCTCAGACAGCGATGTTTGTGCGAGGACTGCAGGTTGTGCTGCCCGCAGGGTCAGCAGTTCCTCATTCATACTTGCATTCGCACGTTCCAACTCGGCTAGCCTGGCCACCAGTTCCTGGATGGTCGGCTCATTTTCTCTGGTAATCAACTGTTTCTCCTTCCCCATCAGTGGTCATGCCTATAGTCTCACTGCTAAATTGAGATCTTCCTTCCAGGATAAGCGCTTCTGTTGCCTTCGCAAGGATAACATTCAGAATCTTCTTTGTCTAGATGCGTAGAGCGAATAGTGGCATGAGACCATGCTTGTACCGTCCGCCTAACTACCTCCGCTGCCACACTTTTTTTGTTTCTTCGCTGTTGTTGGCACTTCCAAAGGACATGATACTGACGCCACCAAATACCTCCAATCTCGCTTGACAAATCCTCGACGATTTGATACGGTTGCCTCTACTACATCCATCACATGCTCTATCAGAGGTCGCTTGCCGATGGCTCTCCTGGAAGAACTCACACCCGGTGTCGCCGTCAAAGGTCTCCTTCCCGGCGGGACCGTGACCATCATCAGCGTCAAACGCCATGGGTCCATTGGGGTTGAGCTGGTGTATCAGGATGCCAGCGGGAACCTGGGGAGCGAACTGCTCTATAGCGACAACGTTGCCAACCTGGAAATCGCCGCCGCTGGCCTGCCCTGGAGTTTTGACGCCGATGGAGCGCTGTTTCGCCTCACCTCTGAGGCGTACCGCATCCGCCTCGCCTACCTGTTCGATCCACTGATTGCCGTGCATACCTCGCTCATCGAGCCACTGCCACACCAGATCACCGCCGTCTACGAAACCATGCTCATGAAACAGCCCCTGCGCTACCTGCTCGCAGACGATCCCGGCGCGGGGAAGACCATCATGAGCGGGCTGCTCATCAAAGAGCTGCTGATTCGTGGGGACCTGCGCCGCTGCCTCATTATCGCCCCCGGCAACCTGGTGGAACAGTGGCAGGATGAACTGCACCGGCGTTTTCACCTCACCTTTGACATCCTCACCAACGACCGGCTAGAAGCCTCCGCATCGGGCAATGCCTTCAGCGAAACACCGCTGTGCATCGCCCGCCTGGACAAGCTGTCGCGCAACGAACAGGTCCAGGACACACTGCGGCAGACCGAGTGGGACTTGGTCATCGTGGACGAAGCGCATAAGATGTCGGCCACCTTCTTTGGGGGCGAGATCAAGTACACCAGGCGCTACCAGCTTGGAGAGCTGCTGGGCAAGATCACGCGCCACCTGGTGCTGCTCACCGCGACACCGCACTCCGGGAAAGAGGAAGACTTCCAACTCTTCTTGCGCCTGCTCGACGCCGATCGCTTCGAAGGCAAGTTCCGCGACGGCGTGCACAAAGTCGATGTTTCCGACCTGATGCGTCACCTGGTCAAAGAGCAGCTCTACACCTTTGAAGGCACCCCGCTCTTTCCCGAGCGTTTCGCCTACACCGTGAATTACCAGTTGTCGGGGCCGGAAGAAGACCTGTATCAGGAAGTGACCGGCTATGTACGCCAGGAGTTCAACCGGGCCGATGCGCTGGACACAGGACGCAGGGGCACCGTGGGATTCGCCCTGACCACCCTGCAACGGCGTCTCGCCTCCTCACCGGAGGCCATTTATCAATCGTTGAAACGCAGGCGAGAGCGGCTGGAGCGCCGCCTGCATGAGGCACAGCAGGCCAGGCAGGATGTATATGCTCCCGTTGAACTCCTCGAGGGCTTACCTGCAGTCGTCGACCAGGCTTCGGCGGCACGCACCATTGCCGAACTCGAAGTCGAGATCGCGTTGCTGGTCCGCCTGGAAACGCTGGCCTTGCAGGTGCGGCGCAGTGGCACCGACCGCAAGTGGGAGGGACTGGCGAGCCTGTTACAGAATAACGCGGAGATGTTTGACACGCAGGGGCAGCGCCGCAAGCTGGTCGTCTTCACCGAGCACCGCGATACCCTCACCTACCTGGCGGAGCGCATTCGCACCATGCTGGGACGAGACGAGGCCGTGGTTATCATTCACGGTGGCGTGAGTCGGGAGGAGCGTGGCAGGGCACAGGAGTCCTTCACCCAGGAGAAACAGGTGCAGGTGCTAGTGGCAACGGATGCCGCAGGCGAAGGCATCAACCTGCAGCGCGCCCACCTGATGGTCAACTATGACCTGCCCTGGAACCCGAACCGCCTGGAGCAGCGCTTTGGGCGTATCCACCGCATCGGGCAGACGGAAGTGTGCCATCTCTGGAACCTGGTGGCCGCCGAGACCCGCGAGGGTGAAGTCTTCCATACCCTGCTCAAGAAACTGGAAGAGGAGCGAGAAGCGTTAGGCGGTCAGGTCTTCGACGTGCTGGGCAAGGTCCTCTTCGATCATCGCCCGCTGCGTGACCTGATCGTTGAAGCCATTCGCTATGGGGATCGCCCCGATGTGCGGGCGAAGCTGACCCTTGTAGTAGACCAGGCGCTCGACCGGCAGCACCTGCAGGAGTTGTTAGAAGAACGGGCCCTGGCCCACGAGGTGATGGACGTGGTGCGCGTGCGCCAGATCCGCGAAGAGATGGAGCGAGCCACCGCCCGCCGCCTGCAGCCGCACTTCATCGCCACCTTTTTCTTAGAGGCGCTCAAGCGCTTTGGCGGGAAATGGTATGAGCGCGAGCCGCGCCGCTACGAGATCACACACGTGCCCCCATTGATCCGCAACCGCAGCCCGCGCGGCGATACCAGGGCTGCCATTGCACGCCAGTATGAACGGGTGGTGTTTGAGAAAGAACGCCTCACCATTCCGGGCAAACCGCAGGCAGCGCTCATCTGCCCCGGTCATCCCCTGCTCGATGTGACCCTTGATGTGGTGCTGGAGCAATACCGGGACCTGCTCAAACAGGGAGCGATGCTAGTTGATCCTGGTGACCTGGGTGAAGCGATGCGGGTGCTGTTCTATCTTGAGCATACCATCCAGGATGCGAGCACCGACAGCACGGGTAAGCGCCGCGAAGTCTCGCGCCAGCTGCAATTCATCGAGATGGATGCGCAGGGGACCATGCACGTGGCAGGCTATGCGCCCTTCCTCGATTATCGCCCCTTGCGCGAAGAGGAACAGGCCTTGATCCCGCAGTTGCAGGATGCTTCCTGGCTCAAGGGTGACCTGGAAGAGCAGGCGCGCAGTTATGCCATCACTGAACTGGTGCCGCGCCACCTGGCCGAGATCAAGCAGCGGCGGGAAGCGCAGATCGACAAAACCAGCGCAGCGGTCAATGATCGCCTGACCAAAGAGATCAGCTACTGGGATTACCGCGCTGCCACGCTCAAGATCCAGGAGGCCGCAGGCAGAGTCAATGCCCGCCTCAATTCGCAGATCGCGCGCCAGCGAGCCGAAGAATTGCTGGACCGGCTGGAGCGACGCCTGAGCGAATTGGAGCAGGAGCGCAAACTGTCCCCCCTGCCGCCGGTCGTCGTCGGCGGTGTGCTTGTCATCCCGCAGGGGCTGCTGAACATAATCACAGGACAGGGTGATGGGCTCAGGACAGCGCAGTTTGCCCACGAAACCGCCCGTATCGAGCGCGTCGCCATGGAGGCAGTGATGCAGGCCGAGCGCAGCCTGGGCTACCTGCCGCGCGATGTCAGCGCCGACAAATGCGGCTACGATATCGAATCGCGCGTCCCAGGTACAGGCAAGCTGCGCTTTATCGAGGTCAAGGGGCGCGTCAAAGATTCCACAACGGTCACAGTGACGAAGAACGAGATACTGACTGGCCTGAACAAGCCTGATGATTTTATCCTGGCGGTGGTGATCGTTGATGGAGACGAAGCTCTTCCTTATTATATCCAGAAGCCATTCACACGAGAACCAGACTTCGGCGCGACCAGCGTGAATTATGACCTGGCACAATTGCTCAACAAAGGAGTTATCCCTGTATGACCTACCGCAAGAAACTGATCGAGGTCGCATTGCCGCTCGATGCTCTTAATCGAGCTTCTACCCGAGAGAACTATATTTATAAGGGAAATCCATCAGGGATTCATAAGTGGTGGGCACAACGTCCTCTTGCCACCTGTCGTGCTGTGTTATTTTCATCATTGATTGACGATCCTTCTAGTACATTGAGGTAGAAATAATTCCGTGATAGAATAGGAGGAAAAAGCAAGGAAGAACAAGGCATGCCGAAACGGGCCACACAGGTCATCCTGAGCGAGCGGGAACAGGAAGCGTTAGTCCAGATCACGAGGCGTCATCGGAGCGAGCAGCAACAAGCGCAGCGAGCGCGCATGATCGAAGCCTCGGCGCAGGGAGACTCCAATGCCCAGATTGCGCGTGAGCTGGATGTGAACGTGGATACGGTGCGTCTGTGGCGAGATCGCTGGGTAGGATTGCAAGGGATCGAGTTGGCCACGCGAAGTCGCGCGGAGCGTTTGCGAGATGCACTCCGACCAGGGACGCCGCCCAAGTTCACAGCGGAACAACGTTGTCAGATGGCGGCCCTGGCCTGTGAGGCACCGATGAAGGCAGGACGACCGATCAGTCAGTGGACTGGACGTGAAATCGCAGAGGAACTGATGGAGCGAGGCATCGTCGAGCAGATCTCGCCACGACATGCGAGCTATTTGCTCAAAAAGGGGGTCTGCAACCGCACCGCTTCCGATACTGGCGCGTGCTCCCCAACGAGCCAAAGGAGGAGAACGCTCGATCAGTCTAGACGAACTGACAGGAGTGCAAGCGCTCGAGCGCAAGTATCCCGACTTGCCCATGCAGTCAGGCCATGTGCTGCGGCGCGAATTCGAATACATTCGGCATGGCATCTTATCCTGGTTCATCAATTTCGATGTCGTGACTGGACAGGTCATCGCACCGTCCTGGGGTCCCACCCGCACTGAGGAGGATGCCCTTGCCCACCTTCAGCGCCTGATTGCCAGCGATCCTACGGCCACGAAATGGTACATCATCTTGGATAACCTCAACATCCATCAATCTGAATCGCTGGTGTGCTGGGTAGCTGAACGTGAGGGGATTGCGCTGGAGACGTTGGGGGTCAAAGGCAAGAGCGGGATCTTGCAGTCCATGGAAAGTCGGGCCGCCTTTTTGCATGATCCGGCACATACGGTAGTTTTTCACTACACACCCAAGCATGCATCCTGGATGAACCAGGTCGAGATTTGGCTGAGTATTCTGGTGCGCAAGCTGCTCAAGCGAGGCCATTTCGTCTCGCTGTATGACTTGCGCGACCAGATTCTGGCTTTCATCACCTATTACAATCGGACGATGGCCAAACCTATCAAATGGACGTACACCGGGCTTTCCTAATCGTGGAGAGATTTCTACCTCGGTGTACTAGTAATCCCGATGAATTTCCCTCAGAGGAGGCTCAGGAGCAAGAACGTAACAGACTCTTTAAGTTGATTGAGGCACTAGTACAATGGGAAAACTCTAATAATGGAGATTTACTATCAAATATAAGGTCTGAGATTCTCAAGTCAACAAATAGTAATCCTCCTCATGTACTCGATCCTTTCTGTGGTGCTGGCTCCATTCCACTTCAGGGAGTGAAGCTTTTTCCCCAAGTGGCATAAGTAGAGTGGGATTCACCCCGTGTTCGCGAGTGGGCCATTGAAGCATCCACTCCGCCGTTGCCCCACAGTGAGCACCAAGCGCCTCCCATCTGGAAGGTGGACGCCACTGGTATTCACGTTTCGACACAGATCTTGCAGGTCCCGTCCCATGGCCCGGTGGTTGAACGGGGAGAAGTCGAGCCTCACTTCGGCTTGCGTCGCGGTGACCCACCCACTCAACTGGAAGAACGGCACCATGCGTTCCCAGCCACAGGACTGATAACTTTCCCCAAAGTAGTGATCACGGAGCCACATTCCCAGATTCGCGAGTCCAACCTTCAGCAAAGTCATGATCTGATCTTTGGTGTTATCCAGTTCCTGCATTTCGCGTTCGCATGCCCGGAGCTCTTCTCGGCTTTCGCAGGACATGTCGGAGGGCTCGACAGGATTTTTCACAGTAGTTCAACTCGCGTTTTCCACCGACGCTGGTGGCTTCGAGCAAGACTCGTCGATGATGTACTTCCCACTCTGCTTCTAGTTGCTGGGCTTTGATGGCAAGCAAGCTAGGCTCACCGGACTGGCCAATGGTCTCTATCGCCGTGACTTGCGCCAACAAGTCCTGCTGCCGTTGTTCCCAGATCACGACTTGCTGTTCTCGCACCTGGTCGGACGCGCGCATCTGGCGGAGCCGTTTGCGGCTCTCTGCCGCCAGTCGGTGCAAATGAGCGACGCGCTTCTCCAAGACCGTCCGTCGTTTGACCAGTTCCGAGTTCACCACTGCCTCTTTCGCATATCCGTGATTCGTATCCAGATTGAGAGGAATGAGCCAATCTCGGATCGCATTCTCCCAGACCGGGTCCATCGCCGGAAGTAGGTTTGGGCTAACTCCACCGCATTGGCTTCCCTCGCCGTTGTCACGACGGGGATGAGCTTTGGTCTGGTAGGCACGGGCGGCGCAGGCGTGGCTTGCCACTCCGGCTCCCAGAACTGTTGCTGCTCCGGGGCTAAATCGGCCTTCCATCGCCCGCCTTCAACCGTCTCAGCTTCCGTTGCTGCTTCACGGACGATCAACTTACGCCAATCGCGAATCAGAGCGACCCGTACCGTCAACGGCTGGTCAGGCTGCGTCGGGCGTGGCAGTTGAAACCGGGCTGTCGCCACTTCACAGACCACCGAGCCCTCCCGATCCAAGCGCCAGGGGAGCCACTCCCCGACTTCCGTAAACGACCCCTCATCCTTGTACTGGTTACTGCGTAGGAGCGTGACGACGCGCCGACCTTCAGCGTGGAGTTGGAACAGGAACTCGGCTGCCATGCCTTCTCGATCTACCACCAGGGAATCCAGATGCCCCAGCTCGATCGCCTGTTCATAGCGGTGCAGCAACTGAGGGACGCCCTGCGTCAGATGCTGATCACCTCGATGCGTGGTGGCCAGCAGTGGATGGCCCTCATCGTCATGCAGCACCACTAACTCTCGACACCCCAAGATTTTCCCGCCCAGCTTGCCCACCGGTCCCCGAGGAACCAGCACATCACTGTAGACCGCTTTGCGATGCCCATCGACGTAGAACACGGCCCTTTGCTCCTCCTGTTCCTGCTCTTCCTGGGATTGCTCCTCATGCCATAAGGCCCATGTCCACTGTGCCACCGTGCCAGTGAGACTCTCGTCTGCTCCGGCCCGTGCCAACCGGGAGAGAAACTGCTCGACGTAGGCATAGCTGTAGGCACAGCCTCGCCCGGTGAGCAGTGCGAGCATGGTTCCCGTGTAAGTGCGCAGATCCCAGGTGCGGGCCAGCCCAGCCACGGGCAGAAACAGCAAGGTCAGAACGAGTCGTTCTACTACCGCCTCGTTGCGCGGCAGACCACTGGAGAGGAGCGAACTAGCTCCGCCTTGGATGGTGGCGCTAAGCGTTGCTAGGAACCCCGTCTGGTGGGCTGCCGAAAGCCTCAGCAGGCTCCCTATCCCCTCTTGCCACACCGGCTGCGGCTCCGTTAGTTTTTTTTCGCTCGTCCCCTCCACGGTGCGGTGACTCCCGCCTCCGCACGCACCCGGTTAATATGCCCACGGCTGACCTCCAGGCCAAACTGCGCTTGGAGTTCTGCTTTGACCTAGCTCGAATAAACACCCGGATGCTGCGTGCAGTACTCCACAATCCAGCGCCGCATCGGTTCGGTCAGCTTGTACGGATGGCCGTGCCTGTCGTCGAGAAAAGGCCGTTCGCTGCCCTCCGGGTCACGCGCGAGTTGCACCAGACGGTAGGCGGTGGATCGTCCTAGGGACAAATCTGCATTGGCCATCGCCTGCTGCCAGGACTGGCCCTCGAGCATACTGGCAATCAGTTGTAAGCGAGCGGTACGCTGGGCGTGAGCTTTCATCTGAACCATCCTTGCAGAGAAGGAATTTCGGTCTACCCATTCAAAACCGTGACCGCATTGTACCATTTTCTCACTCTAGTTGTGCCAATTGTTAAAAAAGCTTCACTCCCTGTAGTCGATTACTGCCAAAATG
>WNGP01005581.1_pt1 | contig 12890 bp, 13 predicted proteins | sample 5407671 | NCBI WGS metagenome assembly WNGP01 (sample SAMN13153381, study PRJNA577476) | soil metagenome | isolation source: 40 cm soil or saprolite under Garry oak tree replicate 2 | place: USA:California | collected 2016-06-15 | reverse complement strand
CGCTCGAGATCGGGTTCAACGCGACGTACCTGCTCGAGATCCTCAAGTACATGCCGACCGACGAAGTGCGGATCACCTTCAAGGCTCCCGAGCGCGCGGCCACGGTCGAGCCGGTGGGCTGGGACGATCCGGCGAGCTATATGGCGCTCGTGATGCCGCTACGGCTCGTTGACTAGACGGGTAGACGGCGAGACGGTCAGCGGTTTTTAGGATCGAGGTCTTAGGAAGGCTTACATCACAACTCTCGCCTCACACCCGCTATCGTCTCGCCGTCTACCCGTCTGCCTACGTGCTGTCCGTCTGACTCCTCGTCGTGTCGCTCCCTGTGTCGATGAGCGTCGGCGGTTGCACGGTGAGCGAATCGATGGGCGGTAAGACCACCGGCGGCACGACCAGCGCCGTGTCCTCCTCTTCCGGCGGAATGTACACCTCCACCCCGTGGTACCTCGCGAGGATCAGGTTGCGCCGCTCGAGCGTGCGCTCCGGACGAAACGTCGGGTTCGAGGTGCGGGGGTGCGGCAGCGTCGCCACCAGCTCGGCCGCCTGCTCTTCGGAGAGTCGCGACGCCGGTACGCCAAAGTAGGCGCGGCTCGCCGCATCCGCTCCCCAGATCCCCGGACCCCACTCCGCGACGTCCAGATACAGCTCGAGGATCCGATCCTTCGGCAGCGCCAGCTCGAGCCGCAGGGCGGTCACGGCCTCCTTCAGCTTGCGGAGCGGATTGCGCGACGACGAGAGATACAAGTTCTTCGCGAGCTGTTGGGTGATCGTGCTCGCGCCCCGCAGCCTGTCGCGCTGTCGCCACGCCGCGATCAGCGCGCGCGGGAAGCCGCGACCGCCTTCCCGATCCGCCCCGAGCGCGTCGGCGATTTCGCTCGGATCGATGCCGTGATGGGTCCGAAAGCGCGAGTCCTCGCCGATGATGACCATGCGCTGGAGCACCGGCGAGATGTCTTTCAGAGGCGTGAGATGCCACACCGGCGCGGGGCCCCGCTCCCGCATCATCGCCGAGGCCCGGGGCCAGTGATCGCGCCACCACAGCGGTGGGGGCCACACGCCGAGCAGCCACGCCAGAGCGACGCCGGCGGTCCCTAGCGCCCAGCGACGTGCGTTCCTAGGTTTCGCGTCCGCCATGTCGCTCGATCTCGCCACGCTGCGTCGCCGCCTCCAAAAAGCACTCGGCAAGGAATTTACCGTCGGGGATCTGCTGGGCGAAGGCGGCTTCGCCGCCGTGTTCCGCGTGCGCGACCATGCGCAGAACCGCGACGTCGCCGTGAAGGTGCTCGACCTGGGCCTGACCCCGTCGCCCGGGCTGGCGGAGCGCTTCGTGCGCGAGGCGCGCACCAGCGGGCAGCTCGAGCACCCGCACATCGTGCCGATCTACAAGGTCGGCGGCTACAAGAACGAAGTCCTCTACATCGTCATGCGCTGCGTCGACGGCCCGTCGGTGCGGCAGCTGCTCGAGCGGGATCGGCGCCTCTCCGTGGTCGACGCGGCCCGGATCGCGCGCCAGGTCGCGGACGCGCTCGGCTACGCACACGGCCAGGGCATCGTACACCGCGACGTCAAGCCCGACAATGTCCTGCTCGACGGCTCCGGCCACGTGCTCGTCACCGACTTTGGAATCGCCAAGGCCGCACAGGAGGCTTCGGCCCCGAGCAGGCGACGGGCGAGCGGGTGGACGGCCGCTCCGACATCTACGCCCTCGGCGTCGTGCTGTACCAGATGCTCGCCGGCACGCCGCCGTTCGAGGGCGAGTCGGCCCAGTCGGTGCTCATGAAGCAGGCCACCGTCGACCCGGTGCCAATCCGCCAGCTGCGCGGCGACGTGCCGGCGGCCCTCGCCACCGTGATCGAGCGGATGCTCGCGAAGGATCCCGCTGACCGCTACCAGACTGCCGAGGAGGTGAGCCGGGCGCTGGTGGATGCGCTGCCCGGCGCCGCGCGCGACGGGCTGCACCCGGGACGCGGGCTAGCGGCCGCAATGCTCCGCGTGCTGCTAAGTCTGGGCGCGCTGGCCGTGCTCGGGCTCATCGGGTTCGCCGTCCTCTCGCGGGGGCCCCGCCTCTCCGTGAGCGCCCCGGTCCCCGACAGCGTGCTACAGATCCTGCGGCGCCAGCGGGCGCTGCCGCCGGGCGACGTGGCCCTGTACGTGTTCGCGCCGCACGGTGCGGAGGATACGACGCTGCTGCTGGTGGCGCGCCGGGTCGTGAGCGTCGTTACTCCGCACGGGGCGCGGGTGTATCCCCGGGACAGCGTGCGCGCGCGCTACCGCCTCAACCTGAGCGGCGGGCTCGTGCTGCGGATGATCCTCAGCGTACGGCGGGCGCGCGACGATACGGTGTTTCACCGCCTGTCGGTCCGGGACGTGTACGAGATGACGCCGCGCCTGCGGCAGCTCCGCGTCAGTCCCTGACGCCCCGGGAGCGGGTGAAGCGGCGCGTGGAGACGCCGTACAAGTCCACGGCGTCGATGCGGCCGGCATCGCCGGGCGCCGTCGCCACGAGGCCCGCGAGGTCCTGGGAGCCGAGCGAGACACCCAACGCCAGACCGGCGCGTGCCAGGGTGCGGTCGGTGTCGAGCCGGGCGAGCACTCCGACCGGGACGTGGGTCCCCGCTCCCAGCGTGGCTCGCAGGCCGAACGCGTAGCCCAGCACGCCCCCCGACGTGAAGCGACCATCGGCCGAGAGCGCGGCGCGCGCATCCCACAGCCGTAGCGTCGCGCTCGGCACGTAGGTGATGGGGAGCGCGGTGCCCCGCACGCTCGGGCGCCCCACGTTCTCGATCACCCCGCCCAGGGTGAGCGAGGCCCGTGGGTCGTACACTACCCCGAGATCCCAGCCGCTGGCCGACGCACCGTCGCCGCGGTACAGTGCGGCGGCCACGCCGGCCGCGAGCCGCGCGCGTCCCGCGGCGTAGCCGATGCGATACGTATGGCCTCGCATCCCTGTGTCGAACACGTCGCGCTGATACCCGAACGACAACCCGCGCGAGCTGAGGCCGAGCGTGAGCTGGCGCAGCCGGCCGGCCCCGCCGGGGTCCCCCACCGTGAGGTCGAGATGGAGCGATGCTGCCTCGAACCGCCCGGACCCCGCGGGGTTTACCCACACCGCGCGCGCATCGGTCACGTCACTCGGGTGCAGGTAGAGCGTGGCCCGGTTCGGCACCACCTGGGCCCCCGCCACGGCAGGAACAACGAGCCACAGGAGCGACAGCCCGCCCATCCGCCGAGGGCTGCGCACTACGGCAGGGCCGAGACCGCGGTGTGGGCGACTTGGACCACCGGCACGGAGACTCCCTGCACCGGCAGACGGACGGTGAGGGCGGTCGAATCCCGCACCTCGCCGGCCAGGTAGCGGCCGTCGGCGGTGAGAAAGGCGGTCCCGGTCGCAGTCCCCTCGCCCGACAGCTCGTAGGGCTGACCCGCGTTCTTCCCGCTCCCGGTGACGTGGTAGGTCTGACTGGTCTCCACCCGCAGGCCGGACACGCCGGCGCGGTCTTCCCACGTCGACGCGCTCGCGTGCATGGTCGTGCGCCGAGAGCTGGTGGCGTCGCCGGCCTTTTGCGTGGTCTCCACCGTGTCGGTCCAGGTGGCGCCGGGCTTGACCCCGTCCGCCGGGAGGCGTGGCAGGAAATCCCGGAAGTTGCCGAGCAGCTGGGCCACGGACTGGGCGAGCGCGCTGTCGGACGGCACGGCGTTCACGAACTCGCCGCGCCGCGCCACGCGACCGGCAAACACGAGCTTGCGCACCTTGACGATGTTGTCGGCGACCGGCGCCGGCGTACCGGAGTCGGCCACGATCGAATCGACGCTGAAGGTCGTCGGGTAGCCGACGCTGTCCGCGGGGCCGGTGATCGCCATCGTGACGAAGATACGGGCGCCGAGGGTCTGCGCCTGCACCTGCTCGCCCAGGGTCTGCTGGATGTGGAGCTGCCGGTGCACGAGATAGCGCTGCGCGCCGGGCCCGTAGCGCACGCTCGCGGACGCGGAGGCAGGCGGGGGCGATGGCGGCGTGGGTTGGATCGGAGCCGCGGCCGAGGTCGCGGGAGCCGGTGCCGCCGCCGTTCCGGCCCTGCCCGAGGCGCAGGCGCCGGCAAGCACGCTCGCCACGAGCAATCGCCCAAGGGTCATGGGGAGGCGCGCTCGCCCTTCGTACGGCCAAACACGGCTACCATCTCGCTGCCTTCACTCGCGACGCGCAGCAGCTTCCAGCCACGCTTGCGCATGTCGGCGCGCCATCCGATGAGCTTCTCCCACTCCTGGGCGGTGGTGCGGAACACCCGCAGGTCCGCGACCTGCTCCCACTGCGCCGGGTAGGGCTTCGAAGGCGAAGTCATAGGGAGGAGGGCGGTAGGGCCATAAGCCGAGTTCTGTTTGCCCGCCGTAGCGGGGCAGATGGTCATCTCTCTGGGGCGGCTGTCGCCAGCCACCTCACGCGGCCTACCCGCAGCTCAGGCGACCCGGGCCGGGTCTCGCTGCTTACTTGGCCTTGCTCCGACTGGGGGTTACCGTGCCACGCCTGTTGCCAGGCGCGCGGTGGGCTCTTACCCCACCGTTTCACCCTTACCCTTGGATTAAAAAGGGCGGTCTGTTCTCTGTGGCCCTTTCCGTCGCCTCGCGGCGCCCAGGAGTTACCTGGCAGTCTGCCCTGTGGAGCTCGGACTTTCCTCGGCACGCCACTTCAACCGACGTGCCGCGACCATCACGCCCTACCGCCACCCAGCATCAAAGCTACGGGCTCCGGAAGGGTCGGGGCAAGGCTAGCGCGCCAGCCGCCGCAGCAGGCGGCCCAAGCTATCGAGCGACACGCGCTTCCCCAGCCCGGGTGCTTCGTCGGGGGCGAGCCAAAAGCCGTCGTTCTCCTCGAACACCAGGCCCTTCAGGCTGGTCCAGTCGCGGGCGGCCAGCGAGGCCGGCGGCAGGGCCACGGCGTGCGCGAGGTTGAGGCCAGCGCCGCGGTACAGCGCCAGCAGCTGGCGCGTGCGCAGCTCCGGCGTGAACAGGAGCAGCGGCCGGTCGGGGAGGGCGAACCCACGCAGCAGTCCCAGCGTAAACCAATCGGCCGGCGGCTGGGGAAGGCGGAACGCGAAATAGACGTCGCGCCGCTGCTTCAGGATCCGGTCGCGCAAGGCCGCGGCCCGTGCGGCGACCTCGTCTTCCAGGGCACGGTAATAGCGCGACAGCAGCCCGGCGTCCCGCAGCGCGGCGTAACGGGCCCCGGACGGCAGCGAGTCGAGCCCCGCTCGATTGCCGAAGCCCGCGATGCCGCGGCGCCACGCGGCGTCGCAGAACTCCTGGCCCATCGAGTAGCCGCGCGGGCCGTCGATGTCCAGGCCGAGGGCGATGACCAGGGTGTGCTGCTCCGCCGCCAGGCGCCCGAGCGCGGCGTACGCGCCGGAGAGTCCCTCGGCCCACAACGCCGAATCGAGCGCACATGGGGCGGCGAGCCCCTCGCCGCGTGCCCCGCGCGACGAGTCGGCGAGATTGCGGCGTGCGTGCCCGTAGTCGAGCACCGGAATCCACGCGACGCTGGTCGGCTCGAGCCGGCCCACCGCGGCCGCCCAGGCGCGCCGCACGGCGTCCCGCTCCTCCCAGCGCGCGTGCACCGAGTCCGCTCCCGCCGGGTCGGCATCGCCTCCGAGCAGATTGAACCCGCCGACGTCGAGCAGCGCGACGAGTGAGTCGAGCGAGGCTCCGGGCCGCACGACGTGGCGCCCGTCCCGCGACGGCAGGAGCGGCGTCCAGAGGACGCGCATCCCCTGCTGCCGCAGCCATTCGGGAACGCTGGTCGCGCGGTCGAGCTTGGGATCGGGGACGAGCGGCAGCGCCATCGTGTCCACGCCGACCGGCGGGACGAGCGGCGGGGGAACGAGTTCCACCGGGACCGGCGCCTGTTGCAGCGCGACCGGCACGCCGCGCCCCGCAGGGGGCACGTGCGCCCACTCCGCGGGGCGGCGCGTCCAGCGTGCCAGCGCGGTGAGGAACCCTCGAGTCCGCTCGAGCGCGTCGGGCTGTTGCAGTGGAGCAGTGGTCGGCCGGAACTGCGGCCCGAGGGCGCCGAGCGCGTGGCGGCTGATGACGAGTACCAGTCCGTCCCCGACGCGCGCCGCCGCGACGACGCCAGCGGCCCCGCGGGGCGACGGTGTGCGGGGGGGGCGCGGCGCCCGCACGAACGCGTGGCGCGACGTCACCGCGAGCAGCGCCGAATGATCGCGCACGGTAATGACGTTGTTCCGGTCCAGCGGGAACGGCTCGTACACCTCACCCAGCGGCGAGCCGAGCGGTTCGTCGCCGACCGTGCGCGCCTCCGCCCACGGCTGCGGCCGGCCGGTGGTCGTCAGCGCACGGGTGGTCGTGTCTTCCAGCAGCCGGTCGCCGATCGAGATCCCGGTCCCCAGGAAGTCGAGCCAGCGATTGGTGGTCCAGCGGTCGAGGTACCCCTCGCCGTCGGCATCATAGCCCAGCACGGCGACGCCGCCGCGTAGCACCCATTCGGTGAGCAGCGCGAGGTCGCCGGCGGTGAGGGCATCGGACGGTGCTTCGGGCTCGCGACCGAGCAGGAACAGGAGCACCCGGTAGCGGTCGAGGTCGGCACGCGCCAAGTGCGGATAGAAGCGGCGGTATTCGACGTTGTACCCTTCGTCACGCCATGGCTGGACCGTGCCGTTCAGCAACGCGGGCTCCGAGAGGGCGAGGTCGAGCACCAGCAGTCGCCGCGCCTGGGGTTGGCAGGCGGACAGGAGGAGGACGACGGTGAGTCCGACGGGTCGCATCCCGTCAGTGTAGCGGGCGCCGCGCGCCCGTGCCAGCCGTCACCCGACCGCGGCGAAGCGGGCGAGCGCGTCGCGCATGTCGCGGGCCCGCTGCCAGCGCTCGGCACGCGGTTTCACGAGCGCGCGCGCCAGCACCGCGGCGAGCTCCTTCGGCACGTCGCGTCGCACGCTGCGCACATCGGGCGCGGGCCGGTGCTGATGCATGTCGAGCACGGCTGCGGCGCTGACCGAAGAGAAGGGCGGCCGGCCCGCCAGGCACTCGAACAGCACCACGCCGAGGGAATACAGGTCGGTGCGCCCGTCCACGTCGGGCGCGCCCTCCGCCTGCTCCGGGCTCATGTATTCCTCCGTGCCGACCACGAAGCCGCTCCGCGTCACGCGGTCGTCACCCGAGCTCGCGATCGCGCGCGCGATCCCCAGGTCGACGAGGACCGCGCCCCCGGGGGACAGCACGATGTTGTCGGGCTTGATGTCACGGTGCGCGATGCCGTGCGCATGCGCGTGCTCGAGCGCGTCCAGCGTTTCGACGGCCACACGCGCGACGTCCGGGACGTTGAGCCGGGCGTCCCGGCGCAACGTCTGGCGCAGATTGTCGCCCGGCACGTAGGGCATCACATACCAGAGGAGATAGTCCGCCTCTCCGCTGTCGATCAGGCGGGCGATATGCGGGTGGTTGAGCTGCGACGCGTAGCGGATTTCACGCAGGAAGCGGTCGGCGGCGACCGAGACGGTCAGCTCTGGATGCAGCACCTTGATGGCCACGTCGGCGCCGCTCGCGTCGCGGCCCGAGAAGATGCACGCGTTGCCGCCCCGGCCCACCGCCGCGATCACGCTGTAGCGATCGCGCAGCGCCTTGCGGATCCGCTCGATCAGGTCGCGTCCCGGCATTGCGTACCGTCCCGTCTCCCCGACGCCGCACGCACCGGCTGTGGGTAAGAGCTAACAATACGGGGCGGGCCGGCGGGCGCTAGATTGCCCTCGCGTGAGGCTCGAAGCGGTCCAGGGGGACATCACCCAGCAAGCGGTGGACGCGATCGTCAACGCCGCGAACAACACACTGTTGGGCGGCGGGGGCGTGGACGGAGCGATTCACCGCGCCGCGGGCCCGGGGCTCCTCGAGGAGTGCCGCCGAATCGGGGGTTGCCCGACCGGGGAGACCCGGATCACGCGGGCGTTCCGGCTGCCCGCGCGCTATGTGATCCATGCGGTGGGGCCCGTTTGGAGTGGCGGCAGGCGTGGCGAGCCCGAGCTGCTGCGCGGCTGCTATGAGAGCGCCCTCCGGCTCGCCCGCGAGCACGGGCTCGCGTCGATCGCATTCCCGTCCATCAGCACGGGCGCGTATCGCTACCCGATCGAGCGGGCCGCGACCATCGCCGTCGAGACCGTGCGCCAACTGGTGCGCGAGCCGGGGCCGCTCGAGCTCGTGCGGTTCGTATGCTTCAGCGCGGGAGACCTGGAAGTGTATCGGCGGCTCCTAGACGCTTGAGCGCCGCGCGCGCCGCCGCGCCGTAGGGCGCCCACTCCTTGCCCGTCCCCACCGCCGCGACGAATCGGTACGTCGCGATCGCGCTGGCCCGGTCGCCCGCCCGTTCCGCTTCGCTCGCCCGCTTGAGGAGGTTGTCGAGGGTCGTGGGATCGCGATATACCACGCCCGGATCGCGCCGCACCTGCTCGGCGAATCGAAAGAACCACGCCGCGCCGGCAGCGCCGAGTGCGACGGTCGCGCCAGCGAGCAACACCGCGAGACGCCGGGCCCGCCTCGGCGGCGTGACCGGGGCGTCAGGTGGCATCCGTCAGCCGGACGACGGCTCCCGCCGTCGCCTCAGTCACGAGCGCCATAAACTCGTAGTCGAGTGTCGCATCGGTGTCGCTTCTCTGGTGGTAGTGTGGGTTCCGCAGAAACGCCGTGTCGGTGAGCATGAGCGAGGGGTAGCGTGCGTCCCAGAAGGACGCGTTGTCCGAGAGCCGCGTGAGCGGCAGGAGCCAGCCGCGCAGCCGGGTTCGGTAGGGGACGAGGGGCAGCTCGGGCACGGCGGCCCGGGCGGCCGCGACGAATCGGTCGAGCAGCTCGCGCGAGCGCGCGTCGCCCACGGCGGCGAGGAAGTCGCCCGTGCGCGGGACGTCGATCCCGAGGAGCGGTGGAACCGTCTGGGCGCCCGGCGTGGGGTCGCGGTAGCCGACCATCTCGAGGATCAAGGCGCCGGCCAGCTCGTCGCCACGCGCCCGCCGGGCGCGTGCGAACGCGTGACTCCCGACGCGGTAGCGGCCGGTGACGGTCTGGAGCTCCTCCAGGTCGAGGCCCACGAACTCGACGCCGGCGCGCGGCGTCCGCCCGGCCAGGAGCCGGGCGCACTCGAGCAGCGCGGCGACGCCGCTCGCGTTGTCGTCGGCCCCGGGCGTGTGCGCCGTGGAGTCGAAATGCGCGCCCACGACCAGCCGGGGACGGTGCGGGTCGCTGCCGCGCACCACGCCGACCACATTGTCGTACGTGCGTCGTCGAAACGAGAACGGTGCGAGCTGCACGTCGAGGCCGAGGGCGGTGAGTTCGCGCGCGATATAATCGCGGGCCGCGCGGTGGCGCTCCGGTGCCGCGACGGGGTGGCGCACCCCCTCCAGCGCGAGCACGTGACGCCGCAGCCGTTCGGCGAGAGTTGCCCGTTGACCGAGGGTTGAGGCGAGGCGGCCCGCCTCGGGGCGCGCGGCGCCCTGCCCCGACCCCGCTTGAGCCGGCGTTGACCCCTCCATGTTAGCCTCGTACCCGCATGGTGACCGTGTGCACCGTCCTCCCGCCTCCCGAGCGGCCTCGCCTCGATGCCGCCGCGGATGGCTGCTTTGCGACGCTCCACGCCGCATCGTTGCGCGACGCGTTGCGTGCCGCGCGCCGCAAACGGGTCGACGCGCTGGTCCTGTCGGTCCATGCGTGCCGTGGGGAAGAGCTGCCGGCGGTCGCCCGTTTCGTGCGCGAGTTCCCGGCGATCCCTGCGGTGGCGCTCGTGTCGCGCCACGACCGCGATGCCTCCGAGACGCTGCTGCGCCTGGGCGCCACGGGAATCCGCGCCGCCGTGGACTGCTCCGAGCCGGCGGGGTGGCGACGCCTGCGCGACCTCGTCGGCCACCCGGCCTCGCCGGTAGCGGCACGCATCCTCGCCCGCGTCGTCCCGGCGCTCGCCGGCGCGACCGGCGACGTGCGCGCGTTTTTCGAGGCGATCGCGCGGCTCGCGCCGGTGCTCGGCACCGTGCGCCGGCTGGCGCGCCATCTGCGCATCTGCCCGAGCACGCTCATGTCGCGCTTCTACCGCGAGAGCCTCCCGTCCCCGAAAACCTACCTGGCCGGGATGCGGCTCGTGCACGCGGCGTATCTGTTCGGCAATCCCGGGTTGTCGGTGAGCGACGTGGCGTACCGTCTCGATTACTCGTCGCCCCAGAGCCTGGGGCGCCACCTGAAGGCCATGCTCGGTGTCACCGCCGGCGAGTTCCGCCGCCGCTTTCCCTTCGACGTGGCGCTCGAGCGTTACGTGGACCTCCTGATCACCCCGTACCGGGACACCCTGCGCGCGTTCTGCCCACTCAACGCGGGCCTGTGGGACCAAGGACTGAACGTGACTCGCGTGTCCCGGACGGGGTGATCAGTCCGCGGCGGCGCGTCTCACCGGGCCCTCCTGGGCAGGCTGGTCGCGGCTGAGCACCGAGAAGCGGGCGATGCTCGCGCGCAGCCGCTCGGCGAGCTGCGCCAGTTGTTGCGACGTCGCCGTCAGGTCGCCCATCGACGTGATCTCGGCCTGCGTCGCGGCCGCCGCCCCGTCGGCGCTCTGCGACGACGCGCTCGAGATCGCCGCCACCTGCTGGAGCGACTGCGCCAGCTGCGCCAGGCGCTGCGCCTGGCTGCGCGACACCTCCGCCGTCGCGTTCACCAGGTCGCCCACGAGCGCGATGCCCTGGTGCAGCTCCTGGAGGGCGCTGTCCGCTTCCGCGGCGACGGCCCCGATGTCGCGCACCTTCTCTTCCCCCGACTGCATGGCCCGCGCGGCCGCGTCGATGCCGGCGCGCAGCTCGGACACGAGCTCGGCCACCTCACGCGCCGACCTCCCCGCCTCCGCGGCGAGCGCCCGCACCTCGTCCGCCACGACGGCGAACCCTTCCCCATGCTCCTCGGCCCGCGCCGCCTCAATGGCGGCGTTGAGGGCGAGCAGATGTGTCTGGCGTGCGATCCGCGCGATGGTCTGCGCGAACACGCCGATCCGCTCCGACATCCCCGACAAGCCCGCCACCGTCGACGCCGTGGCGCGCACTTCCTCGCCCACCGTGCGGAGCGTCTGGCTGGCGCGCGCCACGCGCTCGCGGCCCCGCTCCGCCGCCGCCACCAGGCGCCCGGCATCCGTCTGCATCAGCTCCGCCCGCACGCGCAGCGCCTCCGCCTGGTCGGCGGCCTTGCCACTCTCGCCGCGCGCGCCCTCGGCCATGTCGCGCTGCTTGCCCAGGTCCACCGCCAGCTGTTGGGCGGTGTGCGTTACGGTCTCCGATGTCGCGTGCAGCTCCTCGGCCGAGGCCGCGAGCTCCTCCGCGAACGCCGCTACCTCATCCGCTTCCCGCTGCACGGTGGAGATCGTGCCCCCGATCTCCTCGATCATCTTGTTGAAGCTCTTCTCCAGGAACCCGAGCTCGTCGGACTCCTGCGCCGCGGCGCGCACGGCGAGCAGGCCGCGCTCGGCTTCTCCCATGACGCTGCGCGTGCGGCGGATGCGCTGGATCAACGTGGCCGGGATCTCCTTCAGCGTCATGGCCACGACCATCAACGTGACGGTCTCGAGCACGGGCCCCGTGGCCAGCGCGGGATCGCCGCCGTACAGCGCATAGTGGGTCTGGACGGCGGCGAGGTACGCCAGCGCCGCGGTGAGGACGAGGAAGTTGCCGACGGTGTGCCCCTGGTCGAACGCGTAGGGCAGCACGGAGATGAGGAAGGCGACCACGAAGCCACCGTGCCCGAACCAGACGATCAGCACGGCGACGAGCGCGACGTCGAGCAGGGCGAGCGCGTAAATCAGCCACCAGCGGTACCAGCCGCGCTCGTTGATCATCCCGAGCAAGGCGTTGAGGATCAGGCCGCCGCCCGCCACCAGGACCATCGTGCCGGGCCGGGTCCGTACCGCTCCGACCGCCCATCCGATCAAGCCGAGGACCAGTCCGGTGCCCACGAGCCACCAGCGGCGGCGCAGGCTGCGCGCCCAAATCCTTGAGGCGCTGCTCGAGACCCGTGGCGTCGTCCTTCCAGCCGCGAATCCTCGACGCCAGTGACGACCGGTCGGCCGCGCCGGCCTGGACGGTCACCTGGTCAGCTCCCTGCCGCATGATCGCGCACCTCGATCAGCATCATACACCCGGCCCCGCCCCGCACAAGGCGCCGGGAGCCCGTGTCTCGGGACGAGTCAGTGTGCGCCGTTATAAGCCAGGAGCGGGGCGGGCCGCACGCGATTCCAGGCTCGCCGGCGGCGGACGCGTCGGGGCATGAGTAATGCGCGACCCCCGCGAAAGGAGCAGCCGCACGGGCCCGCCGTAATGGAGCGCGCGGGCCAAGAGCTCCTTGCCGGTGCCGGTCTCACCCGTGATCAGAATGGTGGCGTCGCCGTGGGGCACCACGCGCGCCGCGCGCTCGAGCACCGCCTTGAGGGACGGGCTCTCGCCCACGATATCGCGGAACGCGTGCGCCTGCGCTTCGAGCTGCGCCAGTGCCGCGCGGCCGAGCGTGGCACGGCAACGTTGCACGGCCGCGGTGAGAGCGTCGCGCAGCCCGTCGCGGTCCTCGGGGAGCGCGAAATAGTCGGCCGCCCCCGCGGCCACGATTTGCGCCGCCAAGCGGTGCGACGCCGCCGAGCCGACGGCGATGACCGGGACGCCCCCGGGAACCGCCAGCCGGGGGAGCAGCGTCGCGACGTCGGCTTCCTGCCCGCCCGCGGCCACGAGCACCACACCGGCGCCCGCAGGGGGAGGCCCGGGTTCGGCAGCCGTCCACTCCACGAGTGGTATGCCGAGGTCGCGCGCCAGGGCGGGCCAGAAGTCACTGAACGAGTCGCTGAGCCGGACGACGAGCAGCGTCACGGCTCCGGACGCGGTCATCGCAGA
>WNGP01012454.1_pt1 | contig 12891 bp, 9 predicted proteins | sample 5407671 | NCBI WGS metagenome assembly WNGP01 (sample SAMN13153381, study PRJNA577476) | soil metagenome | isolation source: 40 cm soil or saprolite under Garry oak tree replicate 2 | place: USA:California | collected 2016-06-15 | reverse complement strand
TTGCCCACGTGCAGGGTGTAACCAGCTTCGTCGTCGCCAGGCTCATCTAACGGGGCCTCAAGGCCAACCACGACGCGATCCTGGCCCATTACAAGCTGGTCGGCACGCACCCAGCGCCCGTCCGTGCAGAGGAGTTCATGGTCAGGGGTGCAGACCAACGTGCGCCCGTCTTGCAGGGCGAGCGAGACGCACTCGCGCTCGCCTTGAACCATCATCTCGGCCTGTGTCGCTGTGCCCAGCCTGCCGTCCGCAGCGGGAGCGAGCAGCGCTGTTCCGCCAGCACGCGGCAACTGCTCGATGCGCCGCGCGGTGCCGTTGGTAAGCAGAACCGGCGTGCCCTCGGTAAGGCATGTCGTGCAGCCATAGCCAACCAGGTGGAAACGCAGGGCTTCGAGATATGGCAGCAGATCGGCGTTCTGCAGGTAATCGATAACAGCGCGCGAACCTGGAGCCAGGCTGGTTTTTACGGTCGGGTTGACGGAGAGACCACGCTCAACAGCGTGCTTAGCCAGCAGACCAGCCGCCACCATCACCGAGGGATTTGAGGTGTTGGTGCAACTCGTAATAGCAGCAATGGCAACCGAGCCATCCGTCATGTGTGCCTGCGTGTTACCCATCGTGACGAGCACGTCTTTGCGATGCCCGTTGTGCCCATTGCCACTGGCATAACCCTGGTTCTTCGCTTCGGCCAGCGCTCTATCGTTATCTTCTTTCTGAGCAACAGGATCAGGGTTGGCTTGCCCACCCTCGGTAGCAAGACGAATCAGCGAATGCTCCGTTACATCGTTTTCCTGTAATTCCTTGAAGCGGTCTGCGAAGGCCTCGCGGAAAACGCGGCCAAGGTTTTGCATTGGGACGCGGTCCTGGGGACGACGTGGTCCGGCAAGGCTCGGCTCTATGGTGCCGAGATCAAGTTCGAGCGAGTCATCGAATTGTGGTTCAGGCGCTTCGTCGGTGCGGAAGAGTCCCTGAGCCTTCGTGTAACGTTCGACGAGGTCAACCAGGTCCGGGCTGCGCCCAGTACTGCGCAGGTAGTGCAAAGTTTCGTTGTCAACGGGAAAGAGTGTCGCGGTCGCGCCAAATTCAGGTGACATATTCGAGATGGTGGCACGATCCGCGAGCGTCAGATAGCTGAGGCCGGAACCGGTAAACTCTACAAACTTGCCGACGACGCCTCGCTTGCGCAACATCTGTGTAACGGTCAGCACCAGGTCTGTAGCGGTCGAGCCACTCGGCAGCGAGCCTGTCAGGCGCACACCTATGACTTCCGGCGTAAGCAGGTAAAGCGGCTGGCCGAGCAAAACAGCCTCTGCCTCAATACCACCAACGCCCCAACCGAGTACACCGAGGCCATTGATCATGGTGGTATGAGAATCGGTACCCACGAGTGTATCGGGGAATGCAAGCGTTTCGCCATTTTCCTGTTTCGTCATTACCACGGAGGCCAGATATTCGAGATTCACCTGGTGAACAATGCCGGTGCCCGGCGGCACAACACGGAAGTTACTGAATGCCTGCTGGCCCCAACGCAAGAGTCCATAGCGCTCGCTATTGCGTTCATACTCTCGCTCGACGTTGCGGGCGAATGCGAGGGTTGAGCCAAACATGTCTACCTGCACGGAGTGGTCTATCACCAGGTCGGCTGGCACGAGCGGATTGATCTTATGCGGGTTGCCTCCCATACGGGCAACGGCTGAGCGCATCGCCGCGAGGTCTGCTACGGCAGGCACGCCTGTAAAGTCTTGCAACAGGACACGAGCAGGCATGAAAGGGTACTCCGCCGCGGATTGCGAAGCATGGCCTGGAACCCAACGAGCAAGGGACAAGACATCATCTTCAGATACAAGTTCGCCACCCGCATGGCGTAATGCGTTCTCCAAGAGAATTTTGACGGTAAAAGGTAACCGGTCAAGACCTTGCACGCCTTTTTTTGCAAGCGCTTCTAATTGATAGTAGCTAATTGTGCCTCCGGCACTTTTCAATGTAGCGCGAGCGCTAAATACATCGTTATAAGCAGTCATTGCTTCATCCCCTGACAAATACATGTGAACCCCAGTAGAAAATGTTATCCTCTTCATTATTATATAACACTTTGGCTTTGGACCACGGGGAACTGCCTGGTAAGAGGTTGGAGAGGACTAAGTAGTGAGAAAATGGTCGGGGCAGGCCTCACGGCAGCAAGATTGCCGCCAGGAGCTGACTTTCCATAAGAGAAAGACCGCACGGAGAGACAAAGGTGTTTCTCTTTCTGGCTCGGAAGATGATAGATATCCAGGCCGATCTTTTTTACTCACAGTCCGGTCCCGGTTCCATTCCATGAGTGTACCGGCCTATCATCATCCAAGGTAACTTCTAGCATGGCATACTGCTTGTGAGACCTGCCCCCTATACTTTGCACTATCTATGAGGAGAATACATCAGTAAAAATGCTTAATACACTTTATGTTTCTAGCTTTCCGGCAGCGGCAAAGACAATTTCACTTTACAACCTTCGCCCAATGCCGAGGTAATCGTTAGCGTCGCGCCGATCAGCATGGCACGTTCACGCATGCCTACAAGGCCTAAACCACTTTGCGAATTATGGCTGATATCAAGGGGCTCTGCGGCAGAAAATCCCTTCCCGTTGTCGTGCACTGACACCTGTAACAATGAAGAGTAGTAAGCGAGTTCTACACTCGCCTGGGTGGCTTGAGAATGGCGCCAGATATTCGATAAAGCTTCTTGAACAATCCGGAAAATAGCAATCTCGGCTTCAGGAACAGTAGAGCGAGGCACCCCGGTACAGGTAAACGTACAGGGGACGCCGCGTGTGGATGAGCTATCGCTCAGCCATTCTAAAGCAGCTCGCAGGCCAAGATCATCAAGTATCGATGGGCGCAGGTCGCGACATGCACGACGCACCCCTTCCAGTGTATGATCGGCTAGTTCTTGCAGATTGGTAAGCCACTGTGCATCTTTTTCTGGAAGATCAAGTTTGCCTATTGCGCGACCAAGGCCATCCAGCCCAAGGGACAACGCAATCAGCGCTTGAGCAGTGTCATCATGCAACTCCCGTGCCAGACGCCGCCGCTCCTCTTCTTGAACACGAGTAATCAAAGAGGCATAGTCACGCAATTGATCCTGCCGGCGCCGGGCACTACTGAGATCTTGCAGGGTACGCTGCAACGTATAAGTGCGAATGCTCAAGCGGGTACTAATCAAAGCAAGGTAGTAAATAGCGAAGAGCGGCACCAGAAAGAAGAGCCACGCGAGCTCGCCGGTGATATCGTCAAAGATATCTACAACTGGTAAGAGTGGTCCCACACTCAGCACGAGCAGTTGGAAGCGCAGCACAGATGAGTGCAGATATTCATGCCAGGCTGCCCTCAGACCAGCATGGTTCGCTTGCGCCATGATAGGAAGTGAAACCAGCAGGATCAATAGCATCATGACTACGGCAGCCAGGATGGAGCCGAAAAACTCTTTGGATTCAGCAATGGGGCCAATGTGACTGATAAAATGGTTCAGGGGCGGTCCGGCAACCCAGGCATAGACCACGCTGGAAATTAGTGTGAGCAGCGCAGTGCTTGCGATGCGATAGCAGGCTTGCGTCCAACTCACAAATCCCCGAAAGAGTGTGAAGCCTTGTAATGATGCCTGAGTTATCAAAGCGAGTAGTACTGCGGCAGGAGAGCCAATTAATACGCCGGCGGCAAGATAAAGTGGGGCCGTAATATCAAAGAGAAAAAGAGGCTGCATTGCCATTTGTAGAGGAAGATACATTCCTTCTGCCTCTATTTTAAACTGGCGCAAAAGCAGTATGCGCCCTAGCAATGCAAGTGAAACCGAAAGAAGTATCAAGCTATAGATCGCGCGAGGGCCGTAGAAATTGGAGGCCGGCTGGTAGTAGTAGATTGCCCAAGCCAGTAATGCAAGTGCAATACACAGTGAGAGGATTGCTACTATGGGCTTTAACCGCGGAAACTCATTCAGTTTGCTAGTCCTGGTATTACTGTGAATCATAGGTATCCTGCAAGGAGATCATGCCGCCGCGTAGTGCCAGCAAGACGGCTTCAGTGCGAGAACCTACGTGCATTTTTGTAAAAATGTTGGCGAGGTGACTATGAACTGTACGGATACTTACCCCCAACCTGCGCGCAATTTCCTTGTTCGGCAGTCCACGTGCCGCCAGGCGCAACACCTCAAATTCTCGTTCACTCAGTAGATCAGTCGAACGTTCGATGGTATCAACACGGGCGGAAAGCCGCCGCATGATTTTCTCGGCCAAGGTGGGCTGTAAAATGGACTCACCACGGGAAACGGCTCGGATGGCATTGATCAGTTCCTGTCCATGCACATTTTTGAGTAGAAAGCCCGCAGCACCTACCTCGAGTAAAGCGATCAAGTAGGGTTCATCATCATAGGCCGACAATACAAGTACAGCGGTTTCGGGACACCTGGCTTTGATGGCGCGTGTGGCCTCAATTCCCCCTATACCAGGCATAGCGATATCCATTATGGCGATATCCGGGTGCAGTTTTTGAGCAGCGGCAATAGCTTCCTCGCCGCTGGCAGCCTCCGCCACAACTTCAACATCGTCTTCGGCCTCCAACAGGCGGCGCGTTCCCTCACGTACAAGGGCGTGGTCATCAGCGAGCAGTACGCGGATCAGACGACTGTTTTCCTGTTCGCCATTGCCCGCATTCTGGACAACCAGGGTGGTCATAGTGGTTTCGTCGCGTTGTCTTGATGGTTGATCTAACATGTTGTATTCCATTTCCATTCTCGCTCTCTCAGAGGCCGGAAAGGGGCAACGGTGCTTCCATGGACCCCAGGTAGCAAAGCCCACCCCTACATTTCCACTATAATATAACGAGAGAAACATTACTACAGTATGCATGCTTAGTCATTATGCCACGCTCTTACTTTTAGGGGCAAGCCTCATGTCCCGGAAGGAATTTATAGCTGTGTTCCAATTTCTGAGTAGTCAGGCGATTCTGCGGTGCCAAAAGCATTGACAAGTTACATCTATTTTCGCTACAGTAGAGACGGTAGACTCTCAAGAGGCTAAACACCTATATATCAATGTGCAGGTTTGAAGGGGGATAGGGTTTTATGGGGATGTGCCTGGATACAGAAGATTGCAGGTTTCAAAATCGAGACAAAGCTCGCTTCTGTGCTAAATGTGGCATACCAACACAGGGCGCATTATTGCAGGGACGCTATGAAATCCAATATCTGATAAGCAAGGATCATAGCACTGTAACATTGCGGGCTATTGATCGTCATGAAGGACTACCTGTGATTGTGCGTGCTCTCATCCCTAATAAGTGCAGTGAGGAAACACGCGAGATCTTTCTGCAGGATGCAGAACTGGCCGCTGCGTTTTCAAGTCGCATCAATGAAGCTGGCAGTATCCGTGTCACCGATTACGGACAAGATGGGCCGATAGCGTTTCTGGTGAAGTCTGAGTTGAACGATTCTACGACCGTGAAGCATTCTGTTAAGCTGCGCATGACAATGCGTGTCGGCAGAGATGTTTTCCAACCAAAGCAATCGGCTTATGACGATTTAGAAGACGGTGACATGCAAACCATGTTACGGCCAGTTGTACCTAAAGCGTCCGATATACCGTCCACAGCTACGCCACCGCCGGTTCCTCAAGAAGCGGTCAAACCACAACCCCGGCATGATTGGTTGGCCGACGGTGACCAGGCCTATGAACTAGGGAACTATGAGGAGGCGCTCGCCGCCTATGAAGCAGCGTTAGCCGATAACGCTGAATCTGTGGAGGCGTGGAGTGGCAAAGGAGCAACGTTGCTGCACCTGGGGTATGCTGGAGAGGCTCTTTTAGCATACGATCAAGCACTCTCGCTACGTTCAGACGATCCTGAACTGTGGAATTCACGAGCAAACGTGCTGCATGAGCTGCATCGCTACGACGAAGAAATGCAATGTTATGACCGGGCACTGGCTTTAGATGTAAATTATGTGTTTGCCTGGAGCGGTCGTGGCATGACCCTGGTGGAACTGAATCGCCCTGAAGAGGCTTTGCTGGCATTTGACCAGGCGCTTGTATTGAATGCAACACAAGGGGTGATCTGGCAGGCAATGAGCGATACCCTCTACAGCTTGCAGCGGTATGATGACGCCCTGCTTGCCATTAACTGGGCCCTTGACCTTGAGCCGGGCAATGCCGCCATGTGGGATATTAAAGGCAACATTCTACGCCGGATGCACAGCCCTGACCAGGCAGCGCTCGTTCATGAACAGGCGATTTCACTTGCCCCTGGCAGCGCCACGGCATGGTTTGATAAAGCGAATGATCTACGTGATCTAAAACGCTACCCTGAGGCTCTAGCGGATTACGACCAGGCGCTCTTACTTGATCCAACGCTGGCGGGCGCATGGTATAATCGAGGCAACGTTTTAGCAGCCATACGCATGTACGAGGATGCCCTGGATTCCTACGACCAGGCGCTACAATATGACGATGGGTTGATATCAGCCTGGTATAATAAGGGTAGCCTGCTGCACGAGTTGGGGCAGGATGAAGAGGCATTAACCGCCTTCGATTGTGCCCTGGCGCTCGATGCTCACTATATCGCTGCCTGGAACAATAAGGGACTTTCACTCTTTACCCTTGGACACCTGGATGAGGCTCTGGCGGCTTTCGACCAGGCCACATCGCTGGCGCCTGAGCAAGCCGACGCATGGCATAATAAGGCTATCGTGCTTGAAAAGCTCGGGAGATCAGAAGAGGCGCTCGCGTGCCAGGAACGAGTATGCTCGCTGGAGCAGTAGATGGTCATATTAGCATTTTTGCATCTCCGGGATGCCCTGAGCACTACTTGCTGACTACCGCACCCAGCGCCTGAACATCCCCAAATGCAGCGGGATGCATAGAGGCACCTATAGAGGAGAAGCGATGCGACGCTGCGCCGACCTGGTTGATTGCGGACATGAAAATCGGGACAGTGATCTGTTCTGCCGTGCCTGCGCACTACCTTTACTAGGTACTGCGCTGGCCGGGCGCTACGTGGTAGAAGCGCTGATCAGTAAGGGCGGCTACGCAGCAGTCTTTCGTGGTGTCGATCAGAACCTTTCACGTCGCATTGCAATCAAGGTACTCTTGCCAAGTAAGACCACGCCCAACGAACAAGAACATTTCATACGCGAGGCGCGTATCGCGGCCACACTCGATCACCCCAACATTGCGCCAATCCTCGACTATGGCAAAGACGGCCCTAGCGTTTTCCTCGTCATGCCTTTGTACACCGCAGGGTCCTTACGCACCAGGTTAGCATTCGTCAACGGAGCGCTGCCAGCGGCTGAGACGGTCAATAACTTCCACCAGCTTGTGAGCGCACTCCACTATGCGCATACACGACCGCGCCCGGTAATTCATCGCGATATTAAACCTGAGAATATACTCATCCACCAGGAAGATCGTCGCCTGGTTATCACCGACTTTGGCATTGCCCGCTCACTAGAACCTGGAGCGCGTGTCGGAAAAACGATAACAGTACGGGGCACGGTAGGATACATGGCACCTGAGCAGACCAGCGGGGTAGTAGACCCACGCAGCGACCAATTTGGCTGCGCTGTAGTGCTGTATGAGATGCTCACAGGCTATAACCCTTTCGATGCGAATGGTGGGCCGATCCCTCCTCCTTCTGCATTTAATAAGATACTGCCTTCGGCCCTGGATACAGTGTTATTGCGAGCTTTAGCAGGGCGTCCTGCAGATCGCTATGCCGATATGCTTGAGTTTTTGTACGCGTTCGACCAGGCTACCCGTCCAAGTTCAGGTTTTCAGCAAATTACAACGCAAATGGCGCAACCCGACGCCTGGAACTCACCCATTCCACCTGGTGCCATAAGTCCCTCCGCGCCGGCTATACAGCTTGGGATCGAGCGAGGAACTTTTATGCCTGGAATGGCAAGGGAACCGCGCTCTATAGCCAGGGCAATTACAAGAAGGCCTACGAGGCCTACCAGCGGGCAATCGAAATCGAACCGGAGAACCCTGTAGTATGGGTAAGTGCGGGACTTGCATTGAAACGCCTGCAGCGATACCAACAGGCGCTCGTTCACTTTGAGCGGGCGCTGACCATAGATCCCCAGTATATAGCCGCCTGGATTGGCAAGGCCGATACGGAAATGGATATGAACCTGCCAGAAGCGGCCATTGCTTCCTATGAGCAAGCGCTGCACTATGATCCAAACAGCTTCCAGGCCTGGAACGGCCTGGGCAATGCGCGTTCTTTTTTACGCGATTACCCTGGCGCTGTCAACGCTTATAGTCGTGCTCTACTGATCAACCCGCGCAGCGCTGTAGCCTGGTGCAACAAAGCAGAGGCGCTGGTGCGCTATGGTCATAACCGGGCTGCGCTGGACGCACTGAATGAAGCAACCGAGCTGGACCGCAACTACACACCCGCCTGGGTACTCAAAGCGGATGTCCATGAAGCGCTGGGCAACCGGCAGGAGGCGCAGAAAGCTCGCAAACGCGCTAAACCCTGGGGGTTGATGAATTGACGATCTAACCGGCAATCCCCCGGCGCATAGCTAGAATACCAAGACCCACAGCCACCAAAGCCGAGATAGCAAGCACAGCCATATCGAGGCCAAATTGCTCGGACGAGCTATAGAAAATCGCCATCCCCAGCGCGTGCCTGCCATAGGTCAATGGGACAAAAGCCTGGTAGGCTTTCGTCCCGCTCACCTCAAGGGGACTACCGCCCACTTGACCCCTGTTGGTCTGCTACATTATATGCGTCGAAACATCCGCCTCACTTGCGGTTGCCTCTTCTGCTTCGCCCGGTTCATCGCGGAATTCCTTTGCCAATGGCACATCTTTCAAGAAGAGCGCTGCCAGTAAGACGCCCCCAGAGAAAACCAGCACTGCCACGAAGCCCCTTTGGATAGCAACGGCAAGCGAAAGCCTGAGAGCTTCAAAGACCTGGTTGAGCAGATGTTGCGTCTGTTGTACAGCTTGCGCCAGCGCGTGTGGAGTGATTGATGCAACAACCTGATCATGGTTCGGGCCGGGGGGGACGCTAGCAGCTGCCTTCGCTGCTGCACTCCTCTTCGCAAATCCCTCAGCGGTCTGCACGACAGTATCATGATAGGTGGGATTTAAAAGCACCTGGGGATCCGTGGCGAACTTCAGCCCTGCGGGTGTCAGTTGTTTACCAGTGTTGGTGGGTAGGCGATTGGCCAGCTCGCTGGAGATGACATGGTTGACTACCGTCCCAACGATGGCCACGCCCAGGGTCTGGCCGAGTGCACGCAGGTAGGTCATTGCACCGGTACCGACGCCTAGCATGGTACGAGGAAGTGCATTCTGTACTGCTAACGTTACCACGGAGAAGAAGATACCTATGCCGATACCTGCAATCACCATGTTGCGGGTCGCTTCAAACAGGCTGGTCGAGGCCGTCATCTGCGTCATCAGGAATACACCGGCGATCAGGATGACTGCCCCCACGATCGTCACTACCTGGTAGCGTTTGAGCATGGCAATCACAAAGCCGGAGAGCGCTGCGCCGATCACCAGACTCACCGTCAGCGGCGTGATGAGCACGCCTGAATTCGTCGCCGATTGCCCCAGCACGCCCTGCAGGTAATACGGCAGGTAGATTATCAGTCCCAGCAGAACCATGCCCGTGGTCAGTGCAAGCAGCGAATCAGCCGCAAAGACCTGGTTGCGGAACAGGTCTAATGGCAGAATCGGTTCAAGAGCGAAGCGCTCGGCTACGAAGAAAGCACTATAGAGGACAGCAGCAGCAACCAGCACACCGATGACCTGCGGAGAGGCCCAATCAAAGGTCTGGTTGCCACCCCAGGTGAGCCCGAGTAGCAGACAAATCGTCGCACCCGAAGCCAGTACCGCACCCAGGAAGTCGATGCGGCGCACGGCAGCCCAGCCAGTGTAGCGGCGGCTGCGGACCGAGATGGTGGTGGGAAGGTAGACGAGTAGTGCAATCAACGCTATGATGCCTATCGGGAGATTGATGTAAAAGACCCAGCGCCAGCGCGTCTGGTCGGTGATCAGATTTCCCAGAAGCGGGCCATGATCGGTGAGCCAGCCACCAATGGTGGGACCAACCACGCTTGAGAAGCCATAGACGGCAGAAAAAATCCCTTGCCAGCGTGCGCGTTCGGCTGGCGGGAAAATGTCACCCACGACGGTGAAGACGAGGGCAATGCCCGTACCTGCGCCCAACCCCTGCAAGGCGCGGAAAGCGATCAATTGATCCATGGTCTGTGAGGCGCCGGAGAGTGCAGAGCCTACGAGGAAGATCACAACGCCAGCCACAAAAAACCATTTGCGACCAAACTGATCGGAGAGCTTGCCCACGATAGGGACCATCGTAGTCGAGGCGAGCAGGTAGGCCGTCACAACCCAGGTATAGCGGTCAAAGCCCTGCAGATCGGCAACGATCCTGGGCAGCGCCGTGCCGACAATTGTCTGATCCAGCGCCTCGAGCAAAAGGGTGAGCATCAATGCGGTCAGCACACTGATCAGTGCCATGCCACGGATGCGCCTGCCATTGCCCTGCGGTGGGCGGGGCTGTTGTGCAGCGGCAGTGGAAGTTGTTTCTATGTCCATTGATCACATCTCCTGAAAAAACTGGAGGACACCCGCGAGGACATGTCCTGTGATTACTGTTCGACTTGTTGTTTCACTTCCGGGCTTTCAGCCTTCCCCACTTCTTTCTCACGCAAACTTTTGGCCCACTCCAGTTCTAATTGCCACTGGTCAATCATGTGCTGCATTACGTTCAAGACAGCCTCAGACTGAGAAGGCCCCCACTCAGGGCCCCAGTTAGGCCACTCTTGTATAAGGTCATCTGCTTCCCCCATAATGTGCAGCACGTGGGATTGACAATAGTTGATATAGTGATCAATCAGGCGTAACCGCTCTGAAGGCTTCAGAAGGTCAAGCAGAGGGGCTTTATGTAAGAAAAGCTTTTGATAGTCTCCAGGATTCGATGTAGTATCCATCATCAGCTCACGAAAGCGCCTCCGTCCGTCTTCTGTAATCTTGTAGGGGCGGAGCTGCCGGTCGCCCTGCCGACCAGCACTACCTTCATCGTAAGGAACAATCAGCCCCGATTGTTCCAATTTGGAGAGCAAGGGATAGAGCCTTCCGTTGCTGATCCTGGCGTACGGTCCGATCATGTCATTAATGATTCTGGCTATCAAATAGCCATGCGCCGGGTGCCGCATCAATTGTGAAAGTATGATCAGCTCGTACATCATTATCCTTTCCAGTACGTCTGGCATTTTTATAAGTCACTATGACCGGTCACTATAACACGTCTATATAACATGTTACTAAGACATAGTATAAGGTGGAGAAACTACTTTTGTCAAGAGTTTCTGTTATCATTTTGGTGCTTTTGATTAACTCTATAGCAAATAATACTATATTAGCCTTGAAATGAGTCGATGAAGATGGCGATTAATACCAATTCAATGGCAAATTTTAACATGCTGGATGAGCAAAAGAGCTGCTGGTATTTGTTAGATATTTGGGGGTCAGAACAAGGCTACTTTGCCGGTCTAATTATTGATCTTCATCCATGTGTTTCAATCGCTCCATAAAGCGACCGCGCAAGGGCTCGGACATGGCTATGCCTGTACCTCCATGACGCAGCATGATGATTTCCGCCATAATGGACAAGGCTATTTCCTCAGGTGTGCTACCACCAAAGTCCAGGCCGATGGGAGCGCGTACACGAGCCAGTTTTTCGGCAGGAATGCCTTCATCGTGAAGCAGTTTGAAGACGGCCCAGACACGCCGTTGGCTGCCAATCATACCGATGTAGGCAGCAGGCGAATCTATAATGGCGCGTAATCCCTGAACATCGTGCGCATGGGCACGTGTGACAAGCACAATGTGAGTGCGCGGTGTAATGGGATAATTCCTGAGGATTGACTCGATATCACCTACCAGTAATTGTTTCGCAGTGGGGAAGCGTTCGCGGCTGGCAAAAGATGCACGGTCATCGGTCACACTCACGGAGAAGTTCATCAGGTGAGCAAGCGTAGCAAGCGGCCCTGCAATATGTCCTGCACCCGCAATCAGTAATACCGGGTTGGGGACAAAAGGCTCGATAAACACCTCTGCCCAGGCATTTGCAGGGCCAGTCAGCTTTTCAACGTGCGGTTTGCCTGCTGCGATGGCTTTCTGGGAGGCCTCAATAAGCTGAAGGCTGGTGCTCCCACCAGGAAGCGCGAGGGTACCAAATGTTTCACTATTTTCATGCACGAGCAACTGTTGACCAATGCAGGAACGCCACGCCCCGCCAGCAGCAATGATGGTAACTAAAACAATCGCCTTTTCGCCTTCCAGGCCATCGTTTAGAGCCTGGGCGAAGTCCTGCATACCTGGCTGTCCTGGCATAGCATGGCGATGCCACGGCTGCACAAACACATCAAAGATACCGCCACAGACGCCCTGGCTTTCCATGGCAATCTCCTCGGTAAGATCAACCTGCACAATGGTGGGACGCTGTGTGTCGATCACGTTCAGAGCGCTGCGCCATACTTCGGCCTCACCGCAGCCGCCACCGACGGTGCCGCTGATCTTACCGCCGCGATGCACCAGCATCTTTGCTCCTACCTCACGCGGAACGGAGCCTTTGCGCTTGACAATGGTCGCCATAGCGACGGTTTCACCGGATTGCAGTTCGCGTATGATCTCCTGAAAAAGTTCTCGCACGTTATAATTTCCTGTCGCTCGATCTCTATAATATAATTACCTGCCTTCCTCATTGTATAATAGCAGCCATATTCTTACACGATTTTTTCCACTCAGTGAGAGGCCAGTTATGAAAAACGGTAACTATTCAGGTCTCCTTTCTCTTGCGCCGCCTGCGGCGGCGGGGTGAGGGAGAA
>WNGP01003655.1_pt1 | contig 12901 bp, 8 predicted proteins | sample 5407671 | NCBI WGS metagenome assembly WNGP01 (sample SAMN13153381, study PRJNA577476) | soil metagenome | isolation source: 40 cm soil or saprolite under Garry oak tree replicate 2 | place: USA:California | collected 2016-06-15 | reverse complement strand
TAGAAGAAGCGGATAAACCGGAGCGACCCATGCCGTCGGGCCTTGCATGCCGATGAGAGGCGAGGAAAAGCCATGGCCCAAGGCAAACGACCAGGCTACGTTCCCCGCTTCCTGGCCCACAGGAAACAAGTTCCCGCCGGAGTCATGCGCCAAATAGAGGAAAACGAGACGCAACAGGAGCGCCACTGCCACCGCGGTTGCGGGCGAACGCAGCGCAGCCTGAACGAAGTCCTCTGCAGGAGGTGAAATTTCGATGGTTGATGCCGCGCGCTCCGATGTCTCATGGTCCGATGTCGCTTGGCCCGACGTCATAGGTCAAGCGTCTCATTTCGCGGCTGTCGCACAGCTAGAGCTTCCGTTCTCATGTCCTATAAGTTACAGACGCTCCACGAATTGACTCAGCAGCAATATTTCAGCTAACTTGCATCTGTTCGTGATTTTACGGCGGTGACGGCTCTCACGAGCTCTTTGCGATTGCTGCGCGGTGGCTTACCGAGATGGACCACAGGCTTACGCGGAGAAGATTTCTGGCCAACGGAGCGCAATGGGCTGGCGCTTCCCTGCTCGTCGGAATGGCGGAAGAAGCGGTCGCCGTCCTCACGCACGCGCCTTTCCGCACGGCACCAAGCGAGGCATTGAGCCGACAAACCCGCGCAGGCTCGAGCCTGCCGACGGATGCCCACGGGATGACGGTCTATTCGGAGGAATACATCACCCGAGAAATGCCCGTTTCGTTCTTCGATAGCTGGATCACGCCGACCGAGCACTTCTTCGTGCGCAATAATGAGCACATGCCGCAGATCCATTTGGCTGAATGGAAGCTCTCGATTACGGGCGAAGTGGCGCGCCCGCTGACGCTGACGATGGCTGACCTTTTGAAGATGGAAGCGCCCAGCGTCACCAATGCCCTGGAATGCGCCGGCAATGGGAGAGCGTTTTTTCAGCCGCGCATCGGCGGCCTTCCTTGGACTCGCGGCGGAGTGGGAAACGCCGTGTTCCGCGGGCCTTCGCTCGGAGCGTTGCTGCGAAGAGCGGAGGCAAAAGACACTGCGCGACACGTAGCGTTTCGCGGCGTAGCCTTGCCTTCGCCCTCTCCGCCCTTCATGCGCAGCATTCCCATGGACAAGGCCCTGGATCCGGATACGATCGTGGCCACCGAGATGAATGGCTCGCCGCTGACTCCAGAACATGGGTATCCGGCGAGAGCTTTGGTGCCCGGCTGGATTGGCTCGGCTTCAATTAAATGGCTGATGGAGATTCGCGTGCTCACACGCGAACTGGAAGGCTACTACATGGATTCAGCTTACCGGCTGCCTACGCGTTCGCGCGAAGCCGTCGGGGAGAACGCGAGAGTTTCCGGGGAGGCACGACGCGGTTCCGTGATCACCTCATTGCCGATCAAGTCGATCATTGCCGCGCCTGCGGATCGTTCTGTCATCGACGCAGCCGCGACCTCGGTCCGCGTCTTCGGTGCTGCCTGGGCGGGCACGTCAAGGGTGTCGCGCGTGGAGATTTCGGCGGACGCCGGAGAATCCTGGCAACCTGCCGCGCTCCGTTCCGAGCATGCGCGTTATGCCTGGCGTTTGTGGGATTTCGAGTGGAAACCGCGCGAAGAAGGAACCTACGTCATCCTCTCGCGCGCCACCGACAATCGAGGACGCAGCCAACCTCTGGAAATGCCGTGGAATCCGGGCGGGTATCTTTGGAACGCCGCAGACCGTGTTCGAGTGACTGTGGGCAAAGCGGACCATTAGCTGATAGATGACGGCAATACACCATAGCCGATCTCTTCATCGCAGCGGCTTACTTGTGGCTGCGGGGATTCTTTTGCTGGCGATTTCCAGCCCAATCCTTGCTCAAACCAATGAGCACGCGAACCACGCCAATGTCGGCTGGGTACCCGAAGAAATCCTGAGCCGGCCGGTAGTGTTGCGGGACGGCATCGGCGTCTATCACGAGAAGGTAACGGCGTCCTCGGCGCTGGCGCAAAGGTTCTACGACCAGGGTGTCGCTTACCTGCATTCGTATGTCTGGATCGAGGCTGCTCGAGCTTTCCACCAAGCGCTGCGCAGTGATCCGAAAATGGCCATGGCCTACCTCGGGCTGAGCTACGCCTATTCGCCCATGGATTATCGCGCCGCACGCGCGGCAGTGGACCAGGCCGAGTCTCTCTCCGCGGCCGCCGACGACCGGGAGAGGAGACGAATCGCGATACGCAAAGCTCAGCTCGATGCCATGGTGGCTGCGGGCAAGGCGGAGGCGATCCCCAAGCTGCTGGCCTTCCGCCAGGCCATCGATGGGGCACTCGCCGCATATCCGAACGATGTGGAGCTTCTGTTGCTTCGCGGCCATGCCGAGGAGCCCACGCCCTTTGGAGACGGCGGCGGCTGCGTCGCTTCGGCAATTGCTTACTATCAGCGGGCGCTGGCGATCGCGCCGGACAACTCCGCCGCGCATCATTTTTTGGCGCACTGCTATGAGAATCAGGGGAAGTTCTCGGACGCGCTCGAACAAGCTCGCATCTACGCGCAAATGGCGCCGCGGATACCGCATGGGCAGCACATCTACGGCCACGAACTGCGCGGCGTGGGGCGTAACGAGGAAGCCATCCAGTTTTTTCTAAAAGCGGAAACACTCGAGAATGGCTACTATCGCCGGGAAAATATCCCTGCTTCGTTCGATTGGCATCATGCGCACAATCTGAGCCTGCTGGCGAGCGCCTATCAATATGAGGGGCAGCTGCATCTCGCGGAGCGCTATTTCGCCGCCGAACGCCAGCTCACGCCTTTTACGGAATATGCGGCCTTCAATCGCAAGGACTGGCCCGAGTTCCTGCTGAATCGCGGCGATTTTGGCCGGGCGCTCGGGGCGGCGCAGGAGATGGCAGCCAGCCCATCAGTGCTGAGCCGCGTCACCGGCCATTGCCTTGCCGGCATTGCCCTCGTCGGCCTGCACCGAAGCGATGAAGCCGAGGCCCAGCTGAATTCTGCGCAAACGGAATCGAGCGGCCTCAACCGGGCTGACGCGGGCGCCGCCTCGCCGTATTTGGATCTGCTCAAGCTGGCCCTGATGCTGGGGCGCGGTTCGCTCGCGGACGCGCCCGCGCTCGTGGAACGGATTAGCCAATACACCCGGCGGTCCACCAGCGCGGATTCCTGGTCGCAGGGGCTCTTCCGCGTCGAAGTGCTCTCGAATCTGGCGCGCGAAACCAGCCAGTGGAGCATCGCCGAGGACTTGGCGGGGCTGATGCTCGCCGTGGATCCTTATTACGGCGGCTCGCATTACGCAAAAGCCCTGGTCGCAGAGCATGGCGGGGACCGGACAACGGCGGCGCAGGAATCCGACGCTGCAAAGAGATACTGGAATCATGCGGACGTGGATTTCCCAGCCTTGGCGATCATCCAAAAGGCCTCCGCGAGCCCTAAGGCAGGAACGCCGAAAGCCGAGTAACACTTGCCGCCAAGCTTTCCTGGGAATGACGCCAATCGAAAAAATTGGCTAAATGCCCGTATACCGATGGGGAACGCAGTTGTGATATGATCCGCGAATCTTGGGGGTAGCGCACATGACATCTCCGAAAAAGTATATGAGAAATGCGGGTGAGGGTGGTTGTCTAAGTTATTGCGGCATCGTCCTGGCAATTTTGACCGCGCTAGTTCTCACGGCGGCGTTGCCGGTGCGGAGCCTGGCCCAGAGACTGGGCGGCACGCTGCAAGTCGAAGTGACCGATAAGAGCGGCGCGACGGTTCCGGGAGCGAAGGTTACTGCCACAAACGATGACACCAAAGTCATTACTGCCGCCACGTCGAGCGGCGATGTTTACGTTTTTCCGGACCTGCTGCCCGGGCCCTATACGGTTGAAGTGACCAAAGAAGGATTCAATAAATACGTGCGGGCGCACGTCAACGTCCTTCCCAATCAAACCGTGGACGCGCCGGCGGTCTTGGAAGTGGGCAGCGTCACTACCACTGTGGAAGTGACAGCGGAAGGCGAAGCCGCAGTGAGCGTCACTTCGTCGCAGATACAGTCAGGATTTTCAGGCTCGGTCGCAGAACAGCTCCCCATCAACACCATCGGCGGAGATGTGAAGGAACTGGCCGTCGTTCTGCCCAATACGACCACCCAGCCGGGTGGCGTCGCGGGCTCCGGCGGTTCGATTGGCGGTTTGCGGCCCCGGTACAACAGCTTCACCATCGACGGCGCTGACGATAACAGCGCTTATGTCAACGGGAACCTCACTCCCGTCATCGAGGACTCTGTGGCGGACTTCGTCGTACTGACGAATCAATTTAACGCGGAGTATGGGCACTCCGCAGCGGGAATATTCGCCATCACGACGAAGTCAGGCACGAACAGTATCCACGGCGAAGCCCATGAATTTAATCGCAGCCGCAGCTACGATGCGTTTGACGAGCAGGAGACACAGCAGGGCTTCCAGAACCGCTACGATTACAACCGCATGGGTGCGAGTATCGGCGGGCCGATTCTAAAAGATAAGCTTTTTTACTTCGGCGCTTTCGAATATCAGGATGAGAATAAGGCCTCTGCTGGACCAACGGTGGGTACACCCACGGCGGGGGGCTTAGCGACCTTAACAGGTATGGCTGCCAATCCGGCCATCAAGACTGTCCTTGCGCAGTTTGCAGTCGCTCCTTCCGCGAGCGGCCCGCCCGAAATTGTAAACGGGATAGCCATTCCCGTAGGTGTATTCCAGGGCGTGGCTCCGAATTTCACGCATGAGCATGATTTCATCGTCAGCCTGGATTACAACATCGGCAAGCACTCGCTCCGCGGCCGCTACATCTACGACCGGCAGCGCTCGCCAGAGGTTAATGCCGTAGAGCCGCAACCGCAGTTCAACGGCACAAACAATAGTGATGCACGAAAAGTGATTCTCAATGACGTTTGGGCCATATCCCCCACGGTGGTCAACGAACTTCGTTTTTCGTTTTCGCGCGCCGTCGGGCCGGATCTGGTCGTGCCCTCAGCGTTTGCGAATTTTCCAAACGTCGAAGTCGATAGCTTGGGCATCGATATTGGACCGAATGGTTGTTCACCCCAGAGCACGATTGTCAACACGTACCAGTGGGTCGACGATGTAACCAAGACGTTCGGCAGGCACACCGTGAAGGCGGGCGTGGAGGTACGCAACAATATCGGCCCGAGTGATTTCCTGCCGCGGGCCCGCGGGGAATGGGACTATCCCGATCTGCAAAGTTTCATCAACGATTTGGTGCCGATTGGTGCCAACGGAGCGCTGCGAGGTGCGGGTTCCGGTTTTTTCGCCGCTAATTTCAGGTCCATCCTTGGATTTGCGCAGGACGACTGGAAAGTAACTCCCAGACTCACCGTAAACCTCGGCTTGCGGTATGAATTTAATGGGCTGCCGCGCGACGAAAAACTTCAGAATCTCAACGCCATTTCCAACGATCCGGCGCTCGGGCTGATTTTCGGCACGCCAAAAACCGACAAGAACAATTGGGCGCCACGGGTGGGGTTTGCCTACGATCCGTTTGGCACCGGGCGATGGTCGATCCGCGGAGGCATGGGCCTCTTCTATGACATTACGCCAGTAAACTTCCCGCAGCTTTCGCTGCCACCGCAATTACAGAGCGAGCAGGATCCTTCGCTCACCTGCACGCTCGCCGGGGCACCAGCCTGGTGCACTTCATTTTTGGCCGGAACGGGAGGAGCGGGATTTTTGCAGGGAGGAGGCCTATTGCAAGTAAATGTGCCTCCCGCGACTCAGGCGGATGCTCGTGCGGCAACGCAAGGAGTAATGGTCGATGTGGTTGAACCCAAGATCCTGACCTGGACTCTCAGCCTCGAGCATCAGCTCATGGGAAACACGAGCTTCGAGCTGCGTTACATGGGCAATCATGCGGTTAGTCTGCCCGCGCAACGCCGGCTGAACAGTGCTTCGGCTTTCGATCCGGGTTTCCCGGGCGGTGGAATAACGCCGCTGCCCACCTATTTTTCGGCCACGCAAGTGCCCGCCGCGATTCCTGCTCCCGCGAGCACGCTTGCGACTTTTGCCAGCTTCAACAACCAGCCGCTTTCCGTCGACGGCTTCGTATCCAATGTCACGGTGATTCCGCCGCTCGCCCAGAGCATCTACCATTCCGGCAGCGCGGACGTAACCCATCGCATCAGTCACGGGATTTATATTCGGGGAACGTACACGTTCGCACATGTCGATGACGATGGAACCAACGAGCTCTTCACCAGCCGTGTGAATCCGCGGCGTTCCCAAGATGGTTACAATATCAAGCAGGATTGGGGCCGTTCGGCGCTGGATCTCCGCCATAAATTCGCACTGGCGGTCGTCTATGATTTTCCCAATGTCGGCGCGAGCAATTCTATTGTAAAGGGTTTCGCGAACGGCTGGGAGTGGGTGGGGACTTACATCGCGCAATCCGGCCAGCCCATAACTGCTTTGTCTGGCGTCGACTCCAATTTCAACGGCGACAGTGCCGGTGACCGGCCTGTCCTGAATCCAAACGGCAGTGGGCGAACGGGCACCGTCGTGAACCGTGTATGTAACGACGGTGCGGGCGGCGCGACCAGGATCGTGACTGCAAGCTCGCCTGCATGCACCTCGGCTCACACCGTTGGCTATGTTGCCGCGGATCCCGGTGCAAGGTACGTCCAGGCGGGGAAAGGCGCATTGTCAACGCTCGGCCGAGACACAATCAGCACTCCGGGCCTGAATATCTGGAATATGTCCCTTATCAAAACCATCCGGTTTACGGAACGGTGGTCGGCTCAATTCCGTGCCTCGACATTTAACACGTTCAATCACCCCAATCCCAGCATCGGGCTCCCCACGAATAACGGTACGATCGATCAGAACCAAAATGCGAATCCGTTGAGCACCGATTACCCGTTCGTGACGGCAAGGAATCTCTTCCTGAACAACACGATCTTCAACGGCGGGAGCCGGAGGATGGAGCTGGGACTGAAGGTCATCTTCTGACCGACTCTGGAACCACCGAATGTCCGAAGGGAGGGCCTGCAGGCCCTCCCTTCTTTTTTGCCAATGAATTAGGCGTCAACAAACAGCGACCGCAGCTGCGCGGGAGAAACTCAGAAAAAGCAGATTCCTCGGGCAACTTTGTTGACGCGCAAAAGCTCATCCTGTTGGTGACTTTTGCGCGAAGAGCCCTCGGAATGACAGACGCGACTCAGCAGCCTAAATCTGCGAGTACGCGGTGGGCGTGAGGATCACGTTGGTGATATTGGAGACAATGGTCTCGAACGCGTAGCGCGGCTGCGTCGAGTACGCCTTCCAGTCGTCCGACGCGCGGAATGCGGCCCATTTTTTGTCCCGATCCGCCAGGTTGTCGAAGGCCAGCATGTAGGTCAGATTGGGAAGGCGCGTCCCGACAAGCGTGTCGCTGTAGAACACTTGCTCGACGCCGGCCTTGGTGAAGATTTCCGCTTCGCCCGACTGCATCATCTCCACCTTGCGCTTGTGATCCTGGTCGGTGGCGCCTTCGTAGATGCGCAGCTCAAACACGCGCGGGCCGCGCGTTTTGGTGGCCGCCGGCGGCGTGAGCTTGGGCCACTTCTCGAACGCCTGCAGGAATGAGCTCTCCATGCGGTCGAACGCCGGCTCCTTGGCGGGAGCGTTCAAAAAGGCCGCGCCGGCTTTCATGTACTCGGCGTCCTTCGCCAGGTGCGTTTCGACAGTGGCCAGCGTTTCGGCGGAAGTGCCCGGCATCAGGACGTAAATCGTGGGCGTGTCCGGACCGATCGAAAGATCGAACACGCCGACGGGGCCGATGCCCAGGCGGTTCAGCGCGGGGATCAGCGCCCCGCTGAAAAAGTCATCGCACAACTTCCTTTGCGGTCCGCTGATGATGTGGTAGCGGCGGAGCTGATAGAACTCCCGGCCGTTCTTTTGCGCGCCATCCTCCGCGGCCCCCAAACGAGAGCCGGATTGCGTGATTACGAGCGCGGATGCCGCGAGCGATGAAGCCAGGAATTTGCGTCTTTGCATGGGCTCCTCCGGTATGTGCCTGCGAATTTGCCCCGTATGCTCGCACAAATCGAAGCGCGCGTCCATCGCGCGCGCGCCGGAGCGGCGGCAAACAATCGCAGGGCGCCGACGCATGGGGCATGGCAAGCCTTCCCAAAGGCGGCGGGCAGGTGTATATTGCCCGGCAATCGTTGAGAATTAAGGCGGCTGGGAATCAAAATGGCAATTCGGACGATAGCGATGGTCGCTCCGGCAGAGCGGTTGAAGCTGCCTGGAACGCAGCGGTGGAAGCGGCCAGCCGCCTGCGCCATTGCGCTCTTCCTGAGTCCGCTGTCGGCCTCGGTGGCCCGCGCTCAGGATCGCGCGGCTGCGTATGCTCCGGCGGACATTCGCTATGGCGCGCAGATCTACGCCGCGCAGTGCTCCGCCTGCCACGGCGTGAATGGCACGCAAATCGGCGGTGTGGACTTAGGCGGCGGCGCGTTGCGGCGCGCTTCATCTGATCAAGATCTGCGTAGCGTTCTGAACAACGGCATCCCGGGCACGGCCATGCCGCCCTTCCGGTTTGACCCTTCGGAACTCACCGCGATCGTCGCCTATATCCGCAACATGCGCACGTTTGACGCGCGCGCGGTGGCGGTAGGCGACGCCAATCGCGGCCGAGCCTGGTTCGAGGGAGCGGGCGGCTGCACGAGCTGTCATCGCGTCAATGGCAAAGGGCCCCGAGTCGCTCCCGACCTGAGCGAGATTGGCGCCCTGCGCAGCGCCGATTTCCTGGAACGTACTCTTCGCGATCCCGGTGGGATGATGCTGCCGATGAACCGTTCCGTGCGCGCGGTCACGCGAGACGGCAAGGTCATCAACGGCCGGCGGCTGAACGAAGACACATATTCGGTTCAGCTGATCGATGATCAGGAACGTCTGCTGTCTTTGGACAAGGCGGACTTGCGCGAATACACAGTTGTCACGACATCCACCATGCCGTCCTACAAGGACAAGCTCAGTGCGCAGGAAATGGCCGATCTGGTCGCTTACCTGCTCACGCTGAAAGGCCTGCGATGATGCGGAAAACGATTCTCCAAATGATGTTTCGGAACAGCCGCCGCGCGTTTCTAGTGTGTCTGGCCTTGCTCGTGCCCGGCGCTCTCTGCGCTCAGGTCACTTCCGAGCGCCTGCTGCGCGCGCCCGACGAACCGCGGAACTGGCTCACCTACTCCGGCAGCTACTCGAGCCAACGGTTTAGTCCGCTCAAGCAGATTGATCCCACCAACGTGAAAAATCTGGAGCTGAAATGGGTGTTTCAAGCGCAATCGCTGCAGAAATTCGAGACTACGCCGCTAGTGGTCGACGGCATCATGTACCTGACGCAATCGCCCAACGATGTTATTGCGCTCGATGCCAAGACGGGGCGGGTATTCTGGGTCTACCACTACGCTACTTCTCCTGACTCGCGCCCCTGCTGCGGAATCGTGAACCGCGGAGTGGCCATCCTCGGCGATACGCTCTTCATGGCCACGGTGGACACGCATCTCGTGGCCATCGATGCCCGGAACGGCCACGCTCTTTGGAACAATAAGTTAGCCGACGCAGCTGCGGGTTACGCCATGACGATGGCGCCGCTGGTAGTGAAGGACAAAGTGATCGTCGGCGTGGCCGGCGGCGAGTATGGCATTCGTGGGTTCATCGCCGCCTACGAAGCGCACAGCGGCAAAGAGGCCTGGCGTTTCAACACCGTTCCTGCGCCCGGCGAACCCGGCCACGAAACCTGGCACGGGGATGATTGGAAGCACGGAAGCGCGGCCGTCTGGCTTACGGGCTCTTACGATCCCGATCTCAATCTGACGTATTGGGGCACCGGCAATCCGGGCCCGGATTGGAATCCGGGGCAACGGCCCGGCGACAATCTTTATTCCGATTGCGTGCTGGCCCTTGATCCTGATACCGGAAAGCTGAAGTGGTTTTTTCAGTTCACTCCAAACGATGCCTACGATTATGACTCGGTGCAGATCCCCGTTCTCGCGGATATGGATTGGAACGGGAGCCCTCGCAAGCTGATGCTGTGGGGCAATCGCAACGGCTTCTTTTACGTTTTGGACCGGACGACGGGAAAGTTTCTCACTGGCGGCCCATTCGTAAAGGTCAACTGGGCCAGCGGCTTGGACGCGAAGGGGAGACCCATTCCGACGCCGCAGCCTCCGGGCGCGCCGACCTTCCCCGGAATTCAGGGCGGGACGAACTGGTATTCGCCGTCCTACAGCCCGCGCACGGGCTTGTTCTACCTCTCTACCTGGGAAGGCTACTCGACCGTCTTCACGGGTGTAGATGTGGACTATAAAGAAGGCCTGCGCTATACCGGCGGGGCAAATGCCAGCCCGATTGCCGGCGCCGATAATCCCGGGGGCGCTCGCAACGGCCCCGTCAACACCTACACCGAAGCGCTCGGTCACGGCGCCGTGATTGCTCTCGATCCCCACACCGGCAAAAAGAAGTGGAGCTTCGAGATGCACGACGTCAATTGCAGCGGGATCCTGACCACTGCTTCGGACCTGCTTTTCGCCGGCGGGCGCGAGGGCTATTTCCAGGCGCTCGATGCGCGCACGGGCGCGCTGCTGTGGAAGGTGAATCTCGGCGGCGAAATCATTGCCGGGCCGATCAGCTACCAGGTGGACGGCAAGCAGTACATTTCCATCGCCTCGGGGAACGGCCTGTTTGTCTTTGCTCCGCGCGACGGAGCGAACTGACGAAGGCCCCGCTTCGCTTACCTGCCTTGTGCCCGAAGCACCCGCGCGAGTATATTTCCGCTTGCAGAAAAGCTCCGACAAAAAGGCATGTCGCATATGTCGGCGCGAATCCGGCGCTGCTCGTCGGCCAACGCATGCTCGCCGCGCCATAGAAGCTTGCCGGCGGAAGATTCCGCGTTATCTAGTCGCAAATCGCTTTACAAGAGCCCGCACAAGTGAGCGCGCGCGAACCCACACACCTGGTAAGGGCCATAGGCCGCTGGGGCCTCGCGGCGCTGGTGATCAACTCCATTATCGGCAGCGGCATCTTTGGTCTCCCGGCCATTGTTGCCGCTCATCTGGGCCGCGAGAGTCCGTTTGCCTATCTTCTCGCCGCAGCAGGCGTCGGAATGATCATGGGCTGCTTCGCCGAAGTGGCCTCGCAGTTCCGCCAAGCCGGCGGACCTTACCTCTACACGCGCGTGGCCTTCGGACGCTTGCTGGCCCTCGAAGTCGCCTGGCTACACTGGCTCTCACGACTAACGGCCGCCGCGGCAGCGGTCAATCTTTTCGGTACTTATCTGGGCTACTTCTGGCCGGCGGCGCAGCGGCCGCTCGAGCGCGCTCTGTTGGGCGCGGCCATTCTCTTGGTAATCACCGGCGTCAACATTGTCGGTGTGGGGATGGGTGCACACCTGAGCTCCGCGTTCGCCATCGCCAAGATCGCCCCGCTGCTGATTTTTGCCGCCGCTGGTCTGCTCTATGGCTTCGCCCATCCGGCTGTCTCGCCCGTGAATCCGCACGTGGCCACGGCCGCGGATTGGTTCGACGCGGCCATCGTGCTGATCTTTGCCTACGGCGGTTTTGAAGGCGCGCTGGTACCCATGTCCGAAGCCCGCGATCCGCAACGGGACGTGCCGTTTGCCATGGCGGTCTCGTTTGTGAGCGTCACCCTGATTTATATCCTGGTGCAGATTGTCGTCGTGCGCGTGCTGCCGGATCCCGCGCAAACCGACCGGCCGCTAGCCATGGCCGCGCAGGTATTCTTGGGGCCAGCCGGTGCTGCCTTCATTGCGGTCTGCGCGCTCCTTGCCTTATTCGGCTTTTTGAGCGCGCAGATGGTGCACGCTCCGCGCATGACGTTCGCCCTGGCGGAGCGAGGCGATCTTCCGCCAATTTTCGCCGCCATCCACCACCGCTTTCGGACTCCGCATGTATCCATTCTCGTGTTTGCGAGTTCACTTTGGCTGCTCGCTACGATGGGTAATTTCCGATGGAATGTGGTGCTCTCCTCGGCGGCCCGGCTGATTATCTATGCGGTGGTGTGTGCGGCGCTGTTGGCTTTGCGCCGCAAAGAACCTCGCGCAGCAGCTTACCGGTTTCCGCTTGGGCCGATATTCGCCGTTATCGGCATGGCATTGATGATCGCGCTTTTCACGCACACGACGCGGGAAGAGCTTGCGTGGATCCTGGCGACGGCCGTCGTGGCGTTCCTGAATTGGCTCGCCACGCGCCGCCACGTCGTGCCCGCTGCGGCCACTGGCGAGCTGTAGCGGCCCCGATGTGCTATTCTCCCGCATCACAGACTGGTTGCTTACGACCAGAAAAAAGGAGAAGCCATCACATGCGCAAAATAGTCGCGGGAATTTTCCTGTTGCTTATCGCTTCCTCGGCGAGGGCACAGGCGCCGACAGGAGCGACGGACATCACAGCTGCGCAGGTCCAGGCGTTTATCAAGGATGCGCCTCACGATCGCAATAGCGATCGGCCCATACGCGTGGTCGACTCCGGAGGCTACCGCGTCGGCATATTTGGCGTTTTCCGGCCGAAGAGCGCCCCGCCCAACGCGACCATGCACCAAACCAACGTCGCCGAGGTCTACTACATGCTGGACGGCGCTGGGATGTTGGTGACCGGCGGTACCCTGCGAAAGCCAGCCGCGCCGCGACCATCGAATCTGGGAAATTGGACCGACGTCGCAGGCGAAGGCATTGACGGCGGCATGTCGCGGCGCATCGCCAAGGGCGATGTGGTCATCATCCCCGGCGGGGTGCCACATGGCTGGGCGAGTACCGAAGGCGACATTACGTATCTGATTGTTCGGCCCGATCCCGACAAGAAACTCTCGCTGAAGTAGGCTACGACGCATCATTAGCCCACTTTGAAGGCGTGCCGACCTACCGGGAGACATTTTCACGCT
>WNGP01011498.1_pt1 | contig 12904 bp, 10 predicted proteins | sample 5407671 | NCBI WGS metagenome assembly WNGP01 (sample SAMN13153381, study PRJNA577476) | soil metagenome | isolation source: 40 cm soil or saprolite under Garry oak tree replicate 2 | place: USA:California | collected 2016-06-15 | reverse complement strand
CTTTTATGCGTGTACGGGCAGAAATCGTGCAGGAAGAAACAGAGCGCACCCTTGCGGTAGAGGCGTTAGTGCGGGCAGCCCTGGCGCTTTTCGAAAAATGCGTGAAATTCAGCAGCACTTTATCGGATGAGGCTTTCATCACTGCCATGAACATTGACGAACCCGGTTGGCTGGCAGATTTTATTGCCTCCGCGCTAGAATCACCCGTTGTGGTGCGCCAGGGTATCCTGGAAGCCTTCAATGTCGAGGAACGCCTACAAAAGACATGTATCCTGCTCACCAAAGAACTGAATATTCTAGAGCTAGAAAATCAAATCCATAACCAGGTGCAGCAAGAAGTCGATAAAAGCCAGCGGGAATACTTTTTGCGCGAACAACTCAAAGCCATCCAGCGAGAACTAGGCGAAAACGACCCCACTATACGCGAAAATGCAGAACTGCACGAGAAGATACTCTCTTTGGGCATGTCTGAAGAAGTCAAAGTCAAGGCATCTAAAGAGCTAGAACGTCTCAATTCAACACCCTCTATGGCTCCCGATGGTGGAGTGATACGCACCTACCTGGATTGGCTGGTCAGCCTTCCATGGAATAATGCAACAGTAGACCGGCTGGATATCGGGGAGGCAGCAAGGATCCTCGAGGAAAAACACTACGGTCTGCAGAAGGTCAAAGAGCGCATTCTCGAGTATATAGCGGTGCGCAAACTCTCGGATAATATGCGCAGTCCAATTCTTTGCTTTGTAGGACCTCCAGGCGTGGGCAAGACTTCACTTGGTCGTTCGATTGCCGAGGCGCTCAATCGCAAGTTCGTGCGCCTGTCGCTGGGAGGCATACACGATGAAGCTGAGATTCGTGGGCATCGCCGCACCTATGTTGGAGCACTGCCAGGCCGCATCATCCAAACCATGAAAACAGCAGCCACCATGAACCCACTGTTCGTACTGGACGAAATTGATAAGATCGGGGCTGATTTCCGGGGTGATCCCTCCGCGGCTTTGTTAGAGGTGCTCGACCCTGAGCAAAATCATGCCTTCTCCGATCATTATCTTGAGGTCCCCTACGACCTATCAAAGGTCATCTTCCTGACAACGGCCAATGTTTTGCACCCTGTTCCCGCTGCTCTGCGCGATCGGCTAGAGGTTATTGAACTGCCAGGGTACACGGAAGAAGAAAAAATACATATCGCCCGCCAGTTCCTCATTCCCAAACAGATGCAGGAACATGGCCTCAAGCCATCACGCGTGGAGTTTGACGACACAGCGTTACAGCGGATCATTCGCGAATATACATTGGAAGCAGGGGTGCGTAACCTTGAACGCGAGATTGCCTCGATAATGCGCAAGGTAGCCCGCAAAGTAGCAGAGGGACGAACCACTAAAACGAAAGTGACGGCGGAGAAGATTGCAGAATACCTGGGTTCACAAAAATACTACTATGGGCAGGCCGAGGAAAAAGATGAACCGGGAATTGCGACAGGAGTCGCATGGACGAGTGCGGGCGGCGATCTGATGACCGTCGAAGCCACGCTCATGGAGGGCCGTGGCAATTTAACACTTACCGGGCAACTTGGCGACGTAATGAAAGAGTCAGCCCAGGCAGCTCTCTCTTATACACGCTCGCGTGCAGGACAACTGGGAGTTGAGAGCCGTTTCTATGAGAAGTACGATATTCATCTCCATTTACCCGCGGGGTCAATTCCCAAGGATGGGCCGTCAGCAGGCATCACGATGGCAACTGCATTGATTTCGGCACTGACGAAACGAGCTGCCCACCGTGATGTGGCTATGACCGGAGAAATTACCCTGCGTGGCCGCGTCTTACCAATTGGCGGTGTCAAAGAAAAGGTACTGGCCGCACACCGCGCAGGCATTAAGACCTTCATTCTGCCCAAACGCAATTTGAAAGACCTGGACGACGTGCCGCGTGAAGTTATCAACGCACTGCGCTTTGTGCCGGTCGAACGCATGGATGACGTTATCAGAGTCGCCCTGCACGCTGCATCGATCTCAAACGGTGAACTGGAGACAGCTCCCGTACCCATCAAAGCGGTAAAGGCCAGGAGAAATATAGTCCCCAAGGGGACTGTAAGCAGGGTTGGGGTAAACCCAATAACTTCAACCAGCCCACCAGGTAAGACGTAGATCAAGCTGCTGTCACGAACTCCATCCCTTTCCAGGGGATGACCTTTACCAAACTAATCCGGTCCAACCCGATTAATCAGGCGGCAACTCCTGGTAAATCATCTTCACATTGATGCCACGGCTGACGTTCACAGCACGCATCACGAAGTAGATGATTATGCCAACCAGGATAAGGATGAGAGCAACGCCAACGCCACTGGAGTTGGATAACGATAGGTAGGCCGTGCCACTGCTCACTAACCCCTTATAGACCGGGTAGCCGAACGCGGCGGCGTACACCGGTACAATGAAGATCAGCCAGATGATCCCGTACCAGACCAGGCGAGGCAGACCCAGGAACTTGCCGGTGTTGTTAGTGAGTTGGAAGAGGTCTGGGCGACGATACGGTATCAATATAGCATTTAATCCCGGCATGATCCAGGTGAGGCCCGCCAGTAAAATGCCAAAGAAAGTCGTACTTGCCAGAGATACATTAAAGAACGTCAGCACGTAGAATACCGCCCCCAGCAAAACCGCGATAATAATCACGCGCAGCGGCGCATTCGTGCGCTCGTTCACTACACTGAACCATTCCGGTACCTGCCGGTCAAGCGCCCAGGCCAGTACGATACGCGAGAGGAAGATTGCATAGACGGGGCAGAGTAGGACGTTCAACGTGATGTTGCCCAACGCCACAATCAGCCACAGCGGCCACACTTGAGGATGAACGGCCGTTGCCATCACCGGGGTAAATGGCGGCTGACCATTGAGTGGAGCGCCAGCACCATTCCAGTAAAGATAACCCCAGGCATTGACCAGGGTAAAGCCATAGTGATTGCCCTGTACATCCATGTAGACCGAGTTCATCAACACGGCGAAGACCAGCGCCCCGATTACCGCAAAAAAGACTGCGCGCCTGACATTACCCTTCACCTCACCGGCAATGTACGAGGAGAACTGGAAGCCAATGTACTGGAAGAGCACCACACTGGCCAGGCCTGCCAGGCCAACCAATCCCAGCAAAGAGAAGTCAGGGCTTCCGAGTGAAAAACCCGCCTTGGCAGCTGCATCCATAATTGCCTTGGACGAAGTACCCAGAGCGGGCAAAGCGTTATTCATCGAGTTTGAGTCTACCGTGAAGGCCCCGATGAAGTTGATGACGACCGAGATAATAGCGAAGATGGTGAGACCCGTCACAACCTTGTGGAAGGTACGCGTCTTCAAGATGGAAATGCCGGCTATCACCAGCATAATGATGATACCAACAAGAATTCTGCTGGGATTATCCTGCAGCCAGTTCTGAGCATTGCCAAAGACGCTACTCGGAAAGACAACACCGAGCAAGATGCCTATCAATTGCAGGTTGTGTGAAGCGACGATGATTTCAAATCCGATGATCGTAAGCGCGGACCCGACAAGTGTCCAGCTCTCGATCCAACCCCAGAATGGACTGATGATACGTGAAGTGAAGACATAGTCACCGCCGCTGCGCGGCATGGCGGTTGTGAGACTGGCGAAAATCATACCCAGAAAGTAACAGGCGACACCCGTTAGAACTGCTATATAGGCATATGCCGAGATACCCAATGCCTGCCACTCCGGGTAGAGCGCGTAGAAAGCAATAGCCCAGCCAACTGCTGTGCCTACGAAGGCGGCGATGTTGAAGAAGAGCGCGTTAGTCATACTGACATCACGCACCAACCCCGACGCCTGCCTGACAAATAGTCCGCTTGGCGTAGCAGATTTTGCCATGAGAGTGAACCCCTTTCATGCAGGGCGCAGTTCATTGTGCCAGAAATGGATAAAATGAGAGCGTAGGCGCAATGAAAGATGCACCCATAACTACCCCTGGACACGGAAAGCCCGTTCCAGTTTGTCCTTACCAAGATCAAAAACAAAGCCGCGCAGGATACCCTGGTTAGCCTCGCTTCCAGCATTGAAACAGGTTGTACGGCCAATTTTGCCCTGTCCACCAGCCTCGTGTACATGACCGTGTACACTAACCAGCGGCTGAAGTTCCTGGAGCGCACGCCGCACACCTGTACTTCCCACCGGAACCCGCAGGACATCGCCCATTGTCACTCTCGGCCGCAATGTCTTGTCAAGTTCTGGGGCAGTATCTATACCACTGTCGTAGGGGGGAACATGAATCATAAACACAGCGTTACTTACATTTTTTAGCGTACTTGCGCTCGCCTTTACGTGCTCGTAATACTCTTCTTCACTCCATTCACGTGGAGTATGCCACGGAGTCGGATTGGCATAATCGAAGCTAATCATCTCGTGAAACTCATTGAGCTGGATTGTTTTACCGACCGGGTTGACCACGTAGCCTGACTGCTCGATCATGGCATCAACACCACGATCATCGTCGTTACCAGGCATCATGTAGAATTGAACTCCACTCTTGCCAATACGCTCTTCAGCTAAGGAGACCCAATCGCCCACACGCTGGATCATTTTCTGGCGAAACAATTCTTTCATCTTCGTCTCATCCGCCTTGAGCGCTTCAACTTCATCCTGGTCGGTTACATGTGGGTAATAGCCGATATCGGAAATACTATTTTCCAGGTTTTGCAGTTCAGTCCCGGTTTCAACCAGGTAGTCTTGATCCAGGAACGTTGCAGCATAGCGTCCATTGTTCCGCGCTATGATGGGAACGATCGCCTTGCCCGTCAGATCGCCCGCGATCAGTACAACCTGCGCCTCGTACACATTCATCTTGATGGCATTGAGGAGTTTACGATAGGTACGATTTGCAGCATGCAAATCGGAGCACATATAGCAGCGAAGATATTTTGCCATACTTTCTCCTCTTGTAGGGGCCAATGAACGGAACATGCCCATCAAACACCTGTGAAGTTATTACAGAAGTATACAAGAGCTATGGGGAAAAAACAATGCTTGAGGCTTGCTACTATCGTTCTGTTTTGTAGTTATTTTGCACACGATCAAGCAACCAGCCCTGGTGGGTCAGGTTATCACATTGGTTATAGTTCACCAGTTTCGATTACTGGGGGGTCAGCGGGGTTCCTCTGGCAGTTCGTACCAGCGCACACGCTCGCCAACCATCGCACGCGTCTTCCACCCCATAGATTTTGGTTGTGCTTGTATGCGAGCTATTAGAGCATCAATACGTTCAGCAACATACGCAGGAAAGTTACGTTCTATAGCAAACGCCTTCACCTTTTCCAGATTCAAATCGAGCGTCTTATTAAATCCCCAGTCATTCGACATTAATTTAGCAATGTACGCAGCATTAATACTTCGATCATCATCCCCGATAGTATAGTCAACAAAAAGCGCTATCACATCCAGGAGGTCTTTCTCGTTGATTTCAACAATCTGCAATTTCGTGAGCAGGATATCAGCCAGCGCTAAGGTGCGCTGATCTATTTGCAAGCGAGGCCGGAAATCGATGTTATGGCACATCTGAAAGCGGTCAATGAAGATATCGACCTGGCGTTTATTTTGCTCATCCCAAAGGAGTAAGCGTTGATGCCCATGTAGCGCGTTAAACGTTTTGTTTCCCGAGTATCCCAGATTTGCAAACAACGCCCTGGTTTTTGTGCTAAACTTAGAAAGGGTTGCGAAATCAAAATCCTTGTATGAACGCTTCAATCGCTCATCTGTCTTAGCGCTAGGACTTTGGAGATAGACGGCCAGTCCGCCAAGTAATCGTAGGGAGATGCCCTCCGCGTTGGCTGCCTCAAGTATGCGAAGTGCTTCTTCTGTGATTTCGGGAATCGGTTCTGCAGTATTGTTCATGCTAGTTGCTGGTGCGACGTGAAGTCCCGGACCCCTTGCATCCGTTGACGCAAGGGAAAGAAACGTCGCTTCTCCTTTCCATTGATCAGATTGTATCACGTTTTGAGCGCGCCTCACATATATTATAAAGAACAACACAGTTCCCCCTCTTGCTTACTTAAAAAGCTTTGCATCCCCCTCTAACATGCAACAATCCCCTATAACCACCCGGGCTGGTGCAAGATCGGGAAGACGACACGTGCTTATGGGAGTGCAGAGGGCGAAGCCCTTTGCCGGAGCGCGAGGTGTCCTCGCCTCATCCCTCCTTGCTGTTGCAAGAACAAGAAGACGCGTACGTGTGGGAGTGCAGAGGGCGAAGCCCTTTGCCGGAGCGCGAGGTGTCCTCGCCTCATCCCTCCTTGCTGTTGCAAGATCGAGACGACACGTGCTTATGGGAGTGCAGAGGGCAAAGCCCTTTGCCGGAGCGCGAGGTGTCCTCGCCTCATCCCTCCTTCCCGCCGCAGGCGGCAAAAGAGATTTTGCAACAGCTCTGTATAACTATCAAAATAGCCTTGACAGGTTAGCCGCTTATAGCATATAATACAAGCGGTTAAAATGAGTTTAGAAGGTTATACATTGCTCATCTCCTTAAACTTTTTGAAAGGAGAAGTCCCCCATGGACAGGACTTTACTACTTGATATGCTACTCGTTATAGGAACTTTGGCGCTCATTATTGCGTTCATTGCCTATCAGATCCAAAAGATCGAGTGGCTGAAACATCACGGTAGACGAATCGTTGCCACGATAACATCGATCCGGCATGAAACGGGCAAAACCCAGGCTGGCTTTTCACGTGACAACTATTACATCACTGCCAAATGGACAAATCCCAGGACAGGGAAAGCCTATACCTTTTGGACATGGATCATGAACTCCCATCCAGATTATGCCAAAGGGGACCTGGTGCCGATACTGATTGATCCAAACAATCCAAAGCGATTCACAATGAATCTCTAAGGTCCCAGGGAACTCCATACCCTTGGCCTATTAATGGTTTGCATCACTCCAGGTGATTTGCAGGAACGCGAAGCGGTGCAGGGATCCAAGGGGCTGCCGCCCCTTGGCGGGGTGTGGGGCGTCCCCATCTTTTCCCTTTTTCCAAGGGTGGGGTGGGGAAGAAGAGGACTTTTAAATCGCCCTGCCTATCATCGAACAATGCTTCCAAATTTGACCGGCAGGGTGTATATTGGGTGGGGTGGGGAAGAAGAGGACTTTTAAATCGCCCTGCCTATCATCGAACAATGCTTCCAAATTTGACCGGCAGGGTGTATATTACAGAGAGCAGGATAGTCACCCTGCCAATTGATCCGACGCCTGAAAGGAGTTTGCCTTGGTTTTCTGCGGTAAATGTGGTCTGCAGTTATCAGCAGGGGATACAGTCTGCCCGCGCTGCGGCACGCCTACAGACCCCGACCTGGCTATGGAAGAATCTCAAGCAGACAGCCCAACGATTGCTTCCAACACAATCTATACGCAAGATCAGACTCAGCCTAATGCGCAGGGTACAGCCGCACCACAGCAGCCTCTCATTTTGGGCCCGGAGGGAAGTACTTATGCTCCTGATGCACAAATGGCTAACCAGACTACGACTATGATGGGTTCGCAAACCTATGGTATGCCTGGTCAGACTCCTGCCGGAACAGCATACCCCGGCTATACGCCGCAGGGCGCAGGAAATTATCCACACCAGAATCCATCGTATCCTGGTTACGCGGCGCCGGGAGCCCCTTACTATCAAACTCCTTCCAGTACTTATGGAGCCCCGTCTGCTGAAGCCGCGAAGGTCAGGGCGAGAGGGCGACTAATTGGACTGCTCCTCATCCTGTTTGGCCTGCTCCTTATACTTGGTGCCATGGTGCTGTTCTTAGTAACACACAACTCTACAACTTCAGCAGACGCACCTTTAGTTGGCCTGGCGGCACTCCCACCACTTGTGAGTAGCATTCCTCGCTCTCAATAAGAGCGTGCAGACAAGGCCAAAACATGTTACAATGCAGCATATGAGTGAACTAACAAACCAGATCGAACGCCTGCAAGGGCGTGTCCATGAAACTATGGTGCGTCTTTGACCTGGCGCAAAAGAACAAACAGATAGCCGAGCTTGAAGAAGAAAGCCTGGCCGAAGATTTTTGGGCTGATAACCGCAAGGCGCAGGCACAAATGCAACAGCTAAATGCCCTGCGCGAAGAAGTTTCCACTTGGGAAGGCATCGCCGCGCAACTTGAGGACCTGCATGGATTAGCCGGATTGTTAGAGGAGGAGCCGGATGAAGGAATGCAGGAAGAAATAGCGCAATCACTGGCGGCAATTGAGCAAGAGGTCGAGAAGCTGCAATTCGTCCTGATGTTTAATGGCGAACACGACCAACGCGACGCCATTATGAGTATTCACGCGGGCAGCGGCGGCGTCGATGCGCAAGATTGGGCAGAGATGCTGTTGCGTATGTACTTGCGCTGGGCCGAGCACCACAATTTCCGCACCGAAGTGTATGAATACAATGAGGGTGAAGAGGCGGGCCTCAAGAGTGTGACCGTCGAAATTGCGGGACGTTATGCCTATGGCCTATTACGCTCGGAGATCGGCACGCATCGCCTGATTCGCCTGTCGCCTTTCGACGCCGCACATCGCCGCCATACCTCGTTCGCGAAGGTCGAGATTCTACCCGATATAGAGGATACGATTGAGATCACGATCCGGCCCGAAGACATTGAGGTGGATACCTACCGTTCCACTGGGGCCGGTGGGCAGCATGTGAACAAGACCGACTCTGCGGTACGCATCCGTCACATCCCTACGGGCATCGTAGTGACATGCCAGAATGAACGTTCGCAAAATCAGAACCGCGAGGTCGCGATGAAATTGCTCAGAGCCCGCTTGTATGAACGTGAGTTGAAAAGGCAGGAAGAGGAGAGAGCCAGGCTCAAAGGTGAGAACGTGCAGGCAGACTTTGGGACACAAATTCGCACGGTGACGATACACCCATATAACATCGTGAAGGATCACCGTACGAACTATGAGACAAGCGATACCGAGGGATACCTGAACGGTGATGTCGATCCGTTCATCTACGCCTACCTGCAGTCAAGAGCTGCCGGAGTGGCAGTTGGAGCCTGAAACCCTACCAATAAAGCAGGGTTCCAAGGGGCTGCCGCCCCTTGGCGGGGTGTGGGGTGTCCCCACCTTTTCCCTTTTTCCAGGGGAGGGGAGGGGAAGAGGACGACTTTTAAATAACCCTGCCAATCGTTATAAAAACTTGACGGAATTTGTACCACCTGTTATGCTAGATACACAAGCAGACATACATTGTCACATGCTTACACACGTTAAAAGACTAGCTGCTTACGTGTACAATACACAAGAAGATGAAAATTTCTTCAGAAGTATGCTGACATAAGAAGGATTTTGTGGTATGATAGCGGTGGCATAGGCCAATGTATTACTGCTGTGGGGATGCGGATGCAGCGGCGGAGGCTCCCCTTCGGCTTACTTCATCGCCAAACCTCGCTGAGTTTAACTGGTCAGGTGGGCGAATTCTACCCTCTCGATAGAAGGAAGGAGGCGATTTCGTGGAGAATGCATTTCCTCGGTGTCGCAAATGTGGTGAAGGTGATCTGGTTCCGCTCTCGGATTTCGGCAGCCAGGGAGCTTCCATCGAGTACAAGGCGTGGGTCTGTACGAACCCATCTTGCCTGTACAACATCAAGATCCGCAACGGCGATATCATCATTAACGAACCTATTAGTGATGGATCACTACATTCGTATCGCAGTAGCCGTCAATAAGCTTTGTGAATTAGCCTGGCAGCCCTTGCGACAGCCAGGCTAATTCACAACCTTTACGCAGGTTTATGGCTAGTTACCTTGCAAGGGGCAGAAGGCAAAAGGCCGAAAGAACCTTTTCGCTTTTGTCTTTTATTTTGTCCCGGAGGAAGAGGATAAGGAGTCAAGGCTGACGTGCTCAATCGATTCTTTGGGCAGAAACCACAGGAAGAACCAAAACGAGACCCCGTCGTTACTGAAGAGCGCGCAGGAGGGGACTCTGTGTCTGAGAAAGGCTTCAATCCCTTTAAGAACAGTCTGAGCCGAACCCGCAGGCTGTTTGGGCGTTTAGGCGATACTTTCAAACAAGACAACATCACAGATGAGCTATGGGATGAACTGGAGGAAGCGCTCTTAAGCGCCGATGTTGGCCCAAGCACAACTACATGGCTCATGGATCATTTACGCCAACGAGTAGCAGCAGAAAATATGCATACGGGCTCCCAGGTGCAGCAAGCCTTGCGTGAGGAACTCGTGGCGCTCCTTGGAGAACCTTCGCCATTACGTTTTTCTCAGCAGTCCCCACTTACCGTCATACTGGTTATCGGCGTCAATGGCTCAGGTAAGACAACGACTATTGCCAAATTAGCCAATCGTCTTACCAAAGAAGGACATCAAGTTATCCTGGCTGCCGCCGACACCTTTCGGGCCGCAGCTATCGATCAGCTCAAAGTATGGGGTGAGCGCGTCGGAGTCCCTGTAATCAGTCAGAATCCCGGCTCCGACCCTGGTGCGGTAGTCTACGATGCCATCCAGGCCGCTGGCAATCGAGGAAGCGATGTCTTAATCGTAGATACCGCCGGCCGGCTTCAGACCAAGTACAACCTGATGGAAGAGTTGAAGAAGATAAACAAGGTCATTCAGAAACAGGTTCCTGACGGCCCTCACGAGTTGTTGGTGATCATCGACGCAACCACGGGCCAGAACGCCCTCCTACAAGCGCGCAAATTCGCAGAAGATGTTGGGCTGACCGGAGTGGTGATCACGAAACTGGATAGTACCGCCAAGGGGGGCTTTGCCTTTGCGGTCGCTGACGATTTGGGCGTTCCTATTAAATTTATCGGAACGGGAGAAAAAGTCGAGGATTTAGCTCCTTTTGACCCACAAAGTTTTGTGGCTGCGCTCTTCGCACAAGATTGACCAGGAGGTAATTCATGGCTAAAGAAGCTGCAGATCCCCCCACGGCGACTTCTCCCAATAACCAGTCGAGGCCAGGTTCACCCCCGGGGAATTTAGTGACCAAGTGTCCGGAGTGCAAAGAGATTCTGATAGTCCGGGAATGGGAAAAGAACCTGAGGGTATGCACTCGCTGTAACTACCACTTTAAGCTTTCCGCGTATGAACGCATTGAACTGCTGGTGGACCCCGGCAGCTTCGTGGAAACGGACGCAGATATTATTTCGGCTGACCCTCTGCATTTTGTGAGCCGTACGAAAGATGAAGTTCAAGTCTACGCCAAAAAGCTCAAAGCTGAAAGCGAAAAGGTGGGCTTGCATGAGGCCGTCGTAATAGGTCATGCGACTATTGAAGAGATGCCACTCTCGCTCGCCATCATGGATTTTCACTTCATTGGCGGCAGTATGGGCTCCGCTGTCGGCGAAAAAATTACGCGCGCCATCGAGTTAGGCGTTTCTCAACGCATCCCGGTGCTGATCTCTTCTGCATCCGGTGGTGCTCGCATGCAAGAGGGCCTGTACTCGCTCATGCAATTGGCGAAAACTTCAGCAGCGTTAGCAAAACTGGGCGAGGCCAAAATTCCTTATTTCAGTCTCCTGACAGACCCCACGACTGGAGGGGTCACGGCGAGTTTTGCCATGCTGGGCGATGTCATCCTCGCAGAGCCTGGAGCGCTGGTCTGCTTCACGGGTCCGCGTGTAATTGAGCAGTTCATGCACGTGAAACCCCCGGAAGTCAATTCCGAATTTGTACTACAGCATGGTATGATTGACGCCGTTGTCCATCGACGCGACCTGCGGCAGACATTAGCCCGCTTGTTGCGCCTGTATACACCAGGCGTTATTCGACAGGATTCACCGGAGTTTACACAGCAAAGGGGTGGAAGCGATGGCTTACGACCTGGAATTTGAGAAGCCACTGGCTGAGCTAGAAAAGAAGATTATCGCGCTGCAACGCAAGGGCGATCGCCTGAAGCCCGACGAACACAGGCAGTTGCAGGAGGCAGAGCGTGAGCTGCATCGCCACACCGGAGAAATTTATCGGAACCTCTCGGCCTGGGAAACAGTGCAGGTGGCACGTCATAAAGACCGGCCTTATTCGGCAGATTACATCCGTTTGATGTGCGAAGATTTCTTTGAACTGCATGGGGATCGTTCCTTTAGTGACGATCACGCGATTATGGCTGGCCCGGCCAAACTGGGGGATGCATATGTAATGCTCATCTGTCACCAGAAAGGCCGCGACATGAAGGAGAAGCAATTCCATAACCTGGGTATGCCTCACCCAGAGGGGTATCGCAAAGCAGGCCGTTTAATGCAGCAGGCTGAGAAGTTTGGTTTTCCTATCATCAGCCTGATCGACACTCCCGGGGCATTCCCCGGCCTGGCAGACGAAGAGCGCGGTCAATCGGAAGCAATCGCGGCAAACCTGTATCTCATGTCGCACCTGCAAGTGCCGATTATCGCTGTTGTGATTGGCGAGGGGGGCAGTGGTGGCGCGTTAGCCATTAGCGTCGCCGATCGCATTTTGATGCTCGAACACAGCATCTATACTGTCGCGATGCCAGAAGCATCCGCTTCGATAATGTGGCGTGACAAGGCTTACGCTCCCCAGGCGGCCGAGGCCATGCGTATCAGCGCAAAAGAGCTGAAGGCCCTTGAATTGATAGATGCGTTGATCCCCGAGCCATTGGGGGGAGCACATCACAACTATCGTGTCGCCGCCGATAATCTAAAGGCCGCGTTACTTTCACACCTTGACGAACTCAAGCAGTTGCCCGTACACGAACTGTTAGAAAGACGCTACCAGAAATACCGAAACATCGGTAAATTCGGCATAGCCTCGTAATCTCAACCTGTACCGCATATTGACTTCCTTTAGCTGATGCTGTATCATGCTATACACAAGCCGGTGTGGCGGAACGGTATACGCGCTTGTCTCAAAAACAAGTCCCCTTACGGGGTTGAGGGTTCGAATCTCTC
>WNGP01003651.1_pt1 | contig 12909 bp, 9 predicted proteins | sample 5407671 | NCBI WGS metagenome assembly WNGP01 (sample SAMN13153381, study PRJNA577476) | soil metagenome | isolation source: 40 cm soil or saprolite under Garry oak tree replicate 2 | place: USA:California | collected 2016-06-15 | reverse complement strand
GTAGAGCGCGGGGTGTCTTGCCGCGTCGATCGCCTTGCGTATCGCGCCGATGCGGCTCGTCACGCCGGTGGAAGTTTCGTTGTGCACCACGCACACGGCCTTGATCGAATGCTCTTTGTCCTCCCTGAGCTTGGCTTCGACCGCGGCCGGATCGACGCCGCGGCGCCAGTCGGTGGGGACGAGGTCGACCGAGAGACCGAGCTTGGTGGCCATCTTGTGCCACAGCGATGCGAAATGGCCGGTTTCGAACATCAGGACGCGGTCCCCCGGCGAGAGCGTGTTGACGAGCGCCGCTTCCCAGGCGCCGGTGCCCGATGCGGGATAGATCACCACCGGCGCCCGGGTCTGGAACACCTTCTTCAGGCGTTCGAGGATCTCCAGCCCCATGGGGCCGAAATCGGGGCCGCGATGGTCCATCGTAGCGCGGTCGATCGCGCGCAGAACCCGGTCGGGCACGTTGGTCGGCCCGGGGATCTGCAGGAAATGGCGTCCGCTCCGGTGCGGCATGACTTGCTCGCTTATCGTGGAAGGACGGCTAGTTTATCGGAAAAGCTCCCGGCTTCCATGATTTGGCTCAAGGCTGCGGTATCATGGAGCACGCGCGGTTCGAAGGAAATCCCATGGCGCTCAGCATCGACATCATCTCCGACGTGGTCTGTCCCTGGTGCTTTATCGGCAAGAGGAGGATCGAAGCCGCGCTCGAGCTCTACCGGGAGCGCAGTCCCGGCGCCGCCGAGCCGAAAGTCACCTGGCATCCGTTCCAGCTCAATCCCGACATGCCCCCCGGGGGCGTCGACCGCGACGAGTACGTGAAGCGCAAGTTCGGCGCAGGCCGCGCCGGGCAGGTCTACGGCCGCGTCACTGCGGTCGGGAGAGAGGCCGGCATTGCGTTCGACTTCAACAAGGTGACGCGCCAGCCCAACACGCTCGCCGCGCACAGCCTGATCGCGCTCGCGATAGACTCAGGACGGCAGGACGCGGTGGTCGAGGCCTTGTTCCGCGCGTTCTTCCTGGAGGGCAGGGATCTGACTTCCGCAGATACGCTTGCCGAAGTCGCGGCCGGCGCGGGTCTGGACGCGACCGACGTGAAGGCGTTCCTCGCGAGCGAAAACGCGCGCGCGCATATCGAGGCCGAGGACAGACAGGCGCGCAAAATCGGCGTCGAAGGCGTGCCTTTCTTCATATTCAATAAACGGGTCGCCGTCTCGGGCGCGCAAGAGCCCGAAGTGCTGCTCGACGCCATGCTCGAAGCGGAGAAAGAGCCCGCGCCTTCCGCGGCGCAGTGAAACCGCGATTCCGATGGATCGCCCGGCGGCCAAGGTCTTACCGGTTTCGTTCCATCCGCGCGCCGGCGATACCGCGCTCGCCCGGCGCCTTTCGCGCGAAATCGAAGGCGAAGTCCTCTTCGATCCGGCGAGCCGCGGCCGCTATTCGACCGACGCCTCGATCTATCAGATCGACCCGGTGGGCGTGGTCGTGCCGAAGACCGAGCAGGACGCGAAAGTCGCGCTGCAGATCGCGGTGGAAGAGGGCGTGCCCGTTCTCGCGCGAGGTGCGGGCAGCTCGCAATGCGGCCAGGCGGTCGGCGCGGCCCTGGTGATCGACACCTCGAAATATCTCAACCGCTTGGTTTCGATCGACAAGGAAGGCGCGACGGCGGTGGTGCAGCCGGGCGTGGTGCTCGACAGCCTCAACGCGCGCCTGCGGCAGCACGGGCTGTGGTTCCCGGTGGACGTGTCCACCAGCGCGCAAGCGACGCTCGGCGGGATGGCCGGCAACAATTCCTGCGGTTCGCGCTCGATCCGTTACGGCAACATGGTGCACAACGTGCTCGGCATCGACGCGGTGCTTGCCGACGGAAGCGAGCACCACTTCGGCGCGGTGCCGGCCGATATTTCGCGCCTTTCGGGCGAGGCGCGCTACGTCGAGCTCGCGAACAAGGTGCGCGCCATCGCCGAGCGCGAGGCGGGAGAAATCGAAGCACGCTGGCCGAAAGTGCTGCGGCGCGTGCAAGGCTACAACCTGGATCTCGTGAAGGCTCGCGGCGAATGGAATTTTGCGCAGCTCCTGGTCGGCTCGGAAGGCACCCTCGCGTATTCGAAGCGCATCCACCTCAAGCTCTCGCCGCTGCCCCGGTTCAGGACTCTGGGCGTGTGCCATTTCCGGACCTTCCGGCAATCGATGGAGGCGCCGCAGCACATCGTCAAGCTGGGGCCGACCGCGGTTGAGCTCGTGGATCGAACGATGATCGGCCTGGCGCGCGGCAATCCGGCCTACCGCGCAGTCGTGGAGAAATTCGTCCGGGGCGATCCCGACGCGATCCTGCTGGTCGAGTTCGCCGGGGACGATCGCGACGGGCCTGCCGACAAGCTCGAGCGTCTCGCCGCGCTCATGGCCGACTTGGGTAATCCCGGCAGCGTGATCCGGATCATCGACGCCGCGCTCCAGCGGGACGTGTGGGAAGTGAGAAAGGCAGGTCTCAACATCATGATGTCGATGAAGGGTGACGGCAAGCCCGTCTCCTTCATCGAGGATTGCGCAGTTCCCCTGGAAAACCTCGCCGAGTACACCGATTCGCTCACGCAGGTTTTCCGCAAGCACGGCACGGAAGGAACCTGGTACGCCCACGCATCGGTGGGAACCCTGCACGTGCGGCCGATTCTCGACATGAGGAAAGACGGTGCCGGGAAAATGCGGGCGATCGCCGAGGAAGCCTGCGCGCTGGTGAAAAAATACAAGGGCGCCGCCTACTCGGGGGAGCACGGCGACGGCCTGGTGCGCTCGGAGTGGATAGCGCCGATCATCGGTGAACGGCTCGTGCGCGCGCTCGAAGAAATCAAGGACCTTTTCGATCCGAAGGGCCTCTTGAACCCGGGAAAGATCGTGCGGCCTTCGAAGCAGGATGACCGGACGCTTTTCCGCTTCAAGCCGGGATACGCGGCCGGGCGCCTGGACACCGTGCTCGACTGGAGCGAGTGGAGCGTGGCGGGCGCGGCGAGCGAGGGTTTCGCGGCGGCGATCGAGATGTGCAACAACAACGGGCATTGCCGCAAGTTCGACGCCGGAACGATGTGCCCGTCTTTCCGCGCCACCGGCGACGAGCGCCACCTCACCCGGGGCCGCGCCAACTCGCTGCGCCTTGCGCTCTCCGGCCAGCTCGGCCCCGATGCCTTCACGTCGGACGAGATGCACGACACGCTGGCTCTGTGCGTGTCCTGCAAGGGCTGCAGGCGCGAGTGCCCGACCGGCGTGGACATGGCGAAGATGAAGATCGAGTTCCTGCATCATTACCACGCCCGCCACGGCTATTCGCTCAAGGACAAGGTGATCGCCTACCTTCCGCGCTACGGCCCTCTGGCCTCGCGCTTCCCGCGGACGGCGAACGCGGTCCAGAGCATGGGCAAGCGCGCTTTCGGCTTCGCAGCCCAGCGCTCCCTGCCGAAGTGGCGCCGCTCGTTCCTCGACTCGCTGCGCCGATCGAGCAGCGACGGGAAGGCCGGCGAGGTCGTGCTCTTCGTCGACACGTTCAACAACTACTTCGAGCCGGAAAATGCGCGCGCCGCTCTCGCCGTGCTCGACCGGGCCGGCTACGGCGTGCATATCGCCGGGGCGGGCGACGCCAGCAACGAAAATGCGCGGCCGCTGTGCTGCGGCCGCACCTTCCTCGCGGCGGGAATGGTCGAGCAGGCGAAGACCGAGGCGCAACGGGTGCTGGCCGCGCTCGAGCCCTACGTGGGACGCGGAGTCGATGTCGTCGGCCTCGAGCCTTCCTGCCTTCTCACCCTGCGCGACGAATTCAAGGCGATGCTCCCGGGCGGCGAGACCGACGCGCTCGCGAACGCAGCGCTGCTCTTCGAGGAGTTCCTCGCGCTCGAGCACGAAGCCGGCCGCCTCGCGCTCAAGCTCAAGCCGCTCGCCGAAAAACGCGCGCTCCTGCACGGCCACTGCCACCAGAAGGCCTTCGGCGCCATGCCCGCGGTCCAGCGGGCGCTGTCGCTCGTTCCGGAGCTGAAAGTCGAGACGATCGAATCGTCGTGCTGCGGAATGGCGGGAAATTTCGGCTACGAGGCCCGGCACTACGCGGTCTCGATGAAGATGGCCGAGCTCGCGCTCCTTCCCAAGGTCCGCTCGGCGGCCGAGGACACGCTGCTCGTCGCCGACGGTACCAGCTGCCGCCATCAGATCGCCGACGGAGCGGCGCGCGAGGCCGTTCACGTCGCGCAAGTGCTGGCGCGCGCACTCGCCTAGATGATTCTCGAAGGCGCCGAAGCGGCGCTTGCGCTCGCGCCGATCGCCTTCCTAGCCGGCTTCATCCAGGGCCTTACGGGCTTCGGCTCGGCCCTGGTCTCGATTCCGCTCGCGACCTTCTTCGTCCCGCTGCCTTTCGCGCTCGCGGTGTTCGCGGTCGTCGATTTCGCCAACGGCCTGAGGCTGGGACTGGAGAATCCGAGGAACGCGATCCTCGGCGACATCGCGCGCATGGTGCCGCTGATGGTCGCCGGGATCGTCACCGGGACCACGCTGCTCGTCAACCTGCCGAGGCAGGCTTCGCTCACCGCGCTCGGCGTCTTCGTCCTCGGCTACGCGCTCTACAGCCTCGCGCGCCGGGGCCCCGCGGCGACGGTGAGCCGGAACTGGGCGTACTTCGCCGGCTTCTGCGGAGGGCTCTCGGGGACGTTGTTCGGCGCGGGCGGGCCGCCGTACGCGATCTACCTCTCGCACCGCGCGCTCAGCAAGGAGCAGTTCCGCGCGACCATGACCCTCACCACGATTTTCAGCATCGGGCTGCGCTTGGTGGCGTTCGCGGTGACCGGCCTGCTGATGCAGGACGGCGTGTGGATCGCAGCGGCGGCAGCGATTCCCGCGGGCCTGCTCGCGATCTACTTCGCGTCGAAGATATTCCGCGCGGTTTCGCGCGAGATGGTGATGCGCTGGGTGGCTGTTCTGCTGCTGGCGAGCGGCGCGTCGCTGATCGCGCGCGGGCTCGGTTGAACCGTGGAACTCGTCAGGCGGGGATGTCGGGATCGAGCTGCCTCTCGATCCAGGAGATCTGGTCCTTGAGGAGGAGCTTGCGGCGCTTCATGCGGGTGAGGGCGAGCTGATCGTGGGAAGGGTCGTCGGCGATCCGGTGAATTGCGGTGTCCAGGTCCCGGTGCTCGAGCTGCAGCTCGTGCAACCGCTGCCTCATCTGCGCCTGCATCTGTTCGTCCCTCGTTTCGACCATGGCACGCTTTTATTCTAGACCTTTTGCGGCCTGCGCCAAGCCCAAACCAGCATGCCGATACCGATCAGGACCATGGGCGCCGACAGCCACTGGCCCATGGACAGCTTGAGCGCAAGAAGGCCAAGAAAATCATCGGGCTCGCGAAAGTACTCGACCCCGAAACGGAACACCCCGTAGCCGAGGAGGAACACCCCCGTCACCGCTCCCCTGGGCCGCGGCTTCGCCGAATAGAGCCACAGGATCACGAAGAGAAGCACCCCTTCGAGGGCGAACTGGTAGAGCTGAGAGGGGTGGCGCGGGAGCGGCCCCGCGCCGCGGAACAGCATTCCCCAGGGCACATCGGTGACCCGGCCGGGAAGCTCGCCGTTGATGAAATTGCCGACCCGCCCCGCGGCAAGCGCGAGCGGGGCCAGGGGCGCAAAGAAATCCGTGAGCTCGAGCCAGCGCAGGCCGCGCTTTCGCGCGACCCACCCGATCGCGAGCAGCACGCCGAGGAACCCGCCGTGGAAGGACATGCCGCCTTGCCAGACAGCGAAGATCTCCAGCGGATGGGAGAAGTAATACGCCGGCTTGTAGAAGAGCACGTAGCCGAGCCTGCCGCCGAGCACCACGCCGAGCACGCACAAGAACAGCAGATCATCGAGAGTCGGGACGGTGACGCGCCCCGACGTTGCGCGCGCGATGCGCAGGCGCCCGAGCCAATAGGATATCGCGAAGCCGACCAGATACATGAGCCCGTACCACCGGATCGCGATCGGGCCGAGCGAGATCGCAACGGGATCGAAGTTCGGATGGACGAGCATGGCGGGCTGCGGCGCGCTTTCAAGTAAAATGCGGTCGAAGCGTAACTGATTTTCTGCATTCGGAGTTTTTCCCATGGCCGACAACTGGAGAAGCAGGACCATCACCCAGGGCGCGGCGCGTTCGCCCAACCGCGCCATGCTGCGCGCGGTGGGATTCGGCGACGGCGATTTCCAGAAGGCGATCGTCGGCGTCGCCAACGGCTACTCGACCATGAATCCCTGCAACGCCGGCATCCAGCCGCTCGTCGACAAAGCCATTGCCGCGGTGAAGGCGGCGGGCGCCATGCCGCAGGTGTTCGGTTTCCCGACCGTCACCGACGGCATCGGCATGGGCACCGAGGGCATGAAGTATTCGCTCGTCTCGCGCGAGGTGATCGCCGACTCGATCGAAACCGCGGTGAACGGGCAGCTGATGGACGGGGTGATCTGCGTCGGCGGTTGCGACAAGAACATGCCCGGGGCGATGATGGCGATGGCGCGCATCGACGTGCCGGGCATCTTCGTCTATGCCGGAACGATCAAGCCGGGATTCTGGAAGGGGCAGAAGCTCACCATCGTCTCGCCTTTCGAGGCGGTGGGCGCGCTCGCCGCGGGGAAGATCTCGCAGGAGGATTTCGACGGCATCGAGAAGAACGCCTGTCCGTCGGTGGGCGCCTGCGGCGGCCAGTACACCGCCAACACGATGTCGTCGTCCTTCGAGGCGCTCGGCATGAGCCTGCTCGGCTCCTCGCAGATCGCGTCTCCCGACCCGGAGAAGGCGGATTCAGCCGCGGAATCGGCAAAGGTCCTGGTGGCCGCGATCCGGGCGAACATCCGTCCGCGCGACATCATCACCCGGAAATCGATCGAGAACGCGGTTGCGCTGGTGATGGCGACCGGCGGCTCGACCAACGCGGTGCTGCATTACCTCGCTATCGCGCAAGCCGCGGGCGTCAGATGGACGATCGACGATTTCGAGCGCGTGCGGCGCAAGGTCCCGGTGCTGTGCAACCTGAAGCCCTCGGGCCCGTACGTCGCCACCGACTTTCACGCCGCGGGCGGCGTGCCGCAGGTGCTGAAGATGCTGCTCGCGCACGGCGTGCTTCACGGAGAGTGCATCACGATCACGGGCCGCACTCTCGCGGAGGAACTGGCGAAGGTGCCCGGGGAGCCCAGAGCCGACCAGGACGTCATTCGCCCCTGGGGAAAACCCCTGTACCCGCAGGGGCACCTCATGATTCTCAAGGGCAACCTCGCGACCGAGGGCTGCGTCGCCAAGATCACCGGTCTCAAGCAGACTTCCATCACCGGTCCCGCGCGCGTATTCGATTCGGAGCCGGCGGCGATGAAAGCGATCCTCGCAAAGAGGATCAAAGCCGGCGACGTGATCGTCATCCGCTACGAAGGGCCGAAGGGCGGCCCCGGCATGCAGGAGATGCTCGCGCCGACCTCAGCGCTCATCGGCCAAGGCCTGGGCGAATCGGTCGGCCTGATCACCGATGGCCGCTTCTCGGGCGGCACCTGGGGAATGGTCGTGGGCCACGTGGCGCCCGAGGCCTACGTCGGCGGCGCGATCGCGCTCGTGAAGGAAGGCGACTCGATCACGATCGATGCGAAGAAGCGCCTGGTGCAGTTGAACGTCTCTGCGAAGGAGCTTGCTTCGCGCAGGAAGAAATGGAAACAGCCCAAGCCGCGCTATACCCGAGGCCTCATGGCGAAATACATGAAGCTTGTTTCGACGGCGAGCCTGGGCGCGATCACCGACGCCGGTTGAGCGAGTCTAGTAGCGGACCGGGCTTTCCATGAAGCTCTGCGGCGGGCTGCGGCCTGCCAGGGACTCGAGCAGGATCAGCTCGCTGTCGGTGTGGTTGGCGACGCTCGCCGGAACGATGGCCCGTTTGCGACCGTCGCCGTAGATGTAGCGCGGCGATTCGTGGTGACGCGTGCTGTAGGACTCGCGCGCTCCGCCGAGCGTCGCGGCGACCTCGGCGGTGCCGTAGCAAAGGCAAAAGTAAGTGCGCGTGGGCTCGGCCTCCATGTACGCGCCGGTGCCCCGGATGCCGATGGTCGCGGTCGCCGTCACCAGCCTTCGCTCGCCGCCGCTGCCGAAGACGCCGAGCAGCTTGCCTGTGACCAGTTGCAGGGCGCTCACGAGCACGCCGATCCCGATCAGCTCCGCGCGGCTCCCTCCCCGCATGAGAAACGCATCCTCCCCCACTACGAATGTGGCGAGGGCGCCGTCTCCGAGCACGATCGTATCGCCCGGGCGCACGAGCGTCCCCGGCTCGGCGGGCCTGCCGTTGATCCTCATGTCCCCCTGGACGGTTCGCACGCCCTGCTTCGCGGACGATTGCGCAAGCGCCAGCCGAAGCGCCGCGGGCAGACCGATTCCGGCGGCCAAGGCGAGCAGTGCGCGGCGGCGTTGAATGTGCATGCGGCCAAGTCTACACTGACGAAACTCCCAGCAGTCCCCGGTCATGCCCAATCGCCTCGCACAGGAAACCAGCCCTTATCTCCAGCAGCACGCGGGGAATCCCGTCGACTGGCACGCCTGGGGAGAAGAAGCGCTCAAACGCGCGCGCGAAGAGGACAAGCCGATCCTGCTCTCGGTCGGATACTCCGCCTGCCACTGGTGCCACGTCATGGCGCACGAATCGTTCGAGGATCCGGCGGTGGCCGAGGTGATGAATCGCCTGTTCGTGAACGTCAAGGTGGACCGGGAGGAACGTCCGGATCTCGATCAGATTTATCAGCTCGCGCACCAGATGCTCGCCCAGCGGCCGGGCGGCTGGCCGCTCACCATGTTCCTCACGCCCGACGGCGCGCCCTTCTTCGGTGGCACGTACTTCCCGAAGGAGCCGCGCTACAACCTTCCGGGATTCCCGCAGCTGCTCGAGCGGGTCGCGCAGATCTACCGCGAGCACCGCGACGAGATCGGGCGCCAGAACGAGACGATTCTCGCCAGCTTCGAGAGCATGCAACCCGGCGCGCCCGCGCATCACTCGGAGCTGTCCGCGGAGCCGATAGCCGCGGCCTTGCGCAGCCTGAAGGCGAGTTTCGACTCGCGCTACGGCGGGTTCGGCGGGGCGCCCAAGTTCCCGCACCCCGCGGATCTGGAATTCTGCCTGCGCCGCTCCACCGCGGCGGGCGACGGCGCGGCCGAGCGAGTTGCCACGTATACGCTCGAGCGCATGGCGCTCGGGGGTATCTACGACCAGATCGGGGGCGGGTTCTCGCGCTACAGCGTGGACGCGCAGTGGCAGATCCCGCATTTCGAAAAGATGCTCTACGACAACGGCCCGCTCTTGCGCCTGTATTCCGACGCGTGGGCGGTGACGAGGAACCCGCTGTTCGCGCGCGTGGCCGAAGAGACCGCGGGGTGGGTGATGCGCGAGATGCAGTCTCCCGAAGGCGGCTACTACTCGTCGCTCGATGCCGACTCCGAGCACGAGGAGGGCAAGTTCTACGTGTGGACGCCCGAGGAAGCGCAGGCGCTCGTTTCGCCGGACGAGTACGCGGTGCTCGCGCCGTATTACGGACTGGACGATCCTCCCAACTTCGAGAATGCGCGCTGGCATCTGCGCGTGGCGCGCACCCTGGTCGCCGTGGCTCAGCCGCTCGGGAAGAGCGAGGACGATTGCGCCCGCCTGCTCGACTCGGGAAGAAAGAAGCTCTTCGCCGCGCGGGAGAAGCGCGTGCGCCCGGGGCGCGACGACAAGGTGCTGGTCAGCTGGAACGCGCTCATGATCGCGGGCATGGCGCGCGCGGCGGCGGTGTTCGGCCGCGACGAGTGGCTCGCTTCGGCGAAGCGCTCGCTCGGTTTCATCCGCGGCACGATGTGGAAGAACGGGCGGCTCTCCGCGACCTACAAGGACGGGCTGGCGCATCTCAACGCCTACTTGGACGACTATGCCTATCTCCTTGCCGCGCTCCTCGAGCTGCTGCAGGCGGAATTCGACCCGGGAACGCTCGCTTTTGCCGAGGACCTCGCCGAAGTGCAGCTCGAGCAGTTCGAGGACAGGGAGAACGGCGGGTTTTTCTTCACCAGCCACGATCACGAGCGGCTCATCCACCGCCCCAAGCCCGGCTACGACAACGCCACGCCTTCGGGGAACGGCGTGGCGGCGTTCGCCCTGCAGCGCCTGCACTTTCTCACCGGCGAGTCGCGCTACGCGCTCGCCGCAGAGCGCACGCTCGCGCAGTTTCATTCCGCCATCAGCGAACAGGCGGGGGGGCACGCGACGCTGCTCATCGCGCTGGAGGAGCACCAGAGACCGACGCGCACCGTGATTCTGCGCGGGCCGTCGGCGGAGCTGCGACGCTGGGGGCGCGCCCTCGCCCAGCGCTATCTGCCGCACACCATGGTGATTGCGGCCGGGACGGAATTCCGCGACTTGCCGCCGGCCCTTGCCAAGCCCGCAGGCAGCCGGGTCAACGCCTGGGTGTGCGAGGGCGTTACCTGCCTTGCGCCCATCGATCGCCTCGAAGACCTGCTCGAACAGGTATCCAAGCCGCAGGAAATGCAGTAGCATTTGCGCAGAAATTTTTTTACCTTCCCGGAGAATTTCATGAAACCCCTAGTGCTATCCGCAGCCGCCGCATTCACCGCATCGTTCACAGCGGCGAGCGGCCCCCTCCTCGCCGCCGACGCACAGGAGCTCTTGAAGGAAAAAGCCTGCCTGAGCTGCCATACGGTGGACAAGAAACTGGTCGGCCCCGCGTACAAGGAGGTGGCTGCCAAGTACAGGTCCAGAAAGGACGCCGAGGCCTATCTGGTGAAGAAGATCAAGGAAGGTTCGACCGGCGTATGGGGTCCCATCCCGATGCCGCCGAACGGGACCGTCGGCGATGACGATGCAAAGACTCTGGCGAAATACATTCTAACGGTCAAGTAGGCGAAACCCTGAACCGGAGGCTGCCATGATTCGCTCCCATTTCGGCGTTATCGCGATTGCGGCCATGGCTTGCGTTTCGGGCTGCGGCGATGACAGGAAGGCACAGGCCCCTGCAAAGCTCACGATCGCGATCGGCAGCGTGGCTCCGCTGACCGGCGGCATCGCTCACCTGGGCAAGGACAACGAGAACGGGGCGCGGCTCGCGGTGGAGGAAGCCAACGCGGCAAAAATCAGGATCGACGGCAAGGAAACCGCGTTCGAATTGCTGGCAGAGGACGATCAGGAAGACGCCAAGGTCGGCAATACCGTGGCGCAAAAGCTGGTGGACGCAAAAGTCGCCGGCGTCGTCGGTCACCTCAATTCGGGCACCTCGATTCCGGCGTCCAACGTCTACAGCGGCGCGAATATCCCGATGATAACCGGCTCCGCCACCAATCCCGCGCTTACGGAGCGGGGTCTCAAGGGTGTTTTCCGCGTGGTCGGTCGCGACGACCAGCAGGGCCCGGCGGTCGCGAATTATCTGGTCGCCAACGCCAAGCCAAAGCTTGTCGCGATCATCGACGATGCGACCGCCTATGGCAAGGGTCTGGCGAACGAAGTCGAAAAGACGCTCAAGGCCGCCGGAGTGAAAGTACTCGCGCGAGAGCAGGGTACCAACAAGACCGTGGACTGGAAGGCGGTCCTCACCAAGCTGAAGGGCCGTGGCCCGGACGCGGTGTTCTACGGCGGAATGGATTCCACCGCCGGTCCCCTGCTCAAGCAGGGCAAGGAGCTCGGTGTCAAGGCGGTGTTCTCCTTCGGTGACGGTGCCTGCACCGACAAGATGGGTGAGTTCGCCGGCGGCGCCGCCGAAGGCTTGTTGTGCTCGCAGGCGGGAATCCCGCCGCAGGCGGCCTCGAAGAAATTCCTCGACGCCTACAAGAAGCGCTTCAATATCGACCCGATCCTCTACGCGCCGTTCACGTACGACGCCGCCAACCTGCTGATCGAGGCGATGAAGCAGGCCAACTCGGCCGACCCGGCGAAATATCTGCCGGTTCTGCAGAAAATCGATTTCGCAGGCGCGACGGGCAGGATTTCTTTCGATGAAAAAGGCGACCGCAAGGACGCCGAAATGACCATCTTCACCATGAAAGGCGGCAAGCTCCTGCCGGTCGCCATCATCAAGAGCGGCAAGACCGTCAGTTACGAGGACTTTGTCGCGCAGGCCGCCGCTGCAGCGGCTGCAGCAACGTCCGGGGACGCGGCCAAGAAGTAGGCGCGCTTGAAGGGGATTTCCAAAGACGGCACCTGCGGGTGCCGTTTTTATTGACGGGTCTTGCCCAGGCATGGACATTTTCATCCAGCAGATGATCAACGGCCTGACGCTGGGGGCGGTCTATGCCATGGTCGCGCTCGGCTATACGATGGTGTACGGCATCATCCAGCTCATCAACTTCGCCCACGGCGAGGTCGTGATGGTCGGCGCGATGGTGGCGTTCTCGGTAATCAGCGCGCTCGCGCCCTCGGGTTTGCCGCCGCTCGCCATCGTCCTCGTCGCAGCCGGGTGCGCGATCCCGGTGTGCATGCTGATCGGCTACGCGATGGAGCGGGCGGCGTACCGGCCCCTGCGGGGCGCGCCGCGCCTCGCGCCCCTGATCACCGCGATCGGCGTGTCCATCATCTTGCAGCACCTGGCGATGATGATCTGGAGCCGCAACCCGCTCGCCTTTCCGCAGATCATCGAGGTGGAGTCGTACCACTTTGCCGGGGCCACCATCACCAGCGTGCAGATCGCCATTCTGTCGATCTCCCTTGCGATGATGGCGGGACTCGCGGCTCTCGTGTACCGCACGCGGCTCGGCACCGCGATGCGGGCGACCGCGCATAACCCGCAGGTCGCGGGCCTCATGGGCATAGACGCAAACCGCATCATCGCCCTGACTTTCGTCATCGGCGCGGCGCTCGCCGCGGTGGCGGGAGTCATGGTGGCGAGCTATTACGGCATCGCTCATTACGCCATGGGATC
>WNGP01005269.1_pt1 | contig 12911 bp, 12 predicted proteins | sample 5407671 | NCBI WGS metagenome assembly WNGP01 (sample SAMN13153381, study PRJNA577476) | soil metagenome | isolation source: 40 cm soil or saprolite under Garry oak tree replicate 2 | place: USA:California | collected 2016-06-15 | reverse complement strand
CACCCCATGTGCCGGCCTGTCTTCTTGTTTCGGCAAAAGGAAAGCTCGTCGCGTCTTGAAAAATATTTCCATGATACATCCCGAGGGCATCCTCGATATCGACTGGGCTCTTACTTTCGATGCAAAGAGTGCCATCGCGGGCAACTGCGAGACAATCTTCCAGCGGCTCTTCCAACCACTGGTTTATACTTTCGATGAATTTCTCCTGAGCGAGCTTTCTCATCGTCCTGTTGTCGCGCACAAACAAACTCCACGGTGCATCAAGACCAAATAACGTCATGGTGTGGAACCCTTGTTTATGCAATTCCGGCGCGAGAATGCTGCCGTCCGTTAATGTATGGCAATAGACTTCGCATGGCGTTTTGCCCGGCAATCTGCCCTCGCGCGCTTGATCATAGCTGACATTCATTTGCTCGTAGCCTTCGTCGCTGTGGAACGTCCCGCAGAACGCTTCAGCCGACGCATAACGTGGCGCCTTTAATTTTGGCAGCCGACGCAGGAGCATGTTTATCTTGAACACAGATCCTTCATCCGTGGCATCCGGCTGATATAGTTTTCCAACAAACCTCGCCAGCACGTTCCGCCCAAAATTAACGAGAAGATATTGCGCTTCGACCGTTCGCAGCCCTCCGTCCGCTTCAAACTCGACGCCGCGATTCTTGCCCTTCACGTCGAGCACGCGAAGATCAACACCCGTCAGGAATTCCGCTCCGGCTTTGCGAGCTGCCTTTTCCAGCTCGCGCGCCACCGCGCCCATGCCGCCGACCGGCACCTTCCATTCGCCGGTCTTATTACCGATGAGGTGATACAGGAAACAGCGGTTCTGCACCAGTGAGGGATCATGCGGATGCGTCATGACGCCGATCTTCGCGTCGGTGAACACAAGGCCGCGCACCAACTCATTTTGCAAATATCGTTCGATCGCGATTCCGAGCGGTTCTTCCGTCAAACTGCGCCAGGCCTCGCGCGACACATCATCGACATCAAACCGACGACGGAACTCCTCTTTCGCAACAAGCGGTTCCAGCATCGTGTCCCAGGCATGTTCGGCGAACACACGCGCGAGATTGTAAAACTTTTTCATCTGCTCGTACTCCGTGTAATTCCCGGTCAGATCGAACATCGACTGGCGACTCATCTCTTCGGAAACATTGCTCAAGAGCAGACCGTCGTGATGGCCGTCCCTCACGTACGGTGTAAATGATGCGCTCGCGCGTCTGCGCAGCTCGAGATTCAGTCCGAGATCGTGAATGATTTTCTCCGGCAACAAGCTAACCAGATACGAATAGCGCGACAGCCACGCATCATAATCCGGGAACACCCTCTGCGACGTCGTTGCCCCGCCAATGTAATCATTCTTCTCCAGCAACAGAACACTCAATCCGGCGCGCGCCAGATAAGCCGCTGCCACCAGCCCATTATGGCCCGCCCCGAGAATGACTACATCGTAACGAGATTTCATTTTGAGTTCACTAGTGAGTTTATGCTTACATCAAACATCAAGGCTCTGACATCAAACATTTCTAAGCGATGAGTGCATTTGAATATCTCTCAGTTCTTATCTCAATCATTCTCGCCTTGGGCATGACGCGAGTGCTGGGCGGTGTAGGCGAAATGCTGCAGGCAGGTTCGCGCCGTCACATTTACTGGGTGCACGTCATCTGGATCGTTAACCTCTTCCTATACCTCGTGGTCGCCTGGTGGATTTTCTACCGCTGGCGCGACCAGCAGCCGTGGACGTTTTTCCTGTTCGTCTTCGTCCTGATCTCACCAACAATCTTGTATCTGGCGTCGCTCTTACTTTTTCCGCGGGAAGGCGATGTCGATCTTGCCGTTGACTACAAAACACATTATTACGCGAACCATCGCGCCTTCTTCATCCTGTTCGCTCTCTTTACGCCCGTCGATTTCGTTGACTCGCTGCTCAAAGGCATCCCGCATTTTCTTCAATTAGGACCCCAATACTACGTCAGTAACTTGCTTTATTTCGCCGGCCTGACGACGGCTGCGATCACACGAAACGAGCGCTATCATCAGTTCTACGCAATCTTCTTTCTCGCCCAAACCATTGTCATTAGCTTCCTCATTTTTCATACGCTGGTGTAAGCGCAAAAGGCGCGCTTTACCGTTTGCCTGCGAATAAAATCTCGGAGGCGGGATTGCAAATGAAGACTGTCGCACTGCCAGATGGCGAGCGTGTTCCGGCGCTGGGTCAAGGCACCTGGCGAATGGGCGAGAACAAAAGCGCGTATGCAGATGAGGTCGCCGCGTTGCAAGTGGGAATCGATCTGGGGATGACGTTGATCGATACCGCCGAAATGTACGGAGAAGGCGGTGCCGAAAGAGTCGTCGCCGACGCAATCGACGGTCAGCGCGATCGCGTGTTCGTCGTCACGAAAGTGTATCCCCACAACGCTTCGCGCGCGGTACTGCCGAAAGCATGCGAGCGCAGTCTCGAGCGTCTGCGTATCGATGCAATCGATCTTTACCTCCTGCACTGGCGAGGCAATCTCCCGCTCGCGGGGACTGTCGAAGCATTCGAGAAACTACGGTCCGTTGGAAAAATCCGGCGCTGGGGAGTTTCCAACTTCGACGTCGACGATATGAAAGAATTGTTCGGAATAAAAAACGGCGCGAACTGCGCCGCTAATCAAGTCCTGTACAATCTAGAGAATCGCGAGATCGAGGTTGGTTTATTACCGCTACATCAAACATCAAACCTCTTACATCAAACACCTGTGATGGCTTATTCACCGGTAGGCCATGGCCGCGGCCTGCTTGAGAACGCAACGCTCAAGAAAATTGCAAAACGCCGCGACTCAACCCCGGGACAGATCGCCCTCGCCTGGGTGCTGCGTCAACCCGGCGTCATCGCTATTCCAAAAGCTAGCAACGAAATCCACGTGCGTGAAAACGCGCGCTCGCTCGATGTCAAATTGACCAGGCAAGATCTCGCCGAAATCGATCGCGAGTTTCCGCCTCCAACATCGAAAAAACCCTTGCCCCTGTTGTAACTGTGCGAGTGCACGGGAGATGCCACTCCGGCTCGGAGCGCGTGCTGAGGCCAGCGTCCTCGCCAGCGTGACTTGGATTCGCATCGTACGCCTCGACGTGCATGAGTCCGTGCGCCGCCGGAGTTAGCACGCCAAAAGGGATGAAGACACTACTGAGACGACTGGGATGACCCATCAATCGTCGTGACTGGAAAGAGTGGCTCGGAACAAGCTTGACACAAAAACCTGTTAAAGCGTACAACCGGGCCGCTGTTCGTCGAAAGGAGAATGCCGCGATGAACGCTTTTTTTAGAGGTTTCCTCTTTATCGCCTGCATCGGCGCTATAAATCTTGCGTCCAGTATTGGCATCCCCGCCAGTGGCGACGTCGTGACCGACTGGAACACCACCGCCCTCAACGCCATTCGTGCCGGCAGCACAGCACCACCGATCGCCTCCCGCAGTCTCGCTATTCTTCACGTCTCAATCTACGATGCGGTCAACGGCATTGCCCGCACGCACGAACCTTATCTGGTGCAAAGCTCAGCGTCGGCCAGTGCGTCGCGCGAAGCCGCTGCCAGCGCCGCAGCGCACGAGGCACTCGTCAATTTGTTCCCCGCTGGTGCATCTAGTTTCGATATGGTTCATGCGGCGATTCTCGCAGGAATCCCCGATGGGCCACAAAAGACCGCCGGCATCGTGTGGGGTGAATTCGTCGCGAACCAAATCCTCGCCGCGCGCGCCAATGACGGTTTCGATGCCATAGTCCCGCCACCCGGCGGCAGCGGTCCTGGCGTGTGGGTGCCGACTCCTCCAGCATTTCTTCCCTATTTGCTGCCGCAATGGGATTCGTCATGCCGTTTGCAATGAGCAGCAGTTCGCAGTTCCGTCCGCCTGGCCCGCCGTCTCTCGATAGCCAGCGATACGCAGCGGACTACAATGAGGTTAAGGAGCTCGGCGCGGCTGTTGGCTCCACGCGCACAGAAGAGCAGACCCAGATCGCCTTGTTCTGGGCCGACGGCGCCGGCACCGAAACGCCTCCCGGCCACTGGAACAGCATCGCGCAGACGATTGCCGACGCGCAAGGCAACACGCTGGAAGAAAACGCAAGGCTGTTTGCTCTGTTGAACATCGCCATGGCCGATGCTGCCATTTGCGCGTGGGACGCCAAGTACACCTTCCACTTCTGGCGCCCGGTGACCGCGATTGCCTTCGCCGAACCAGAACTGCACTGGACATCGTTCATCGTGACGCCGCCGTTTCCTGATTACGTTTCCGGCCACAGCACGTTCAGTGGCGCAGCCGCAACTGTGCTTCCACTGTTCTACGGCACGGAAAATCTGCCCTTCACCACCGGCTCAGACTTTCTGCCCGGCGTGTACCGCAGCTTTTCAACCTGCCTCGATGCAGCGGAGGAAGCGGCAGTGAGCCGACTGTACGGGGGCATTCACTTCCGATCGGCAAACGAAGATGGCCTGCAAGCGGGCATCAGCATCGGCGAATGGACGAATACGCATTACCTGCAGTTAAAGAGCAATCACTCGCGAAAATAACAGAGAAGTAACAAATCTCGCGTCCGCGCTTGCGCTCACAGATCACGCGGACCTACACAGATTTTCTCTCCGTCAGCGCAGGCTAGTCATCATGACCGTGACCATGCCACCGACCATCACCATTTCCCTCTCCGTCCTCATCACCATATTCGTCGGCATCGTCACGATGATGCTTCTTCCATTTCACTTTCCACTTTCCGTGTTTGAATTTTTTGCCAGCCCGCCCCCAACTTTCATACGACCAATGCGTTGGCTCCAAATAGGCTAAGTTTTGAGGAGACAACCCGAGCGCGTCGAGTGTCATCACGTCGAGCTGGCCAGTCGGCGAAATTCCCGAGCGCAATTGGAACGCGCGCACGGCGAACGCTGTCCCGCGCCCATACCTGCCGTCAACCCAGCCTCGGTAATATCCGCGACTCACCAGCTGACGTTGCACTTCCACGACGATGCGCACGTTTATCTGAGCCGGCGCCGATTCATAGGGCGGGCCCACGAAAACCCGGTTCGTCTCGACCGGCCGACCCGAATCGCCAAATGAACGCGGTGACAAAACCGGCCCAAGCCGCGAGCTATCATCAGGACGAACGCGGGTTGGCTGAGTGACAGGAGACTTAGAGGTGAGCGGAGCCGATGAGGTTGAATTCGAAGCCACGTTAAGCGAGCGGAGTGTCTCCGGATTGATCTCGCCAGTGACTTGCAGCCCGTTGCGGATTTGGTAACGCCGAACCGCAGCAGTAGTCTCGGCGCTCTTTTCACCAGTAACATTGCCGTAGTAAAAGCCTTGATCTGTGAGAGCTTGCTGTACCGATTGGATCGTCTGATCGGCGCGCACCGAGCCCACAACGCATAGAGCGACAATAAGGTGCACAACGGTTCGCTTCATGACCCGAGATTTTACGCAGCGGCTCGCTAGTTGGGATTCGTGCGCGCCTGTGTCAGCGCGTGCCTCCTGCCAGATCCAATCAGCCGCCGGTTTTCGCTTGCGCTACGTAACTCCTGACCTTGTCGACATCGGCGCCGACAACCGTGCCGACGAGCCGGCCACCGCGATTGTAAACGTTAACCTGCGGAATCGAGTGGATGTTGTGTTGCCTCACCACCGCCGTGTTCCAATTGACGATGTCGATCTTGCGCAGCGCAATCTCCGGATCGGTCCTTGCCATCTGTTCCAAGCTTGGCGAAAGGTGTCTACATGGGCCGCACCAGTCCGCATAAAAATCGACAACGGTCACGTTGCCGAGTGCGAGATGGTTGCTGATGTCCACCTGCGCGCCGTGAGAGATCACTTCGACTTGTTGGCCGCGACCAGCGACGACCGGAGCAGGTGCCGCAAGCTTATCCTGCTGGTTTTTGCCCGGTTCTTGTCCGGTCCAATATCTGTTTTTTTCTTCGCCCAGTTTCCGTCGTAATTCCGCTTGCTGAGTTTGAAACGCTACTTGGCTCGTAGTTTGTTCGGCCGAGTATGCGGCGGCCTGCGTGGGATCGTACTGAAAACGTTCCTGAACCTCTTTAGGCAACTCGGTGAAGTAGACTTTCGAGATTCCCGAACTGCTTTTGAGCACAATGCCATCGGGTTCAACCCGGCTAACCGTGACGTTTTTGTATTCTTTCCCGTCAATCGCTTTGAAGTCGTCGCCGAAGGCGACTGACGCGAAACATAGGATTAAAAAGGTGAGAATCTTCATCTTGCTTTCGCTGCGACAACACGCGCGGTACTGCCCCCAAATCATGTGATTTACGGTGACAATCTTGTCGACTTACAGAGTGTTACACAAGACAAAAACAAAACATCCTCAAATAACGCGTGCCATCGGATTCCCTGACTCCGCCGGGGGAGAGAGGTCCGTTTTAGTTTGTCGAGTTCCCCCGCGGGACCATGCGTCCTCCGCCCAAATCGAAGCATTCGCTGCCGGTGTTGTGAGAGGAATTACACGGAATCATTGCAATGAATTTCCTGGTAGAGCATGATCGTCGACATTCTTTGATCCGCGAGCTTTGCGGTTGACTCGTGCTATGCGGATAGACGCCATCTGCGAGACTGCTCCGGGCGCGTCTTGCTTTGCGCTGGCGATATGGCAATAACGCACTGTTTTGATTCCGAAGAAATTCTTCGCTGAGCTGAAGCGGCGCAATGTTTACAAGGTTGCAGTGGCATATGCTGTTGTGGCGTGGCTGCTGATCCAAGTCGCGACGCAGGTCTTTCCGTTCTTGGAAATCCCAAACTGGGTGGTCCGGTTAGTGATCATGATGATTACGATCGGTTTTCCGATAGCGCTCATCATCGCGTGGGCATTCGAAGCGACTCTGGAAGGAATTAAACGAACCGAAATCGCCGACGCAATGCCAACGGCGGCGGGACAGAAGAAACACGCTTGGATCTACATCGTCGTTATCGGCGCCGCGATTTCGGTGGTGCTGTTTTTCGTCGGCCGTTACAGCGCAGGAAATAAGACGGCAGCAGGAGTGCCTAACGAATTGCCGACCAAATCAATCGCGGTGTTGCCGTTTGACAATCTCAGTGGCGACCCCGACAACGCTTATTTTGCTGAAGGCGTCCAGGACGAAATTCTCACCCGGCTCGCGAAGGTTGCCGACCTGAAAGTAATCTCGCGGACGTCGACGCAACGGTTCAAAAGCGCGCCCTCGGACTTGCGGGACATCGCCAAACAACTCGGCGTCATGAACATTCTCGAAGGCAGCGTCCAAAAAGCGAACGATCAGGTGCGCGTTAACGTGCAGCTGATCAATGCCGTGACCGACGCGCATCTCTGGGCCGATATTTACGATCGCAAGCTGACCGATCTGTTCGCGGTGGAAAGCGATATCGCGAAGACCATCGCTGACACGCTACAAGCGAAGATCACGGGCTCAGAGAAAAGCCTAATCTCCAAAACTCCAACCACAAATAACGAAGCTTACGAGCTTTACCTCAAGGGCAGGTTTTTTTGGAACAAGAGGACCGGGACGGATTTGCGCAAGGCGATTGATTACTTCAACCAAGCCATAGCGAAAGATCCGAATTACGCCCTTGCTTATTCCGGCCTGGCCGACTCCTACTTGCTTCTTTCGCCTTACGGGGCTGCTGCTCCAAAAGACTCTGTTCCGCAGGCCAAAGCTGCGGTGAAAAAAGCGCTGGAACTCGACGGCACACTGGCGGAGGCACACGCTTCCTCTGCCAGAATACTCAGTGGCTACGATTTCGATTCTCAACGCGCGATTGCCGAGTTCGAACGAGCGCTTCAATTAAATCCAAACTACGCAACCGCCCATCACTGGTTTGCTGCCGGACCTTTGTTAGCGCTCGCTCGATTCGACCAATCCATCGCCGAGGCCAAACGCTCAATCGAATTGGATCCGCTCTCGCTGATCAATAACGCCGATTTCGGTAACGATTACTATTTCACCAAGCGATATGACGAAGCCATCGCCCAGCTTCGCAAGACCATCGAAATGGAGCCGCACTTTTATCTCGCTCATTATTATCTGGGCCAGGCGCTTCAGCTTAAGGGACAGTTGTCCGAAGCCATCGTCGAGTATCGCAAAGCGGTCCAGCTGGATGAGGATCCGTTTGCTCTGGCGCTGCTAGGCCAAGCCCACGCCCGAGCGGGACAACGTGACGAGGCGAATAAAATTCTCACGCAGCTTAACCAGGAGGCCAAGGCACGCTATGTGTCCGCCTACGGTGTCGGACTCGTGTTCCTTGGACTGGGCGATAAAAATCGCGCGATCGAGGAGCTGGAACGTGCCTATCGTGAGAACGACGGCGGCAACGTTTACAACATCAAGATCGACCCGATGCTCGACGACCTCCGCGGCACTCCGCGATTCGAAGAGCTGGCCGAGAAGATTGTTCCGGCACGGGAATTCAAATCACAAACCGCGGCCAAATGAACTTGGATAACTTCTTCTCGGAACTAAAGCGGCGTAATTTCTATAAGTCGTAGCCGGTCATGCCTGAGGAAGAAAAGACGAAGTTGCGATTGGAAATCGCGCACGTTCTTTTCATCGACATTGTCGGCTACTCGAAACTGCGCATCAATCAGCAGAGCCAGATACTCCGCGAGTTGAACGGAATTGTGTGCGGAACAAACGAATTTCGCGAAGCGGATACGGAGCGAAAACTCATCCGCTTGCCCACAGGTGACGGCATGGCGCTCGTGTTCCGCAATAGCCCCGAGGCGCCGGCCCAGTGCGCCTTGGAGATCAGCAAGGCCCTAAAGAGCCATCCGCACGTTCAGCTGCGAATGGGAGTTCACAGTGGACCGGTGAGCGAGGTTGTCGACGTAAACCAACGGGCGAACATTGCCGGTGCCGGCATCAACATCGCGCAACGCGTGATGGATTGTGGCGACGCCGGTCACATCTTGATTTCGAAACACGCGGCCGAGGATCTGGAGCAATACGATCACTGGCAACCGTATCTGCATGATCTCGGCCAATGTGAAGTGAAACACGGCGGTCGGCTCCACGTCGTTAATCTCTACACGCAGGAACTCGGCAACTCAGAGATACCCCAGAAATGTAGAAACGTGCAGCAAACTCCAATTGCTTCAGCGAAGCGCGCCAAACCTTCATTCATTGGAATTGGGATTTTCGTCGCAATTTTGTCGCTGATCGCACTCGCAATTGTTGCTGTGATCTTTACGCCGGCAATTTTGCGGTTCCGTGAAAAAGCGCAGAGGAACACTCCGACTCCGGCCAAGGAGACATCGGCCACAGCTATTCCTGAGAAAAGCATCGCCGTATTGCCCTTCGACAACCTCAGCCACGATCCGGACAATGAGTATTTCGCGGCCGGCATCCAGGATGAAATTATCACGCGACTGGCGCAGATCTCGGATTTGAAAGTGATTTCGTGCAGCTCGACTCAGCGTTACAAAGGCGCAGTAGAAAATCTGCGCCAGGTCGCCAGTGAGCTTGGCGTGACAAATATCCTCGAAGGTAGCGTCCAACGCGCCAACGACCAGGTGCACGTGAATGTTCAGCTGCTCAACGCGCGGACCGACAGCCATGTGTGGGCCGACACTTTCGATCGCAAATTGACTGACGTTTTTAGCGTTGAAAACGAAATTGCGAAAACGATCGCCGGTACATTGCGTGCCAAACTCACCGGCCGCGAGGCGGCAACGCTCCGCTCGCTCCCGACGGAAAACAGCGCCGCTCACGACTTGTATTTGAAGGGGCGATTCTTCTGGAATAAACGCGACGCAAATAATCTTCAAAAAGCGCTCAACTATTACCAACAGGCCGCCAACGAAGATCCGAACTACGCGCTCGCCTGGTCCGGAATCGCCGACGTTTACGTGTTGCTTCCACTTTACGGCGGCGCCGATCCTGCCGATGCATATCCGAAAGCCAAGGAGGCGGCCAACAAAGCGAGCGAGCTCGATCCGAACCTGGCTGAGCCGCATGCCGCGCTTGGGCTCATCGCCGACGTCTTTGATTTTGATGCCGAGCGATCAATGCGCGAGTTCGAAAAGGCGATCGCGCTCAATCCAAACTACGCGACGGCCCATCACTGGTTCGGTAATTCCGTTCTCGAATGCATCGGCGACTTCGAACGCTCGATCGCCGAAATGAAACGCGCCGTTGAACTCGATCCGCTTTCCATTCCCATCAATGGCGATGTCGGCGTGGCTTATTATTTTGCCGGTCGGTATCCGGAAGCCATCGCGCAACTGCACAAGGCGCTCGAGCTCGATGCGAATTCTTACTATCTCCACTACAACGTCGGCATGGTCTTGGAAGCGAGCGGCGATTTACCCGGCGCGATCGCCGAATACGAAAAATCCGTCGCCCTTGATGACGATCCTTACCCGCTGGCGTTGCTCGGTCACGCCCAGGCTTTGGCCGGCAATCGCCCGGCCGCGCTGAAAGTTTTGAAGCAACTCGGTGCTGCCCGGCGTTACGCGCCCGATTACAGTGTCGGGTTGGTCTATCTTGGACTCGGCGACAAAAAGCAGGCGATGGATTGGTTCGAGAAATCGTTCGCGAAACGCCAGCCTGACTTGAACACGATCAAATTCTCCCGGCAAATGAATTAGAGACGCTCAAGAAAGAGTGAAACCGCCTCTGTTTCTGTCCCTCTTCCTAATTCCTACTTTCCGCAGGCAGGCTCGCTTCAAGCGTGAACCACGCCGGACTCAGATGCGCGAGAGGTTTTCTTAGTTTGTCGAGTTCTTCCGCCGGGCCGTGCAACTCCACCCGCGTGAGATCGGCCATCTTGAGCATTTCAGCGAGCAACGCGCCGACGTTGTCGAGATGAGCGAGAACGCCCTCGGCGCTTTCGTACCCTTCGCGGCAGAAAATTTCGTCGCCGTTAACGCAGAACCCGTAGAAAAGATTCTCTTTCTCCGTCGCAGTTTTTTCGATGAACCGCGGGAACCCAGCCTTGACCGCCTCCAGCTTTCCGGGATGCGCTTTGAAATAAGGATGCAGGGTGACGAATTTTGACCTCATATTTAGGAAGGTACGCGCCGCGTTTGGACATGTCGAACCGTCGCTCGATCGTTTGCGGTGATCTCCATTCCGAAGCGCTGGCTCGTCAGGCCCGTAGCTTAAGCGAAGGCAGATTCAGAAAATCTTTGGCAACGGATCAAGATCGACAGACAAACGCGAGAACCTGATCGTGCGTGAAAACATCTCATCTCTCCGGATATCGTGTGGCAGACATTTGATGATGATTGTCATGGCTGCCAGTGACGTGCCGCCGGAAAGTTGTGTCATGAAAGAACAAACAGCCACGACAGATCAACTGGAAGATCAACATCAAGAGTCCACTTACGCGCTTCTGATTCGCTCGGAAGAAAAGAGCCGCAACGTCATCGAGATGGCAATTTATCCGAGCTTGATTCTCGGCGCGGTCCTCGCCATCTGGCAGTTCGCGCAGCAACCGGTCAACATTCCGGCAGCTGGGCTGAAAAAAGCAGGCTCCCCTGTGCTCGATGCTCGGGGTCGGAACCATGTCGCAAAAACGAACCTCAACGCGCTACGTGGAGGTCGACATCCGGGAATCAAAGGATAAAAAGAGGAGCCAGCAGTATGGCAGGGATTTGATGATAATTGTCATTGCTGCCAGACTCCGTACCAGGAAGGTAGATGTATGAATGGACGAACAAACACGATAAAGGGAAGAGAATTACTCAAAACAGCAGCGGGATTCGGCTTGATCACTGCGGCTGCGCTTTCGGTTATCGGTGAACTTTCCGCGAGTTCGGCCCCCTCGGGGGCCCCGAATGGGCCCGCTGGTAACAAATCAGCGGTCAAAGCAAATCCGCTCAAGCCTCCCGCTCAAGGCAGCATTCCGGTTGCCTTTCTTATTTCGGAAGGCGCAGTAATGATCGATTTCTCTGGACCGTGGGAAGTCTTCCAGGATGTCATGGTTCCCGGCCGCCAGAATCATCCGTTCCGTCTTTATACCGTGGCAGAAACGACGGCCCCTATTCGAGCAAGCGGCGGGATGAAGATCCTACCCGATTACACTCTTGAAAACGCTCCTCCGCCGAAGGTCATCGTCATCCCGGCCCAAAGTGAACCAAGCGCCGCGGTGCTGGAATGGATTCGCAAGTCGACAAAAAATACCGACGTGACCATGTCGATTTGTACAGGCGCATTTGTTCTGGCGAAAACCGGACTGTTGTCGGGCAAAGCTGCCACCACGTTTCACGCCGCGTTTGTCTCCTTTGCCAGGGAGTTCCCGGATGTCCATCTCAAACGCGGAGCGAGGTTCGTCGAGCATGGCAATCTCGCTACTGCAGGCGGGCTTTCGTCCGGCATTGATCTCGCGCTCCGAGTTGTTGAACGCTACTACGGTCGCGAGATTGCCCAGAAGACCGCCTACAACATGGAATATCAGGGGCAAGGCTGGATGAACCCGGATTCAAATCAGATTTACGCAGCTGCGCCCGTCTCAACGGCTGAGCATCCAGTCTGTCCGGTTTGCGGAATGGATGTCGATCCGGCGAGCGCGCCCAAGTCCGTGTTTAAGGGCAAGACTTACTATTTCTGCTCCGACGACGACAAGAAAATATTCGACGCGGCCCCTGATAAGTTCGTTAACGCCAACGAAAAGCTGTAATGCAGCTCCGAAATAATGGCAGTCCGCCTCGGACTGCGGTGCAACCGCGAACGCGGCGGATCGTGTTCGTGGCCGCGCCGGGGACAGAGATCATCGATCTGGTCGGGCCGCTTCAAGTCTTTGCTCGCGCTGCGGAAATGTTCGGCAAACAAAACCCCGGTTCGCCCCCAATCTATTCTGTAGAAGTCATCACCACTTCTTCCCACCGATCATTCGTTGCGAACTGTGGGTTGCGCATCACCGCGCATAAAACTTTTCGAGAACTGAGTGGAAAGATCGACACCCTACT
>WNGP01012943.1_pt1 | contig 12913 bp, 8 predicted proteins | sample 5407671 | NCBI WGS metagenome assembly WNGP01 (sample SAMN13153381, study PRJNA577476) | soil metagenome | isolation source: 40 cm soil or saprolite under Garry oak tree replicate 2 | place: USA:California | collected 2016-06-15 | reverse complement strand
GTTTTGGCCAGACCGTTCCACCACGCCGCCGAACTTGATAGTGTGGTTGCCCCAAACTTTCGTTACATTGTCGGCAAGATCGTAGACGAACCCTGCCCAAGAACCGGGATACGGCCCGTTATCAATGGTGGTTAGGCCAGTAACAGAAATGGTTGGCAACTTCGTATCAAGTAATTTCGTTCCCGGATAGAGGTACGGAAAGTTGATGCCATAGGCGCTGCGATTACAATAGGCACCGCAGCGCGGGTCTGGCCCGATGGTGCCTTTACCATCTGAGTTTCCTGAAATCGAGAAATCATTCACTAACGTGGGAGAGAAAGTCGTGGTCAGATCAACCGTGGCGGTTCGATTGGGCCGCGACCACAGCGACTGAAAAACTCCGAACGTACCCTCTAGTGGGCCGTTGAATGTCCACGGAATGATTGTGCCCCGAACGTACAAGTGGTTCTTGCTGTTGGGTAAATAATCGACCTTGAACGTCGTCTTATTCAGGTTGGAAGAAACCGCGAATGTCCGAATCCAGTTGGCGTTGCCGCGCTGAAATCCCGGCGTCGGCATCGGAAATTCATTCAACAGGGCCACCCCCAAACTGCTCAAGCGGTTCGCAGGAATAACATTGTTAGGAAAGGGCTGACCTGTCGTTGGGTCCTTAGCAACGCGGGCCTTTCCGAAAAAAGGATTGGTAGGAGACAGTAGCTCGCTCAAATCTCCTGTTCGCATCGCGGCTGAGGGCACGGTTCCTGTCGCCTCCGTTTCGTACCGACGCTGAACCCACTCTTCGGCCAAGAGGAAGAACAGTTTGCTTTTGTCCTCGTTGAATTTGTTCGGAATGTAGACGGGGCCACCGAAGGTGAAGCCGAAGTCATTGTAGTCCTGCTTGGGAGGTTTGGAGTTTTGCTCGGCTAACGGACTGGCATTACGTGACCATGTGTTGGCATCGAACACAGCATTGCGCACTACCTCATACGCTTGGCCATGATACGTACTCGTGCCGCTTTTGGTGACGAACCGTATCTGGCCTCCGTTGGAACGACCATATTCAGCATCAAAATAGCCTGTAAGAACCTGCAACTCTTGAACTGAACTCATGTCTTGAGCGCCGAGCATGGACCCCGACGATCTGGTCCGGGTTGCCACCGCGCCGTCTACATAAACAGTGTAGGCATCTGTTCGGCCTCCATTTATGCTGAACGCGCCACTGCTGACGCTGTCGGGATCGAACGTACCAATGTTTGTTCCTGTAACTCCCGGTTCGAGCCCCGCCAGATAAACGGGATTACGCCCGTTGACCTCAAGTTGCTGCATTTGGGATGAAGTGACGGTGCCACCAGTAGACGGCTCCAAGGCGAGCGCTTGGGGCGCGTCTCCGCTGACTTGTACGGACTGAGTCACCTCACCTAGCGAGAGACGTACGGGAACACTCAAATGGTCTGCTGCATTAAGATGGATTCCGGTTTGAACAAATCTTCGGAAACCCTTCATTTCAACTATAACGGTGTAATCTCCAACCATCAGACTTGGAGAAATAAAGTATCCAGAACTATTCGTCGTGGTTTCCTGAGTAGCGCGAGTGTCTTCGTTCCGCACGGTTATTCTTACGCCGGGAACCACGAAATCCGTCGCGTCCACAACCGTCCCAGAAATGCTGCCAATATCCACCTGTCCAAACGAGGGCATGACGGTCACGGCCAGGAAGCACAACAGGGCCATCCACCATCGAATTGAGTACCCGTATCTCATCTTTTTTGGAACCTCCTTCGGGACGCTTTGCTGCCATGCATTAAACTGACAGAAGCGGATGCGCAATCGGGTCAAACCCTGCATTCGCCGTCCGGTTAAAACCTCTGAAACGTGACAACCGCAGCTCGCTGTGTCTTACCACTTTCTCGGTGTTGCTTCCATGCCCACTTGTGCGCACACCGTCGAAAATCATTTCGGCAACAGCTCTTCAAATGTGCTGATTACGGCTGGGATCAGGGAGTCGAGGCGGGCGCGCGATGGTAAGACGCAGCCGAAAACCTTGACGACTGTTTGCGAGATGCACTTTGTGACATGTCCCCGCCAAACAGCGCCAACGGTTCGCCCTCAGACGGGAGTTGCTCGCCTACCGATTCTGGCTGCCATGACTCAAGTAACAAGAGTAAGGGTCCCGCGCCATTTGGACGCTGCGAGGATGGTAGCTCACGCAAACTGCCGCCGGGGATGCCCCCGCAGGAACCCGCTACCAAAGGTGCCTCGCCAATCTGTGGTTGTGCGGAGGATCACTGTCAACCGCCAGGTGTGATCGGCTTTTGCCGCCACTGCACGTGCGGCAATCCGGGCAAGGGCGTTTTTCCGTAGTAGATCCACACTTCAGGGCGTATCGCTTCAACTTAATAGACACACTGCCTTAAAGTGATCGAATCCCATGGGCACCAAATCCTGCTCAAATGACGCAACCCTGCGGTTGCGGACGATGCAGCCGAGGTTTCGTTGGTGCACTGCAGCCGTACCGCAGAGAGCGCACACTCCTCAGCAACCGTTTGTTGCGAAAGGCGTGGTTAAAGATTTGCGCAAACCAGTTAACAGCCGCTCGCGGTTCCTCAATTTCATTTTTTCTAGATTTTCAGCGAATATTCCGCTGATCAAGTACTCTTTCGTTGCTTTCGACGAGAAGACCTACGTCGGAGAAACCGGCTGGGGCGTGCGCGGATTATACGAAGGCGCGCGAATTACAATCCTCTACAACTCAGGAAACCCAGCTGCGAGTCATCCACTGACAAGTTTCCTTCTTTTGCACCTTGCAATAAATCTGATGAGAACACAGTGCGGATCGAACGCGCTTGAGCGTGCCGTCACCGACTCAACAGATTGAACCGTTCAAATAGGAACAGCGGCGTTCGTTCTGAAGCATCAAAATTCCGACCTCATCTCTGTTACGTTCCTGCGACAGCGGATTTCGTGTTCCACAACCAATTACCGCAAGACACCGCGCATCAATAGCTTAAGCGAGACTCGATGCGTTTTCTTCCTTCAAACATTCAGTCCTGAGCCGAATGCTCTACCCACACAGCAACTCATTGACAACGAAGAAGTTCGCAACACTCAAGCACTAGGCTTGCAAACATTCGGCTGGGCAGAAATGCTTTCTGACCTTCGTTCAAATGATTGATGATGAAGAGATTGGCTCCCCAGGGAGGATTCGAACCTCCAACATTTCGGTTAACAGCCAGTAACTCTGTTTAACCACGATTTGTCGGAGTGGGAGTTTTCCGAGGAGAATCAGCAAGTTGCGATGAAACGTGATGAGCCAACTTCTCTCCTTTATTCACCTTTTGTTCCCAATTACTCACGACTTGCCGCGATTACCGTGACATTTTCGTGACATCGACGACCCCGGCAGAATTGGGCTCCGAACTACTGTTGGCGCAGCGCGCTCACAGGATCTACGCGGCTGGCGCGACGTGCCGGTACAAAACTCGCGAACAGCGCGGCAATGACCAGGACAGGGATCGTGATGGCGAAAGTCGATAGGTCAGCGGGCCGCATTCCCTCTACCAAGCGATTCAAGATACGCCCCGCAGCCAAGGCCGCAACTATGCCTACTCCAACACCAACGCAAATCATCACAAGGCTTTCTCCGAGTACGAGCCGCATTACATCTAGAGGCTTTGCCCCAAGCGTCATGCGTACGCCGATTTCAGGCACACGCTGGCCAGTCAAGTAGGCCAGCACGCCGTAAATACCGATGCACGCCAGTAGCAGGGCTAATCCAGCGAATACGCCGAACAAGAGCAAAAGGAAGCGTTGCCGGGCAAGCGAGGCGCTTACGAGCTGTTCCATGGTGTGGACTTCGTACAGGGCTTGATCGCCGGCCACGCCGCGCAATTCCCGGCTCAATGGCTCGACGACGTTCAAGGGTGGGATGGTTGTTCGTGCGGCAAACGACATGATTGAGGAAAAGAAATGCAACAACGGCGCGGGCACCTGGGCAAAGGGGTAGTACATTTGATCGCGCACTCGCGATTGATCATCGGCAGCCAACCCCCACTGGCGCACATGGCCAACTATGCCCACCACCAGAGCCGGAGTGGCGCCCATGGCGGGAATCCAGATGCGCTTGCCAACTGCGTCTTTGCTGCCGAAGGCATGCTGGGCGAGATTCTCGTCGACCACGACCACCGGTTCACTACCGATGCGATCGTGTTCATTGAAGAAGCGACCTTGGCGCAGCGGAATGCCCATCACTTTCAAGTAGCCCGGCGTTACGCACGACGCCAGCGCGATGGGCTCCTGGTCCGGTGGAGGGGGCGTGGCGGTGGTCCAATAGGGCACCGAGTTTTCTCCTTTGCGCATCGGGATAATATCGGCCAAGGCGACCGATTCAACGCCCGGGACGCGCCGAGCACGATCGAGTACGTCTTGCCAGGCCTCGCGGACCTTCCCGGGATTCGCTAGTGTGCCGGGAGAAAGCGCGAAGTGCGCGGCCATTACGTTGTGCAAGTTGAAACCGGGATCAAGGGATGAGAGCGCGAGCAGCGTGTGCCCAAGCATTCCGGCCGAGACCAGGAGCACCACGGCGAGGGCGATCTCAGAGATTACAAATGCGCTGTGCAAGCGGCGCGAGCCTCCGGCAATGCTTCGCGCCCCAGCGCGGAGGGTCTGCTCGACGCCGCGCATGGGAATGCGCAGCGCCGGCGCCAGCCCGAAAAGAAGGCCACTCAAGAGCGAGGTGCCCACGGCGAAAACAAGTACGCGCCAGTCCAGATGGACCTCTTCGGCGCGCGGCAAGCTGCCCGGCCAAAACGCAACAAATGGGTGAATGCTGACGAATGCGAGTACCACGCCGAGCAGGCCTCCGCCAACGCCTAAGATTGCGCTTTCAGTAAGGCATTGACGCGCCAGGCGGCCACGCCCAGCCCCCAGTGCTACGCGTATGGCAAGCTCCCGCTCGCGTGAAACCGCGCGGGCCAGCAGGAGGCTCGCTATATTCACGCAGGCGATGAGCAGCACAAGGCCGACCGCACACAGGAGCAGCCAGAGTGTCGAGCCGACATCTCCGACCAACTCCTTTTCGAGCGGGTAGGGGATCATGCTGAGGCCCGCATTCGACTTGGGATATTCTTCAGCCAAATGCCGCGCCATCAGTGCGAGCTCAGCCCGGGCCTCGGCCAACCCAAACCCGGGCCGTAAGCGCGCCATAACGCGCAGAAAACGTGCGGCGCGATTCTGCATTCGCGGGTCAGTGTCTTGCCTTTGCTCCAGCGGAGTGAATACGTCCGCTTCTCCATCCAACTGGAAGCCCGCGGGCGCGATGCCGACCACGGTATAGGTTTTCCCGTCATAAACGAGCGCGCTGCCAATAGCGCTCGGTTGGCCGCCAAAGTCGCGCTGCCACAATCCATAGCTGATCATCGCGACAGCTGCCGCGCCCGGTTGGTCTTCATCCAGCCGAAATGCGCGCCCTTGTAGGGGAGAGATACCGAGCGTGGAGAATAACTCCGCGGAGATCTGTCGCCCGTTCACGTACTGAGGTTCTCCGGGCTCACTGATCGTGCCCCCGCCATAAGTCCACGCAGCCAAGGCAAGCGTTTGGCTCTCGCGCTTGACGTCGCCGAAATCAAGATTGGAACAGCCCCAGAGCTCGCCGAAGGCTTCGGTGAATCCGCGCAAAGTGACCAGCCTGTCCGGTTCCGGGTAAGACAGCGGCCTTAGCAGAACACTGTTGATTACCGCGAACATGACGGTGGTGGCGCCGATGCCGAGCGAAAGTATCAGGAGCGCAACCACCGTGAATCCGGGTTTTTGCCGGAATGTGCGAAGCGCATAGCGGGTGTCCAGCAGCAAATCTTCCAGCCAGCGCGTGCCCCGCGCGTCGCGGCACTTCTCCTTGACCTGTTCCGGACCGCCGAGCGCAAGCCGTGCTTGTCGTCGTGCTTCGTCCGGAGGTATGCCGCGCCCAATCAACTGCGAGGTGTGCTGCTCGAGATGAAAGCTCAGTTCCTTTTCGAGCTGTGCTTCCATTTGCCTTCGTCGCCACAGTCGCTTCCACCAGATCATTCGGCACCACCATCGGCCATCTGAAGGATCAGTCCAATGGCATAGATGAGTCGCTGCCAGTCGGCCGTTTCGGTTTTAAGCTGCTTTAAGCCTTTTCGCGTCAGGCGATAGAATTTCGCCTCGCGCCCGGTCTCGGTTTCTTTCCAATCGGCAGCCAGAAGGCCGCGGTCCGGGTAGAGCGACCCTTCCGGCACCTGGACGACACCGCGCGAAACTTGTTCGAGGCGTTGCGCGATGGCGTAGCCGTGCACCGGGCCAAGGGCAATCACTTTCAAGATCAAGAGGTCCAGCGTGCCTTGGGGAAGGTCAGACTTGGGGGGAGCCATTCTAATACCTCGTGCTTCTATGTATTAACACGAAGACGGGTCGAAATGCAAGAATGCTCGCTTACGCGTTTCTGGATCAGATCGATGGTGACGCGCTTTTCCTGGGAGGCAATAATGTTTCGCAGCACCTGCTGTGCGGTCCCCAGCGAAATCGTCGCTACCGCGTGGCAGCGCGAATCGCAAGGCTGAATACAACCAGTTTTACGATTTGCCCGTCAACACGCTCAGGTGCAGACACGCGTTTCGTGGCACTTGTCTGGCGCTGTCTTCTCGCGCACAATGACCCGAAACGGAGGAGGCCAGCGTGCCATGGAATACAGAAATTTTCCTAGGCCAGCAAACATCTTCGGGATCACTTCTTATCTGATTTGGATTGTGCTTCAAGTACTGATTGCCTTGCCCGTTGCCGCGCAGACGCGGGTTCCCCTTCAGCCCTTTGCACAGCAGGTGCGTCAAGTGGAAACGAGCCTTGCTTATCTCGGGCAGCCTCTCGCCCAAAATGATGGGGACGCAATCAATCAGGCTATCGGCAATGCAAACGAGGCTGCCGCAATTGAGCGTCTAGAGCAGATCCTTGACAAGTACACGCTGGCGATTGTGGACATCAATGCCGAGAGCCGCGTCAAAGTGCAGCCGGGTCCCGCTAAGCCTGAACTGATGGAAGCTGGGACGCGCATCTTCCTGGTGAAAGTCATCAACAAGGCTGGAGTAACGGCTCCGTTCGTAGCGGAAAGCCCGAATGCCCTTCCTGTTTTTGTTCAATCGGATTCCAGCCCAGAGCCGCCAAAGAAAATCTCAGGTGCCGACACGCGTGACAGGTGGATGGACCTGGAGCTCTACGACAAGGATCCTATGTCCCCACGGCTTTCAGGCCTGCCGCTCGAATACCGAATCCTTCAAATCTACAGCCGTGACCCTGGGCAACGCTCCGCCGCGATCAGTTTTAACGTCGGGCAGGGCACGCAAGACATCGGGTTTCGCAATGAGATGGTCATTGTCTTCACAGCTCAACGCGCACGTCCGTTGCGGCTGTGGGTCCGCGACGAGAACGGCACACCATCGATGGCAGCTTTCACTATCCGCGACGCTTTGGGCCGCCTCTATCCGAATCCTGCAAAGCGTCTGGCACCCGATCTCTTTTTCCAGCCGCAGGTCTATCGTGAGAACGGCGACACGATTCTGGTGCCGGCGGGTTCTTACACCGTGACCTCTTCAATGGGACCTGAATATCACGCGCAAACGAAACAAGTCGAGGTAACCGCAACGGGCCCAAACGAAATTTCATTCGCCATGCAACGCTGGATCAATCCAGCGAAATATCGTTGGTATTCTGGTGACCACCACGTGCACGCGGCAGGCTGCTCGCACTACCAGAATCCCACCGAAGGCGTGCAACCGGATGACATGGTGCGCCAAATCCAGGGCGAGAAATTGAACGTGGGCGCCGTGCTAACCTGGGGACCCTGTTACTACTATCAGAAACAGTTTTTCAGCGGCAAAGATCATCCCCTCTCGAAGCCGGACCGGCTGATGCACTACGACCTGGAAGTTTCCGGGTTCCCATCGAGCCACGCTGGGCATTTGGTGTTGCTCGGGCTAGCGAATCAAGATTATCCGCATTGCGTTCGGATCGAGCAGTGGCCCACGTGGGATCTGCCCGTTTTGCGATGGGCCAAATCGCAGGGAGCTTCGGCGGGCTTTGCGCACTCTGGCTGGGGACTTGCAGTGAAGTCGCACGAGCTACCCAATTATGAAATTCCGGGCTTTGACTCCATTGGGGCCAACGAATACATCGTGGACGTGACGCATCCCGACGCGGTCGATTTCATTTCCACCATGGACACACCTTACCCCTGGGAACTCAACATTTGGTATCACACGCTGAATGTTGGGTTCCGCACGCGCATCTCCGGAGAGACAGATTTCCCTTGCATCACAGACGCCCGCGTCGGGCAGGGTCGTGTCTACGCCAAGGTTGACGGCCCGCTCAGTTACGGCGGTTGGGTGGAGGCGCTGCGCACCGGCCGAAGCTACGTTTCCGATGGCAGGAGCCATCTCATGGATTTCAGCGTGAACGACATTGAGGTGGGAACGAATGCGAGCGAGGTGAGGCTGACGGGAAGAGGGACAGTGCACGCTCGAGTGAATGTCTCCGCCTACCTTAGCCCCGTTGCGTCGGGAACCGACAGCATCCCTTCTGACCGAGGGAATCACTCCTGGAGGGCCGCTCTCACCAACCGCAACACCTCAGCGGACAATATCCATGATCGTGCGATAGATCAAACACCCTACTGGCATCTCGAGCGGGCGCGCATCGGAAACACTCGCGAAGTGCCCGTGGAACTCGTGATAAATGGGAAGCCTATTGCTCGCAAGAATATCTTGGCGGACGGAAGCGTCCAGGATATAGCCTTTGATGTGTCGCTCGAGCGCAGCAGCTGGCTAGCAGTGCGTATTCTGGGCTCTTCGCACACCAACCCCATTTTCGTATTGGTGGACGGAAAACCGATTCGCGCATCGCGTCAGAGCGCCCAGTGGTGTCTTGCCGCTGTAAACCAGTGCTGGACTCAGAAGGCTCCTAAAATTTCCAAGGCGGAACTCGCCGACGCCCAAGCAGCGTACGATCACGCCCGCGAAGTTTATTCTAAGCTGATCTCGGAATGCGAATAGTAGGATAGCCGAACACTCTCGTCTTCAATCACCAATCGGGGCTGAACTTCCCGCGAAACGGGCCAAGTCCGCTTCGGGGACGCGAACCCCGTTTGTGGACTGCATGCCAGTTTTCCGTGTACGCTGCACGAAAGGATCAAGAACAGTTGCAGCGAGTTTCAAGGAGGGGAATTCATGATTATTTGCGATCTCTGCGGAAAAGCAAAAGATTGCCTGCAGAAGGAAATTGCAGGCAAGGAATACGATATCTGCCCCGAATGCTGGAACCCGCTCGCACAAAAGCTGCGGGGGAAGGGCAGAGTGAAGAATCGGGAAACCGTGTTCTTACCAGCGCCAAGAATAATCAAAGAACGTGAAGATGAAGAGCCGGGGCCGCTACCAGGAGAGCCGCCTAAGATCTGGGGCGCGGTGGAGAGGCCACATCAATAAACCGTACAACGAGTCGGTGCGAACCTTAATTTCGACTCGTCGACTCATCCTGCGTCCGTTTGAGTCGGACGACGTTGAGGCGGCGTTCGCATGGTTCGGGGACCCGTCTTGGTTCGCCAATACTCCAGCCCACCGTGAAATCAATAACATAGCTGCTGCCATCTCACCACCGTTCTGCTACAAATCCTGACCATGTTTTGCTTCCTCCGGCTCTGCTTCGGAATGCTGGACCGCCTCTTTCGCGGGGGAAAGTCCCACACCGACTTTTCGGCATCGCTCGAATACTTGCGAAACATCATCGAGGCGGTTACTCCGGAACTTTATGCCGTCTTTGAAAGCGAAGCCCGACAGCGGTTGCGCGGTCGAGACGAAAGTGATTGGCCAATACTCGCCACAGCACTCGGACTGGCATGCGCAGCGTGGACCGAAGATGCGGATTTTTTCGGTACTGGCGTCGCGGTGTGAACGGCTTGCAGCCCGCATATTGACGCACCAGGTTTCCTGAGCACCTGTTGGCTGAAGCCAGTTGTCCGTAAATCCCTTCGCTATGTGCATTGAGATTGCTCCTTGCCTCTTCTGAGGACATTTCTGGCTCTTGCGATTGCCTCTATTTCTTCCTGGGTTGCGAAGCGAGTGTTGTATCCACTGAAAGCTCCTGCCGCATTAGGAACGATGTGGCGAACGCAGCCGTCCGGCACGGGGTGGAGAACGAATCGAGGATTCTGGGCGCAGTATCCACCGAATCCGCAAGTGTATCCGTCGCACGAAACGACTTTTCTCTCCCGGAGGCGTTGTGTTCTTCCACAGCCAGCACAGGCGACTGCGACTAGTGGTTCACCCTTTTTGTTTTTGCTCACGATCGAGATCCTGATCTATGATTCGTCGCACGAGTTCAACATCAGAAATACCCTTTTCGTTCGCAATCTTTTCCAACGCCGCTTTTTGGATTCGAAAGATAGATGTTCGTTCGTATCCCCTTTTGTATAAAATACACCTCTGCCCGAAATTGCTGCACTATTTTTAACTGTTTAAGGCCCACTTACCCCTCCTTCAATGGTCGTGAGTAAGATCCGCGACGAGTCGCTCCAAATCAATCGCTTCCACTCCGCTGGCGATGGCCGCAGTGGCCTGGGCCGAGTGGGACTTTCGGTGCACAATAATCAGGCGCTTTGAGCGTTTCCCCAACGCGCGGCGTAGAGAGAGAAGCGGAGCGGCCATAGCGGAGCGGACGGTCTTCCCAGCCTTACATTCTATGAGCCATAGCCCAGCATTCGGTCTCGGTATGAGAAAGTCTACCTCTAAGCCCTGTTGGTCGCGAAAGTAGTAGAGCTCTTTCCTCGCTCCCTGGTTCGCCTGACTCTTGAGTATTTCCGCCGCGACAAAGCCTTCAAACAGTTGCCCCCAAGAAGGTGAACGCCGAAGCTCTTGCTCCGACGTAATTCCCAAAAGGTAGCAGGCAAGGCCGGAGTCACCCCAAAAGACCTTCGGCGACTTTATGAGCCGTTTTCCAAGATTCTCGAAATACGGAGGAACAATTATGACCTGACCGGTCATCTCGAGAATATGTAGGCACTCACTGATAGTCGGGACGGAAACTCCGAGGGGGGCGGCAAGATCTGTCTTGTTGAGAATTTGGCCGTGCCGACTGGCTAGTAGTGCCAGAAACCGACGAAACGTCAGCAGGTCATGTATGTTCGTAATCGCTCGGACGTCGCGCTCCAAGTAAGTTTGGAGATAGGAAGCGAACCACGGTGCTCGGGACTTCGGACGTGCCAATATTTCTAGATAGCCGCCATGAAGTCCTAGTTGGCGTTGATGTCCATCTCTACTCACCTGCAACCTATCAAAATATAATCTTTTCCTTCATAGCTTCCGACATAGGCGCGTCCGGCGAAATCTTTGTCTCGTGAACGTAAAGATGGCGCAACTTGGGCAGGTGGCCGATCGCGGTCAGGGCAGCAGGTGTGGCCGGAGTGTCAAAGAGATTTAAGGACTCCAATTGTGATAGCGGGGCGAGAGCCTGCACCGTGGCGTCCGTGATTTTTGTGTGCATTAGGCGTAAGGAGCGCAGGCGCTTCATCGCGCTGAGAGCACTGGAAGAGCTGCTTGTGATGGCGGTGCCGGAGAAATCCGCAACGACGATGTGCTCGCTAAGAGGGGCGAGCGCAGCCAGATCGTTGTCTCCAAACTTAGAACCTAGCAAGCACGCGTTGATGACCAGATCGGCGGAGCCACGCGACTCGTAGTCCAATGCACCTGGGAAGCGTTGCTGCAGTTGTGCGACGATGGGTGCGAGGGCGGCGCGCTGTTTGGCAATCGCAACGGGATCAAATTGCTCAAAGTTCACTTCAGCAACGGCAGTTAAAGGCGCCGCATCCGAGGGGAGGTCTTTAACCGAGTCCGCTAATTGGGTGCCCGAGGCTCCGGCGGAAATCCACAGTTCGATCAGTTTCACTTCGCCGGACGACAAAGGAGGCTTGTTCTGGGCGGGCATGAAGTCATCGTCGGTCGGAGGCAACGTGACGCGGTGAAAAAGTTTGCTCCCTTTGGGATCGCCAGCCTTGATGACCGGGCCATGCTTGCTGCCGCGCATGACTGCATTGTAACTGTAAAGGCGCAGGTCAGCTTTGTGCTTGGCGCGGCCGTGGCAGCCGATGCAGTGTCCCGTGAAAACCGGTTGAATGTGAGCACCATAGAATGTGGCCGGACCGCCATTCGACGAGATAGTTTCCGAAATCTCGGAGGCCGGGAGTCCCAACAAAGGGCGCAGGCGTGCCGGCATATGTTCCGTTAGGTGATTCTCCCCTTGTGATACCTGGCCACCGCGATAGCCCGTAAAGGACACCAGACCGACTGTGGCTAGTAGCGCGATGGCATAGACCGGATCGAGGTGCGATTCGCTGCTCCGCGCCCGAAAGAGCCAGCACAACCAGACTGCGATTGCGACGGATACTCCACCCCACATGTGCTGCGTCACGAGCGGACCGGAATAACCACCGCTTCGGGCAAGACACCATCCGAGATCTCCGGCCACAATAGCGCCGCAAGTCGCCACGCCCAGTATGAAGTCGGCCGAAGGAAGCAGATAGGGAAAGTAACAGCCGCGTCCGGCCAGCTCCATCACCGGCACCAGCACGAGTAGCGCGATTGGCAGGTGTATAGCTAGGATGTGAAAACGCCCGAAAAACTGCAGTAATTGCGCCCGCTCGTTTCCGTCCGGCGGAGCGAGCAGCACAAGAACCGGAAGAATCAAGATAGGCGCAAGCGTAAGAAGCCCAAACCAAACCCGGGATGAGAAATTGTGAACCGACAATGTCATGAATTCGTGAAACCCCGATAGCCAACCGCGCCTCAGACGGACATGGTCATGCCAGAACATCCGCCACAACTCGCGACGGCTTTACACCGGTCACTTTTTGATCCAGACCCTGGTAGGAATAGTTGAGCTT
>WNGP01007990.1_pt1 | contig 12917 bp, 11 predicted proteins | sample 5407671 | NCBI WGS metagenome assembly WNGP01 (sample SAMN13153381, study PRJNA577476) | soil metagenome | isolation source: 40 cm soil or saprolite under Garry oak tree replicate 2 | place: USA:California | collected 2016-06-15 | reverse complement strand
CTCTGCCTCGACCATCCTTTCATTCCAGAAGGGCGATTTGCATCGCTATTGGTCCGCGACAAAGAACTGGCACAGCGACTTGCTGACGGTTTTCAGAGTCTTTGGACCAAAGCGATGAAAGACCTTCGAGAAATCAACTTCGATCCCAGGGGGGCGACTAAATAGAGAAAAGCCGGTCAAGACTGAAGTGGATGGGACTCGATCTTCTTCAGCTCGTCATATGTTTGAGCTTCCTACTCTGGAATCTCTCCAAGCGCGTCGGGCTGGCTCCGCTCTTGAGATTACGCTTGCCACAATCCTTCACTGATAAGCTCGAAGCGTAGTTCAACGCGGCGTTCGGCGTTCATTTGGAGGAGCTGGGCGGTGGCGCGTCCAACAGGCGATTTGCCACTTACCAGTGCGCCGAGAATCTCAAAATGGTCTACCCATTTCTCCCGACGAGGATTAAACAGAGGCACGACTGTTTTGCTGTCAGGGTCTACCGCGGAGAGATTCGTACCCTTGTGCCGATTACAGCGGCTGCACGCCCACGCGAGATTTGAAAGCTCGTCAGTTCCTCGGTGTTGGCGGGCGATGATGTGTTCGACATGGAAAGGCCCAGTGAGTTCGATCCGATCCGGCAAGAGGCAGTATTCGCATCGGCCCGCGGCGCGTTCGCGGACGTGCTGCCGGAGTTCTTGGGACATCAACTCGATTCAGCGCCGACGAGTTGCTGTCGCGCTTTGACCTGAAGCGTGGCAATCACGTCACTGACTTCAATCAACGCGTCATACTCGTTTTCTTCTTCTGGCGAAAGCAGTCCTTCGTCCGATTTGAGACCCAGTTCCTCCATCCGTCGGCGGACCCGTTCATCTTGGCGCAGCTCAATCACTGCTTTGGCTGTATTTACATCGAAACACCGGCTCAGCGATTCCAGCAACCGGTCTGCCATCTCTGAGCCTGTCGCGGGGTTCTTCAAGGCACCAGTGTAACCGGAAGAATCGATCTTCATCGACATCTTTTGGGTGACCTGTTGCGCAAAGCCACCGGGTGCTCCCTGTAACACTGCATCACTTACTGTTTCGCGTGTCCGCCATGCACCAGACATTGCTGGAAGGCAAGACTACACTTTTCCAATACAGGAGCCACGATGTTCCGAAGGGGAAGTCACAGAGCGGAGCCAAATCCTTGGCCGTCTCTTCGAGGACGCGGCTTCCCCGGTGTTACTACAGCCCCAGTTCGTATCGAATGATTGCGCCGCCGACGATTGTTGCGGTTTCGGCCTTCAACATTGCCTCCCCAAGCGAGACCAGGGTGAATCCGCATTTCCCGGCCGTTGTCAATTCTTCATCCGTCCAGCCGCCCTCAGGACCGATCAAATAGAGCACAGGCGAGCCGGCGAGAGCCGGTTTTAAAGGGCCGCCGCCGCGCTCCGCAAAGATGATTTTGGATGAGGCGGGCAAGGAAAGCAGTTCATCGAATGCTATCGGCTGGTCAAGCTTTGGCAGGTAATAATGTTTCGACTGCTTCGCGGCCTCGATGATAATCCGCATCCAACGATCGTGCCGGTGGCCCGCTCCAACGTTTGACCGGGCTGCGGTGAACGGCACAATTCGGGTCACTCCCACCTCGACCGCCTTTTCCAGTGCCAGCTCGAATGCTGGAATTCGAATCATGGACATCGCCAAAATCAACTCCAATGATGGCGGCGAAACCTGACGCGATTGCCTCACACGAGCGATCGTTTCGCGCTTCGTGACGGATTCGACTACGGCCGTCCACACGCTGCCGTTTCCGTCGAAGACTTCGAGCGTCTCGCTTTTCTCCACGCGTGCCACAAACAGGTGCCGGTGTTCGTCGCCCGTGATGTGAATTCGATCATTCTGAAAAGAAGGTGCGGGCCAGTAGACGGACCTAAGCGACATGCTTCTCGCAAGTCAACGTCAGCCACTGTCCCCTGGTGAGTTCTTCGTAGATCGTGAAGTGAAAGCGCCCGACGGTCTCGCGGATTTCGTCGGCGTGATCGAGAAGAATACCCGACAGGATCGCGATACCGTGCCGTTTCAACACGCGGTCGAATTCCGGGAGCAGGTCGAGGACGAGATCCGCCGTGAGATTTGCGATCGCGAGGTGAACGCTATCCTTGTTCACTGCATCCAGTGAGCCGCAGAACGTCCAGATACCATCTTCCCCATTACGCTCAATGTTGGCACGCGCGACCTGGACGGCAACCGGATCAACGTCGCAGGCGATGACTTTTTTCGCCCCTAATAGCCGGGAGGCGATGGCTAAAATTCCCGAACCGGTTCCGACATCAAGAATAAGCTGGTCCGGTTCAACCCACCGTTCCAGCGCTTCAATTGTGAGTTGGGTTGTCTCGTGCGTCCCGGTGCCGAAAGCCTGCCCGGGATCGATGCGAATCGGAAGCCGGTCAGGAGGAACGACAGGACTTTCCCAACTAGGGATGACGAAAAAATCGTCGCCTAAAGGGAAGCTTGTATACGATTTTTTCCATTCCTCAGTCCAATCGCATTCCTCGACAACTGTTTTGGAAATACGAGGATGTTGCCGGCCCGAACGGCTAAATACGGTTCGAACGTGATGTTCAACCTTTTCGAAGTCATATCCCGAACTGAAGTAGAGGATCAGACGGGCAAACCCGGGGCGTGGCGACTCGGTCTCCCACACGCCTGCAACGGCATCGCCGGAGAGCTCACCGACTACCGCATCGACAAGATTATCTGGAACATCGACGGTAAGTTGGTTCCAAGACATGAAATCCGAAACCTAACTGAAGATCTCTTTTACTCGCTCCAGAATTTTTTTCTTTATCGGCTTATTCTCGGTCTCCATGGTTGACGCGAGTTTCGTCAAGAGATCTTTTTGCTCTCGCGTCAGCTTGCCCGGAACGACAATGTCCAAAGTCACGAAAAGGTCACCCCGTGCCGAACCGCCCCGCTTGGAAATACCACGGCCCTTGATGCGGAATGTCGAAGCGGTCTGCGTGCCAGGCGGAATCGTCAGCCTCTCTTCGCCGCCGTCGAGAGTGGGGACCGTGATCTGGGCTCCCAGAGCAGCCTGCGGGAAGCTGATGGGAATATGGCAATACAGATCATGTTCGCGGCGTTCGAAGAACTCGTGCTCCTGCACATTCAAGACGACATACAGGTCGCCCGCCGGGCCGCCTCTGCCACCGGCGTCTCCCTCGCCCGAAATCCGCAGCTTGGAACCGTCGTCGACGCCGGCAGGTATTTTGATTTCGAGCGTTTTTTCCCGGACGACACGGCCATCGCCATGACAGACCGGGCAACGATTCTTGATGACCTGCCCCGAGCCGTGACACTGCCCGCACGTCCGGGTAATACTGAAGAAACCCTGTTGAAAGCGAACCTGACCGTATCCATGACACGTCGGGCACGTGGCTGGCCCCGATCCTTTTTGCGCGCCGCTGCCATTGCATTCCGAGCAGGTCTCGTGGCGAGGGACTTTGATCTTGGTGGTTGTTCCGAATGCCGCTTCGTCGAAAGTGAGATCGAGGTCATATCGTAGATCGGCGCCCCGTTGGACACGGCTGGCTGAACGCCGTCCGCTTCCGAACAGATCGCCGAAACCGAATAGGTCGCCCAGGATGTCGCTGAAATCGGCAAAGACATTTGGATCGAAGCCGCTGAAGCCGCCCCCGGCCGCTGTTCCCACACCGGCGTGTCCAAAGCGGTCGTAATTTGCGCGTTTCTGCGAATCGCTCAAAATCGAGTAGGCTTCGGCAGCTTCTTTGAATTGTTCTTCCGCTTCTTTGTTCCCCGGATTCCGATCGGGGTGATATTGGAGCGCAAGTTTGCGGTAAGCGCTCTTGATTTCCTGGTCGGAGGCATTGCGCGAAACTCCGAGCACTTCGTAGTAGTCCCGTTTTCCGTTCAAGTGTAGTTAGTCCTTCTTGGCTGCGACACTTACCATCGCCGGCCGCAGGAGGCGGCCATTGAGCAAGTAACCTTTTCGCATTTCTTGTATTACCGTGTTCTCTTCGACCTCGTCCGTGGCCTCGGTAGAAACAGCTTGATGAAAATGGGGATCAAATTTCTTCCCTTTTACTTCGATGGGTTTTAGTCCGAAACGTGCAAGCGTGTCCTCGATCTGTTTATAGATCAGCTCGAATCCCCGGAGCACGTTTTCTTCGCCATTTTGCATAGCGAAGGAATCGAGCACGTTCAATAATTCTTTCATCAAATCGGCCGACGCGAACTGCATGAAGTCGGACTTCTCGCGATCCATTCGCTTCCTGTAGTTCTCAAACTCCGCCTGTTTTCGCAGCAAACGGTCGTAAAGGCCATCACGCTCTTTTTTCAGAAGTTCAATTTCCTGCTGCGCGTCCGCCGGTGGCTGAGCCGTAGCAACGGACTCGGCAACCTGCTGTTCAGAACCACCATCACCGGCCTCACCCCTGCCATTTTCCGGGATATGGCCTTCGTATTTGTCGTTTTCTCCCATAGAACCCATTATAAGGTCATTCCCTCCCGCGAACTCCCCTCCTAAGTTAGGAGAGTCGGCTGGTTGGTCCCTCTCCCTCTGGGATGAGGATGCAGCTACACTTGAATCATCAGGCGTTGATCATCTCGCCAACAACGCGTCCGAGATAACTGACAATGGAAATGCCGCGTTCGTATTCCATGCGGGTGGGCCCGATGATTCCGAGGAAACCAGGCGTACGGTCATTGGACGCGTAAGAGCAAGCGATCAGCGTAAAGTCCCGCATGTCTGGAATACCGAGTTCCGAACCGATGCTGATCTTTACACCCTCCGGCGGGCTGTTCGAGATGCACTCATTCAGAATTTTGACCAGGCGGCTTTTCTCTTCGAACATCTGGAATAAAGTTCGCATCCGCTCGACGTCTGCAAATTCAGGCTGATTGAGAATGTTTGCCGTCCCCTCTAAATAAATAACAGCTGGAGGTGCATCTTCTTGAGGGGTCTCGCTCCAGGTGCGTAGCAGCGTGAGCATGCGATCGAACAACGTTCGTTCGAACTGCATGGCCAGCAGCAGCTCGCTTCGAATTTCCATGAGCGTTTTTCCGGAGAATTTCTCCACGAGATACCGGCTCGCCTTATCGAGTTCTTCCTGCGTGTATCGCTCGGCAACTCGAATGAGCCTGCGTTGCAACAATCCGGTTTTGGAAACAAAGACCACCAGAATTTTGCCGTCTCCGAGATCGACGAATTCAACATGCTTCAGAACGGTCGCGCTCATCGGCGGCGCAATCACCAGGCCGACATTCTTCGAAATCCTGGAAAGAATGACCGAGGTGCGCGACATGAGGTCTTCCGGCGTATCAGTACCGGCAAGCATACGGTTGATGTACCGCTCATCGGATTTACTGACTTTGCCGGATTCAGCCAGACGGTCGACATAGAAGCGATAACCCTTCTCGGAAGGGATGCGGCCGGCGGACGTATGTGGCTGCGCCAAATAGCCATCGTCTTCGAGGTCCGCCATGACATTGCGGATGGTTGCTGGGCTGAATTTCCAGTCCATTGATTTCGCAAGCGTCCGCGACCCGACCGGCTCACCGGAATTCACGTAGGACCGGATGATCAATTTCAGAATGTCCCGGGCCCTGGAATCGAGTTCCCGGCCATCGCTTTTTGCCACCATCGCGCTTTTTATAGCACTCAGGCAAGGATAGGGTCAATGTGCCGGTGGGGCCGGTGGGGTCCGGGGCGGAATTCAATGGAGAAATATTTCTGGAAGGCGCGAATGAACGTTTCTCTAAATTGCTCGATGGTGGGACGGACCGGAAGAAACTCGGCGACACCCGCCATTTCCATCAGTAAAGGCGCGGAATCCGTCAACCCGGTTGCCCGAGCCAGGTGATCCCGATTGCAGGTGATCGGCATCGAGCCATGCTGCAAGAAACTCCGCCGTACACGCCGCTGTGCGCTGCCTACGATCTTGCGGCCATCGACCATCAGTTCATAGCGGGAGGGGGAAAGGAAGCAGGGAGGATCGATGCCGTTGTCCAGCACATCGGGTTTTCTGGTATCAGGAGCAAGTATCGCCGCGATCCCGAGATCGTTGTATCCGAGGCAAAGAGCCTCGGATACCCGCCTGTAGTTCCCGTAGATCGTATCGCCGAAATAGAAGGAATCGTTCGAAATCACGGCGTAGGTGAGTTCGTCATCGTGCAGCACTGCACGGCCGCCGGTCGGCCGGTGAACGATGTCGATACCATTTGCCCGGCAATAGTCCACGTCCACAGCGTTCTCGATCTTTTGATTGCGTCCTAGCGAAATCGTTGGCCGGCGCCAGCCGTAGAACCGAACAACAGTCCGTGCGCCCGGGAACCTCTCGACCTCGCCGAGCAACGCGGCATCAACGGCCATGTTCGCGGCGCCGTCGAGGGTGCCGTCGATAATTAATTCCCAGGCCATTAATTTTTATTTTAGGCCACAAAAAGGCAATTCGGGGACGGACCCCGAATTCTTGTACTTCAGAATTCGGGGTCCGTCCCCGAATTGCCTTTTTGTGGTTTCAGCTTTCTGTTACGGGATCGTCACCGCGACAAAGCTGGATCGCCATTCATTCGTGTTCGCGTTCCGCTGCAATACCATGAGTGCAACATCCTGGCCCGACCTCATGGCCCTTTCGGCGCGTTTGAAGTCGTCCACAGTGCGAACCTCGAATCGCTCGCTTCCGGCGATGACGCGCGTGATGATCATACCGCGCATGATTCCCGCCTCTTCGGCAGCACTATCCTGATCCACCGAGGAAACGTAAGCGCCGTCGGAAGAATTCAGCCGAAGCTGGCGAACCATATCCGAAGTAATAGCCTGGACTCGGATTCCCAATTTGGATTGCGAACCATCACCCTGGTCGTTATTGTCCGGATTATTGTTGCTGGCGCGTTCGCCGATGACTTCTTGCCGGTCTCCAATAACGATAGGAATGGTTTGCTCTTTACCATCACGATTGACTTTCACGTGAATGGTGCGGCCGATCGGGCTATTTGCAACGACGTCCAGGAGCGCCGAGCCCGTACTGATCTTTGCTCCGTCGATTTCGGTGATGACATCGCCGGCGCGAATACCGGCCTTGGCTGCCGGACCTCCCGGCACGACATACTGGACCACAACGCCGCATTCCGCCTTGAGCCCGAGCGCGCGGCACAGCGATGCGTCTTGAGTCGGATTGGCGCTGTATTGGATTCCTATACCGCCGCGCGTTACCTTCCCGCTCTGAACAAGCTGGTTGTACACCTTGATCGCTGTGTTGGATGGAAGCGCAAATCCAAGCCCGGCGGACTGCCGCGTTTCGGAAATGATGGCTGTGTTGATTCCAATAACTTCTCCGGTCATATTGACCAGGGGACCGCCGCTGTTGCCTGGGTTAATGGCTGCGTCGGTTTGCAAGAAGCTCTGGAAGTCGTTCCTGGCGCCGCCGATCTCGGTACGGCCTTTAGCGCTGATGATGCCGTGCGTGACGGTATGATCGAGGCTGAAAGGGCTTCCAATCGCCAATACCCAGTCCCCGACTTTGACGGAATCGGAGTTCCCCAACTTTAGGACGGGCAGGTCCCGGCCCGCTTCGATTTTAACGACCGCCAGATCGGTATCGGCGTCGCTGCCGATGAGCTTCGCTTGAAACTCCGATTTATCTTCGAGACGGACCATGATCTTCGTGGCCTTATCCACGACGTGGTGGTTCGTCAGGATGAAGCCGGCCTTATCGACAATAAAGCCGGTGCCGAGATTCCGCACTCTCTCGCTACGGTCGGGCGCATCCGGACCGCCGAAAAAGTTGAAGAAATCGAATGGATCAAACTCCCGTGGGTTCCGGTTGCGATTGTTCGGATTATTCGGATTGTTGGGACTGTTGGGACTGTTGGGACTGTTGGGACTGTTGTTGCGATCGCCACGGCGAACGGTGGTGTTCTCAGGCGCGGCTTCGGTATTGATGTTGACGACGGCAGGCGCGACATTCGCCGCGATTTGACTGAATGCGTTGGAAAGTGAAACAGGATCGGGAATGACGAGCGCCTGCGCCTTTTGCTCGCCCGCTTTGACCCCACCCGAGACGATCGTGCCGATTACAACTCCGATGGTGAGGGTTGCAATAATCAAGGTGAGATAAAGCAATCGCTTCTTTGTCATAGCTATTAACCTTTCGTCCTTTCAGAGTGCACTGCGACATTATATCTTAGCGTCATATCCTAATATCTTAGCGTCATATCCTAGCGTCCTTTCTGAGACACGGGTGCTTCGAAAGCGCCCGGTAAAGAATTTTGTGCCTTTTTGTGGCTATTTCCTTTGGTGCGCTCAACTTTCGCCCTGCTTCCTTGGACGCCGTATTTGAATCCGAGCCATTTTTGACGGCATGCCGGAATTTTGGTTTCAGCTCCGAGCAGGAGCCGGAACCGCATGGCGTAATTTCTTCAACCGCTCTTCGGCTGCCTGAAGCGTTTCTTCCTTCTTGCAAAACGTAAATCGGATGATGTCCTTTCCCGACGCCGGATCGCTGAAAAAGCTGCTTCCCGGAACAGTGGCGACACCAATGTCTTTTACCAGGAACCGCGCGAATTCCACATCGTTCGGGTAACCCCAATTCGCTATATCACACATAACGTAGTACGCGCCTTTCGGGAGCATAGGATTCAGCCCCGCGTCCTCGAGCATCTTCATCAGGCGGTCACGGCGTTGCTGATAATGCGTGGCCAGATCGGCGTAGTAGGAATCCGGAAGCCGTAGAGCCACAGCACCGGCATCCTGCAGTGGCGCTGGTGCACCGACTGTAATGAAGTCATGCATCTTTCGAATCGCGCCCGTAATGCCTGGCGGTGCAATGATGTATCCCACGCGCCAGCCCGTGACGCTGAATGTCTTCGACATCCCATTCACGACGATCGTGCGCTCGCGCATCCCGTCCAGGGTGATCGGAGAGATATGTTTGGCGTTGTCGTAGATAATGTGCTCGTAAATCTCATCTGTGACGGCAAGGACATCCCATTTCTGGCACAGTTCTCCGACGAACTCGAGCTCCTCGCAGCTGAATACCTTACCTGTCGGGTTATTTGGGGTGTTGATAATAACGGCTTTGGTCTTGTTATTAAAGGCCGCTCGAAGTTCCTTTTCATCAAATGACCAATCGGGTCTTCGCAATTGAACGTAGCGTGGAGTCGCGCCCGAAATGATCGCGTCAGGACCGTAATTCTCGTAGAACGGCTCGAAAACGATAACTTCATCTCCGGGATTGATGACCGCCAATAGCACATCGATCATTGCTTCCGTGGAGCCGCACGAGACGGTGATCTCGCGCTCGGGATCAATCTCGATGCCCATGAATTTTTTTATTTTATAAACCAGGGCATCGCGGAAATTTTTCGCGCCCCAGGTGATTGCATATTGGTTGATATCCGCGAATATCGCGTCCGCGGCCGCTTTCTTGAGCGCATCGGGCGCCGGAAAGTCTGGAAATCCCTGCGACAGATTGATGGCGTCATGTTCCAGGGCAAGACGGGTCATTTCGCGGATGACCGATTCGGTAAATTGGGCTGCCTTGGACGAGATGGGTTTTTTAAACATCTTTGGAATTCATGGGACCTGGGTACCCGGCCCCCATGCGTGATGGATCGTTCTCGGTCAGGATGCGGATCAGTTCTTCGTGGAAATAATCGTGAGCGACAAGAACGGCCGCCGGCACGCGACGCTTGTACGCCTCGCGCCCAAGATCGATTTCCTTTTGCAGTCTTCTATAAATGTCCGCGTGCTCGCGTCCTTCCTTGAGTTCTCGTTCGTGATATAGCTTGATTTCCGATACCAACAGCCGCGCGGTCCGGCGCGCATCGGCGTGGGCTTTTGGGTCTACCGGTGCTTCGCCAGGCGCGGAGGGGGTCTTCGGAACCGTATTGGCTTGGGATGTCACGGCCGGTTTCGGCGCTGGAGACCTCATCTTCAATCCGAAAACTTCAATCGCATGCTGAAGTGACGTTGTCAGAAAATCGAGCGCGTCGGCCTGGAAGGGCGGAACAGCGCAAACAGCGGCAATGGACTTACCGCGGAGCTCGATTGGTCTGAAATAAGTCTGGGGGTCTGTTGTCTCTTCTGAAATGATTTCCGGAAAGATCCCCTCACCACGGCTTTTCCATAACGCCAAGGCCTCGGGTTTTGCCACGTATAAACCAAGACCGGCAGCGAAGGGCTGCGCCAGCATAAGGAAGCGTGCAAGAATTTCTGCTTGGGAGGATGCTTCGGAAAGCTCCCTTTGAGTTTCTGCAAAAATGCGCCACCGATCGAGCTGCTCCTGAAGGCGTGCCCGCTCGCCGGACGCATCGCTCTTGAGCTGGGTGACCGTATCCGCCAGTTTCGCCTCGAAAAGTTTTTCGAGTTCCTCGCTGACCTGTCTTCGTGTAGTTTCCTTGGCATCGTCGACCGCCCGGATTAATTGAGCTTCGGCCGAAGCTATGAAGGACGCCTCCGCTTCTCCCACGGCGGCCTGAAGTCGTTTTTGGAAATCCTGCTCGAGCGCCTGACACGTTTCGTCGACAATGCGGTCAAGCTCCGCTGCCAGCGCCGGTGACAACGCTTCGAGAAGGCGGTCCAAGGCCTGCGTTTTCAACTCCATCGAAACTGATGTACCTCCAGAGAAGTCAAAAATTATACCTTAATCGAAGCAAGCGTTTGACAATGCCCGGCCATACCCCTATATAAAAGAGGTAGCCTTACGAAAGGGGGCGCACCGGTTTCGACGGGGACGAAGAAGTACGAGACGCATACCGAGGCCCATGACCTCGTAAAAACGTGGAAACTAATTAACTGCTGACTTTCAGCCAGCTTTAGCTGCTTAACACCAGCTAACGTCCTTGACCAGTTCGCCTGTAGGTTGGTTAAAGGGCGTCACTTTATGCAGGATAGCCTCAAGCCGCTGGCCCGGCAGTACGAGGCGAAACTCAACGGGCTGGCGCTCCGGTTAGCTGGCAGGTTCCTTTTGCCGGGACGCGAGACCATTCGGAGCCTGACAAGTATGTAGACTCTCCTACGGAACGTTTTCGGACGCGGGTTCGATTCCCGCCGCCTCCATTTTAGAATCAATAACTCAGACTGAAAAAGTGACCAGAATCTGGTCACTTTTCAGGCGCTATTTTCGGGCCATCGAGAGCATGGTTTGATTCCTAACCGACGGTGGCGGACCACCGATCTACTATCGCATGGTGGAGAGTCCGGCCGTTGTGAGGTAAAAGCCGGACAGGAACTGTCGACTACACGACGATTGATGGGGTGTTCGAAATGTCGACCACATTCTGGGAATCTTCCCGGCCCACGGTTACGTGGATCGTATGGTTTTGATGGTCGTCCTTTAGCCGGATCTCCTGTTTAGAGGGTCGGCCGCCGTTTTCTACCTCAATCCGATACTCCGTTTGCCCATATCGAAACGTTATCGTGTATCCGGGCCAGTTCTCAGGTATAGCCGGCTCTATTGACAGTCGATCGCCTCGCAACTTGAAACCGAGTACTTCCTCCAGCCAGACCCTATACATCCAGCCCGCTGAGCCTGTATACCACGTCCAGCCGCCGCGACCAGATTGGCTCTGGATTGAGTACACGTCGGCAGCAACGGCGTAGGGCTCCGTTCGATAGATTGCATAGTCGTTTGGTGTGCGCGCGTGTTCCACAGGATTCAGCATTTGCAAAACCTCTACAGCGCGCGCGCCGGCTCCCATTCGAGCGTAGGCCATGGCAACCCACACAGATGCGTGCGTATATTGGCCGCCGTTCTCTCGCACACCAGGCGGATAGCCCATGATGTAGCCGGGGTGCGGCCTGGATTGGTCAAATGGCGGCGTTAGCAGAAGGACCATCTGCTCTTTCCTGCGGATCAAATGGTCGTTAACGGAGCGCATTGCTCGCCTGGCACGATCAGGATCGCCGGCGCCGCTGATCACCGCCCAGGACTGCGGTAACGAATCGATACACGCTTCTTTGTTGTCTTTCGATCCCAGCGGCGTCCCATCGTCGAAGTATCCGCGGCGGAACCATTCGCCATCCCAACTCGTCCGTTCGACTGATGCGCTCATGCGATAGGCCTCCTCACGATACTCGCCAGCCAACCGTTGTTCGCCGCGGCTCTCGCACAGCTCTGCAAATTTCTTCCACACGTCCACCAGGAACCAGGCCAGCCATACACTTTCGCCTTTTCCTTCAACGCCGACACTGCTCAGCCCGTCGTTCCAATCACCGCTGCCGATCAAAGGCAATCCATGTGGTCCGTGGGTGGTGCTCTTTTCAATCGCCCTGCGGCAGTGCTCAAACACTGTCGCATGTTCGATCGAGACCACCGGCTGAAAGTAGGCTTCGGCCTCAGTTTCCTTCAATGCCGGTCCCTGAAGAAAAGGGGTACTGGCTTCCAAAATATCCACGTCTCCCGTTTTCTCCACATAATGGCAAACGACATATGGAAGCCACAGTAAGTCGTCTGAACATCGGCTGCGGAGACCTTCACCAGAAGGCAGGTGCCACCAATGCTGCACATCGCCTTCGACAAATTGACGCGAAGCAGCGTGCAGAATCATATCGCGCGCAATATCGGGCGCTGAATAGACGAGAGCGAGCGCGTCCTGCAACTGGTCTCGAAAACCATACGCACCGCTCGATTGGTACAAAGCGGTCCGGCCCCAGATGCGGCAGCTCAACGCCTGGTAGAGCAACCAGCGGTTCATGAGAAAGTCCACGGAAAGGATCGGAGTCTTGACTTGAATTGTATTCAGAAGGTCATCCCACCACTGCCGAGTCTGCGCAATCGCAATCTCAACGTTTGCAGGATCGCTGTAACGGGCAATCAACTCTCGAGCCTGGCCAACATCATCCGTCTGGCCGAGCATAAAAATCAGTGTCTTCTCTTCGCCTGGACGAAGCTCGAATTTCGTCTGTAATGCTCCGCAGGGATCGAGGCCGAC
>WNGP01003650.1_pt1 | contig 12917 bp, 6 predicted proteins | sample 5407671 | NCBI WGS metagenome assembly WNGP01 (sample SAMN13153381, study PRJNA577476) | soil metagenome | isolation source: 40 cm soil or saprolite under Garry oak tree replicate 2 | place: USA:California | collected 2016-06-15 | reverse complement strand
AGAAGAACCCCACCACTACGAGCCGCTCCACCGTGGGCACGGCAACCGAGATCTACGACTTCCTCCGGCTGCTCTGGGCGCGGGCGGGGACGCCGTATTGCGTGCAGTGCGGCGAAGCGGTGAAGACGGACACGGTGCAAGAGGTGGTGGATGAGCTGATAACCGAACGCGGAACGCGGAAGTCGGAACTCGATGCGACCAGTTCCGCGTTCCCACTTCCGCGTTCCGACGTCCTCATCACGTTTCCGTTGCCGGCCTCCGCGCACCGTCCCGACGTCGAGGTGGCCGCTCAGCTGCAGGCGGCCGGCTTCGTGCGCGCCCAGCTCGACGGCGCCGTGGTGCGGCTGGACGCGAGCGGTGCCGAGCAGCGCGTGCGGGAGGCGGCGGAGGTGCTGGTCGTGGTGGACCGGCTCGGCGCCGGCGAAGCGAACCGTGGGCGGCTTGCGGACGCCGTGGCGACGGCATTCAACGAGGGTGAGGGAGTCGCGGTAGCGCTCGCCAACGGGTCGCGGCGGCGTTTCTCCGAGCATCCCGCCTGCTCGCGCTGCGGGACGCCGGCGCCGGTGCTTACGCCGGCGCTGTTCTCGTTCAATAACCCGCGCGGCGCCTGCCCCGCGTGCAACGGCTTCGGGGCGGTGCTCGAGTACGACGAGTCGCTGATCGTCCCCGAGCCGGCCCGCTCGCTCGCCCAGGGGGCGATCGACCCCTGGACCAAACCGCGCTACGAGGGCCGCCGCCGCCTGCTCAAGGAGACGGCCCGCGCCCGCCGCATCCCGATCGACGCGGCCTGGCGCGACCTCCCGGAGGCGGAGCGCCGGTTCCTGTTGCACGGCAGGGGCGGCCGGTATCTGGGCGTGTTTCCGTTTCTCGAGCGTCTCGAGGCGAAGCGGTACAAGCAGTACATCCGCGTCTTCCTGCGCCAGTACCAGCTCGCGAAAACGTGCCCGGCCTGCAGCGGCGCGCGCCTGAAACCGGAGGCGCTGGCGGTGCGCGTCGGCGATCGCACCATCGCCGCCACGTCGGCGCTCAGCGCCGCGGAGCTGCAGAGCTGGCTCGCAGGACTGGAGCTGGCGCCATTTCAACGCGCGATCGCCGTCCATATCCTGGGCGAGCTCCGGGCCCGCCTCTCGTTCGTGAACGATGTGGGCCTCGGGTACCTGACGCTCGACCGTCTGACCCGCACGCTGTCGGGGGGGGAGGCCCAGCGCATCGCGCTTTCCAACGCGCTCGGCTCGCACCTGGTGGACACGCTGTACGTGCTCGACGAGCCGACTATCGGCCTGCATCCCTCGGACGTGGACCGGCTGCTGGGGCTGCTGCGCCGGCTCGCGGACGGCGGCAACACGGTCGTCGTCGTGGAGCACGACCTCGCCGCCATGCGCGCGGCGGACTACATGGTGGAGCTGGGGCCGGGGAGCGGGGAGGCGGGAGGTCACCTCGTGTTTCAGGGCCCCGCGGCCCGCGTGCGCGAGGCGACAACCCTGACGGGTCAGTATCTGCGGGGAGAGAAGCGCATCGGCGTCCCCTCGGCACGGCGGCCGGCCGGGCCACCGTGGCTCGCCGTGCGCGGCGCGCGGCTCCACAACCTTCACGGCGTGGACGTGCGCATCCCGCTCGGCACCCTCACGGCCGTCACCGGTGTGTCGGGATCGGGCAAATCGACCCTGGTGCACGACGTGCTGTACCGTCAGCTGGAAGCGCGGCTCAAGGGAGCGCACAGCGCCAAGCAGCACCTCGGCGAGCCGGTGGGCGACGTCACGGCGGTGGAAGGGTGGCGCGCCCTGGCCGACGTGGCCCTCATCGACCAGCAGCCCATCGGCCGCACACCCCGCTCGAACCCCGTGACGTACGTCAAGGCGTTCGACGAGCTGCGCGCGCTGTTCGCCGCCGAGCCGCTCGCCAAGGCCAGGGGCTACACGCCCACCACCTTCTCCTTCAACGTGGCGGGCGGGCGCTGCGAGGCGTGCGAGGGCGCCGGCCACGTGCTGGTGGAGATGGTGTTCCTCGCCAACGTCTTCGTGCCGTGCGAGATGTGCGGCGGCACGCGGTTCAAGCGCGAGGTGCTCGAGGTGAAGGTGGGCGGCAGCTCGATCCACGACGTGCTGAGCTGGACGGTGGACCAGGCGCTCGAGCGCCTGCACCGCCGGCCGCAGCTCGCCCGCGCCCTGTGGCACCTGCAGCAGGTCGGCCTCGGCTACCTGCGGCTCGGCCAGCCGGCCACCACGCTCTCCGGGGGCGAGGCTCAGCGCCTCAAGATCGCGCGCGAGCTCGCGGTCGCGAGCGGCAGCCGTAAACGCGGCCGCAAGCTCTACATTCTGGACGAGCCCACGACCGGGCTGCACGTGGACGACGTGCGCACCCTGTGCCGAGTGCTCGACCGCCTGGTGGACGCGGGGCACACCGTGCTCGTGATCGAGCACCATCTGGATCTCATCAAGCGCGCGGACTGGGTCATCGACCTTGGGCCCGGCGCGGGTGACGCGGGGGGACGCATCGTCGCGGCCGGGACGCCCGAGGACGTGGCGCGCGCCCCCGCCTCCCTCACGGGGCGCTACCTCCGAGACCTGGCGTGACCGCCCGGCGGGCCGACCTCACGCTGGCGCTCGCTGCGCTCATCTGGGGCGTGAGCTTCGTGGTGGTGAAGGCGGGCCTCGCCGCGAGCACCCCGCTCGCGTTCACGGCGTTGCGCTTCGCGATCGCCGCGCTGGTGTTAGTCCCGGTGGCACGGCTCGGAACGCGATTCACGCGGAGCGAGCTGCGCGCCGGCGTCTTGCTCGCGGGTCTGCTCGCAGTCGGATTCGCGACGCAGGCGGTGGGTCTCGTCTCCACGACACCGGCCCGCTCGGCGTTCCTCGTGGCCAGCTCCTCGGTGCTCGCCCCGGTCGTCGCCTTCGTCGCATTGCGCCAGCGCCCGCGGGGGTGGGTGGTCGCGGCGCTCGGTCTCGCCGCTCTTGGGATGTACCTCCTCACCGCACCCGACACCGGTGGACTGAATCGCGGCGACCTCTGGACCCTCGCGACGGCCGTCTGTTTCGGTGGGCAGATCGTGGCCGTCGCCGAGCTGTCGCGGCGGCACGACCCGGTGCGGCTCGTGTGGATGGAAACGGTCGGGACGGCGGCGGGCGCGGCCCTCTCGGCGGCGCTATTCGAAACCGTGCGGCTGCGCTGGAGCCCTGCCCTGGCGGGCGCGCTCGGCTACGCTGCCGTGTTCGCCACGGCGCTGGCGCTGCTCTGGCAGGTGCGGGCCCAGCGCCACATGTCCTCGGCGCGCGCGGCCTTGCTGTTCTGCCTGGAGCCGCTGTTCGCCGCGCTCGCGTCCTGGGTCTGGTTCGGGGAGCGGCTCTCGCTGTCGCAGTGGGGCGGCGGAGGGCTCATTCTCGCGGGGATGGTCCTCGCTGAGTTGCCGGGCGCCCGAGGACCGGACGCGGCGCCACCAGTTTGACAGCCCGCATTCCACCCCGAATACTGCATCGATCCATCCGGTTCTGTCGCGGAGGGTGCTGGCATGAAGATCCTGCTCGTCGAAGACGATGCAGTGACGCGCCGCTTGCTGCACGCGATTCTCACGGCCCAAGGGCACGACGTGACCGAGGCCGAGAACGGCAACGACGCCTGGGGCGCGTGGCAGCTGTCCGCGCCGCGCGTGGTCGTGGCCGATTGGGTGATGCCCGAGATGGACGGCCTCGACCTGTGCCGGAAGATCCGAGCGGTGGTGGGCCGACCCTACACGTACTTCATTCTCCAGACCGCTCGTGGCGGCCGGGAATCGTTACGCGAGGCGATGGACGCGGGCGTGGACGACTTCATCCCCAAGCCGGCGGGAGCGGAAGAGCTGGGCACCCGGTTGCGCGTGGCCGGGCGTATCCTCGGCCTACAGGCCGAGCTGCTGGCGCTCGAAGGGCTGCTCTCCGTGTGCAGCTACTGCAAGCGGCTCCGCGCGACCGATGGGAGCTGGGGCTCGCTCGAACGGTACATCGAGCAGCACTCGACCGCAGAGTTCAGCCACGGGGTGTGCCCGGAGTGCTATGAGAAGCATTTGAAGCCTCAATTGGGGTGATTCCGGTTGAACTCCTGTCGGCGCCCAGCGATATTTGCCCCGCACTCGCATTCCCGAGTAGCTCAGTTGGTAGAGCAGCCGGCTGTTAACCGGCGGGTCGCAGGTTCGAGTCCTGCCTCGGGAGCTCCCCACCTCCGTGGTTCCGAGCGCGCCATGCCGCCTGACGGACGACCGTTCCTTGGCCCCTAAGCGCCCGCCGAAGCGCCGTTCCGGGCGCCGGCCCCCCCCGCTCCTGCCGACGCCGGATGTGCTGCGCACCGAGACCCAGCAGCGCGTGCTGGTGGAATCGGTCCAGGCAATCCTGTGGCGGAGCGACGCGCGCACGTTCCAGTTCGACTTCGTGAGTCGCGAGGCGGAGACCCTGCTCGGGTACCCGGTCGAGCGCTGGACGGAAGACCCGAGCTTCTGGATCGAGCACGTCCACGCGGATGACCGCGAGTGGGCGGCGGGATACTGCCGCCACGAGACGCAGCTGCTGCGGCCGCACGAGATGGAGTACCGCATGCTCGCGGCAGACGGGCGGGTCGTCTGGCTGCGGGACGTGATCCGCGTGCTCGCCGAGGGCGGCGAGCCCCGCTGGCTCGTGGGCGTGATGCTGGACATCACCGCCCGCAAGCGCGCCGAGCAGGTGCAGGAGGCCACCTACCGGATCGCCGACGCCGCCAATACGGCCGCCGACCTGCCCACGCTGCTGCGCCGCGTCCACGAGATCGTCGGCGAGCTGATGCCGGCCAAGAATCTCTACATCGCCGTCATCGATCGCGGGACGGACACCCTGAGTTTTCCCTACTTCGTGGACGAGGTGGACCGGCGCGACGCGCCCCGGGCGCTCCGCAAGGGGCTCACCGAATACGTGCTCCGCACCGGTCAGCCGCTGCTCGCCACACCGGAGGTGTACGAGAGCCTGGTGGCGCGCGGGGAGGTCGAGCTGATCGGCGCACCCTCGATCGACTGGCTCGGCGTGCCGTTGAAGGTGCAGGACCGCACGATCGGCGTCGCGGTGATCCAGAGCTACACGGAGGGAGTGCGCTACGGGGAGCCGGAGCGCGACCTCCTGGAGTTCGTCTCCACGCAGGTGGCGCCGGCGATCGAGCGCAAACGTACCGAAGATGCGTTGCGCCGCGCCGAGGAGCGCTACCGCGCGTTCATCGCCCAGTCCACCGAGGGCGTCTGGCGGTTCGAGATGGACCCACCGCTCCCCGTGGACAGCCCCGCCGAGGACATGATCGAGCGTTTCTTCCGGGACAGCTACCTGGCCGAGTGCAACGACGCCATGGCGCAGATGTACGGCTTCGGCTCGGCGTCGGAGATCGTGGGGAAGCGGCTCGGGGAGTTCCTCGTCCGCTCCCATCCCAAGAACATGGACCTGCTGCGCGCCTTTCAAGCCTCGGGGTTTCGGCTCACCGACGTCGAGTCCCACGAGGTGGACCGCGAGGGACGACCCAAGGTGTTCCTGAACAACCTCGTCGGCATCATCGAGGACGGCCACCTGGTGCGGACGTGGGGGTCGCAGCGCGACATCACCGAGCGCCGCCGCCTCGAGGACCAGGTGCGGCAGGCGCAGAAAGTCGAGGCAGTGGGGCGCCTCGCGGGCGGGATCGCCCACGACTTCAACAACATTCTCACCGCGATCCTGGGCACGACGCAGCTGCTCCAGGCCGACCTCAAGCCCGAAAGTCCGCATTACACCGAGGTGGAGGAGATCCGTCGGGCCGCGGAACGCGCGGCGGACCTCACGCGCCAGCTGCTCGCCTACAGTCGCCGGCAGGTGCTCGCGCCGCGCGTACTGGACGTGAACGTGGTCGTGGCCGGCCTCGAGCCGATGCTGCGGCGCCTGATCGGCGAGGACGTACAGCTGGTCACACGGCTCACGCCCGGCGTGGCCCCGCTCGAGGCGGATCCCGGCCAGCTGGGTCAGGTGATCGTGAACCTGGCCATCAACGCCCGCGATGCGATGCCGCAGGGCGGCAAGCTCGTCATCGACACCGCGAACACGACGCTCGACGCCGCGTTTGCGCGCAGCCATGCGGGCGCGGTGCCGGGCGCCTACGTGCGCCTGAGCGTGAGCGATACCGGAACCGGAATGGACGCCGAAACCCAGTCCCACCTGTTCGAACCGTTCTTCACGACCAAAGACGTGGGGAAAGGCACCGGGCTCGGACTCGCGACCGTGTACGGCATCGTGAAGCAGAGCAACGGCTACATCTGGGTGCAGACCGAAGCGGGCCGCGGCACCACGTTTCACATCTGCCTGCCCCAGAGCAAGGGCGTTCCCGAGCCGGTCGGCCGCGGGGACCGGCCGGTCGAGGTCGCCGGAGGCGCCGAGACCATCCTGCTCGTCGAAGACGAGGAAGCGGTCCGCACGCTCAGCCACCGTGTGCTCGCCACCCTCGGCTACACCCTGATCGCCGCCGCGAGCGGACCCGACGCCCTGCGCGCGGTGGAGGCGCACGACGGGCCGATCCACCTGCTGCTCACTGACGTCGTGATGCCCGAAATGAGCGGGCGCGAGTTGACGCGCCGCCTTGCAACGTCGCGACCGGGCCTCAAGGTGCTGTACATCTCCGGCTATTCGGAGGAGGCGATCGCCCGCCACGGGGTGCTCGACCCAGGCACGGCGTTCCTCCAGAAGCCCTTCACCCCGGACGCGCTGGCATGGCGTGTGCGGGAAGTGCTGGGCGCGCCAGCGGCCGGAATCGGGGTCGTCCCGTAGCGCCCTCGGCCGGCCTGATGTGGCGGTCACGCGACGCGAGGCGAACCGGCGCTCAGGCGTTCCCCGATTCTCGGAGGCAGCCTGTCCATGTAAGCTGTGCGTCCCCATGACCGACCGTCCCCTCCAGATCCTCCTTCTTGAAGACAGCGCGACCGACGCCGAGCTGATCGTGCAGGAGTTGCGTCGCGCCGGTGTCCCGCACACTTGGGAGCGTGTAGACAGCGAGGCCGCGTTCGTCCGCGCGCTCAAGACCTTCGCGCCCGACGTCATTCTTTCCGACCACGCGATGGCCGACTTCGACGCGATGGCGGCCCTGGAGACGACGCGCAACCAGCGCCCCGGGACGCCGCTCATCATCATCACCGGAACGTTCAGCGAATCCACCCGTACCGCGATTGACTCGCTCAAGGCGGGCGCCGACGATCTGATTCTCAAGGCGAACCTCGCGCGTCTCGGACCGGCGGTCGAGGCGGCCGTGGCGGCCCGCCGCCCGCTCCGCGCTCTCAGTCCCCGACAGTTCGAGGTCCTGCGCCTCATCGCGCAGGGCCACAGCACCCGTGACATCGCGCGCCGGCTCAAGCTCGGCGTGAAAACGATCGAGACGCACCGCGCCGCCGTGATGAAGCGGTTGAACATCCACGACGTCGCGGGCCTGGTGCGCTTCGCGCTGCGAGTAGGGCTCATCCCGCCAGAACCCTGACGTACGGCCTTCCACCGCCGCAAAACCGCCCCCCGATGCCGCAAAAACGCCCTATGAAGCCTCCGGGCCCGAGGGCATAAGTATGTGTTATGCTTGATGCTAAGATGCCCACCCGGAATCCCGCGCGGGCCCGCTGATGGCCCCCAAACGCTCCGCCTCTCACGCTCACCGCATCCTCCTCGTCGAGGACGTGCCGGAGGACGCCGAGCTCGTGGAGCACGAGCTGCGCCGCGCCGGCGTGGGCGGCACCACGCGCCGCGTCGACACCGAAGGCGATTTCTCCCGCGCGCTGCGCGAGTTCAACCCCGATCTGATCCTGTCGGATCATTCGTTGCCGACCTTCAGCGCGGCCGACGCGCTGCGGATCGCTCAGCGCGACGCCCCCGGCGTCCCGCTCATCATCGTCACCGGGAGCCTCGACGAGGAGACGGCCGCGGACTACATCAAGGCCGGGGCGGCGGACTACATCGTCAAGCACCACCTCGAGCGCCTCGGCCCCGCGGTGCTGCGGGCGCTCGCGCTCAAGCACGCCCGCGAGGACCAGGCGCGCGCGCAGGAGCAGCTGCGACAGAGCGAGGAGCGGTTCCGCACGCTGATCGAGGGTGTGCGCGACGTGATCTTTGCGCTGGGACCCGACGGCACGATCACCTCCCTCAACCCGGCGTTCGAGACGACACTCGGCTGGCCGCGCGACGAATGGCTCGGCAAGCCGCTCGAGCAGCTCGTCCACCCGGACGACGTCCCCCTGGCCCTGGAGCTGCTCGGCAGCGCCGTCCGCAGCGAGCCGCGCGGCGTGCGTGTGCTGCGCGTGCGCACGCGCAAAGGCGACTACCGCATCGGCGAAATCTCCGTCACGCCGCAGTTCCGGGAGGGGAAGCTCGTCGGCATTTTCGGTACCGCGCGCGACGTGACCGAGCGGTTGAGCCTCGAGCAGCAGCTGCGCCAGGCGCAGAAGATGGAAGCGGTGGGACGGCTTGCAGGCGGCGTCGCGCACGACTTCAACAACATCCTCACGGCGATCACCGGCTTCTCGGATCTCCTGCTCGAGGACCTTGCCGGCGACGACCCGAAGCGCCAGGACCTGATGGAGATCCGTAAGGCGGCCGAGCGCGCCGCCGGGCTCACCCGCCAGCTGCTCGCCTTCAGCCGGCAGCAAGTCATGCAGACGAAAGTGCTCGATCTCAACAGCCTCGTGTCGGACACGGAGAGCATGCTGGGCCGCCTGCTGGGGGAGGACGTCAAGCTCGCCACTCGGCTCGCGCCAGAGCTGGGTCCGGTCCAGGCCGATCCAGGCCAGATCGAGCAGGTGATCATGAATCTCGCCGTCAACGCCCGCGATGCCATGCCGAACGGCGGCAAGCTCACGATCGAGACCGCGAACATCGAGCTCGACCCGAGCTACACCCAGGAGCATTTTCCGGTGCGCCCGGGCTCCTACGTTATGCTCGCCGTGACCGACAGTGGGACCGGGATGGACGACGAGACGCAGACGCACATCTTCGAGCCGTTCTTCACGACCAAGGAGCAAGGGAAGGGCACGGGTCTCGGACTCGCCACCGTGTACGGGATCGTCAAGCAGAGCGACGGCTACATCTGGGTGTACACCGAGCTGGGCCACGGCACGACGTTCAAGATCTACCTACCCCGCGTCGCGGGGCTGCCGGTCACACGCAGCTCCGGCGCCTCGTTGGCCCCAGTGATCGGCGGAAATGAGACCGTGCTCGTGGCTGAGGACGAAGCCGCGGTCCGCGCGGTGGCGCGTCACGCGCTCGAACGCCAGGGGTACCGCGTGCTGGAAGCGCCGAGCGCCGAGGCGGCGCTCGATCTGGCGCACCGCCATTCGGGCCCGATTCACGTGCTGCTCACCGACGTCGTGATGCCCGGAATGAACGGGCGGGACCTGGCGCGCCGCCTCGCGGAGCTCCGCCCGGAGCTGCGCGTGATCTACATGTCGGGGTACACGGGCGAGGCGATCACCCGGCACGGGATGCTCGAGGCCGGCCTCACCTACGTACAGAAGCCGTTCACTCCCGACACGCTCGCCCGCACGGTGCGGGAGGTGTTGGACGCGGAGACGCGGGGGGGCCTGCGGCGTGGGGCGTAGGCTACTTGCGGTCGAGGATCTCCCGCACGCGTGCCAGCAGGTCCGACGGGGTCCACGGCTTGTGCATGAGCGGCACGCCCAGGTCGGTCGGCGCGTTGCCACGGCCATCGCCCGGCGAGTATCCGCTCGCGAACAGGAACGGCGCGCTCATCCCCTCGCGCCGCGCGGCGTCGTACAGCGCCCGGCCGCTCAGCCGCGGCATCACGAGATCCGAGAGGATCAATTGGATGGACCCCGGCTGGCGCAGCACCTCGAGCGCTTCCTGCCCGTCGGCGGCGGTGAGCACCTGATAGCCCGCCTGCTCGAGAATCCGCTTCGCGGCCCGCCGCAGATCGTCTTCATCCTCGACCACCAGGATCGTCTCGGTTCCACCAACCGCATGATGGTCGCCGGAAACTCGGGCGGGTGACACCCTCGCGGGGCCCGAGACGACCGGGAAGTACACCCGGACGCGCGTGCCCAGCCCCGTCGCACTGTCCACCTGAATCAGACCGCCGTGCTGCTTCACCAGCCCGTACACGGTCGCCATGCCCAGCCCCGTCCCCTTGCCGCTGGGTTTGGTCGTGAAGAACGGCTCGAACATCCGCTCGCGGGTCGCGTCATCCATCCCCACGCCCGTGTCCTCGACCGCCAGGCACACCCAGGCCACGGCGCCCGCGGCGCCCAACGCCGCCCGCTGCTCCTCGGTCGGCTGGGCCCGGGTCGTCTCGATCCGCAGCACGCCGCCGTCGGGCATCGCATCCCGCGCGTTCGTGACGAGGTTGAAGAGGATCTGCTCGACGGCGTGGAGGTCCGCCTTCGCCTCGGGGAGGGCGTCGTCGCCGCTCGCCACGATCTCGATGTCCGCCGGCAAGATGCGGCGCAGCATTCCGCCCAGATTCCCGACCACGCCGCTCAGGTCGAGCGCCTCGAGGTCGAGGCTCGACCGCCGCGCGAAGCCGAGCAGTTCCTTCACCATCACGCGCCCGCGCAGCGCCGCGGAGATCAGGTCGCGGAGATCGGCGTGTTCGTCCACGCGATCCGTGTCCAACGCTTTGCGGATCAGCTCGGCGTTCGCCAGAATGATCGTCAGCAGGTTGTTGAAGTCGTGGGCGATCCCGCCCGTGAGCTGGCCCAACGCTTCGATCTTCTGGGACTGGCGCAGCTGCTCCTCGAGCACGCGCCGCTCGGTGATGTCCTCGGCCACCGTTTCGAAGCTGTCGATCGCGCCGTCCACGCGGCGCACTGCGCGCCCGCTCAGGCGCACCAGCACCCGCTTCCCGTCCTTGCGCTTCCACTCCACTTCCAACCCCTGCACGCTGTCGGCCTCGCCGAACCGGGCGAGCGCCAGGGCACGCTCGTCCGCGTCCGCGTACACGTCCCGCGCCAGGTCCACGGCGAGCAGCTCATCCTCCGAGTCGTACCCGAGCATGCGGACCAGGGCGGGATTGACGGAAAGGAACCGGCCTCCGGGCGTCGAGCGGTAGATCCCGTAGGTGGCGTGCTGCACCAGGGCGCGGTTGCTCTCCTCGGAGCGGCGCAGCGCCTCCTCGGCCCGCCGTCGCTCGGTGATGTCCGTCGCCACCCCGATCACCCCCAGGATGGGACCGTTCCCTTCGCGGATCGGCGAGTACCAGGCCTCGAACACGAACCCGAACACTTCCACGGTGGACGAGAACGACTCGCCCGCGAGCGCGCGGCGCAGGTCGGCGAGCGCTTGAGGCAGGTCCGCGTACACGCTGAACGCCGACTGTCCCACGAGCTGCGCCGGACGCACTCCGAGCGCCTCCAGCCCCTTGCCCTCGACCAGCGTGAACAGGCCTTCCTTGTCGAGCGCGAACAGCACCAGGGGCGCGCCGGCGACGACCGTGCGCAGCCGCTCCTTGCTGGCGCGCAGGGCCCGCTCCTGCACCAGGCGCTCCGTGATATCGCGCGAGTTGACGACGAACGTGCCCGCGCCCTGCGCGTCCACCCGCGCCTGCCCGACCGACTCCAGCACGCGCCACGAGCCGTCGCGGTGGCGGAAGCGGAACTCGGCCGACTGCGGCGTGCCCGGGGTCTGGATCGCGCGCCCCAGCGCGTCGGCCACGACCACCAGGTCGTCGGCGTGGACGAACTCGAACGCGTTGCGCTCGAGCAGCTCGCTCGGCGCGTAGCCCAGCAGCCGCTGCACGGAGGGGCTCGCGTACCGGAAGATCCCATCCTCGCTCAGGATGGTGACGATGTCGGATGCGTTGTCGATCAGAGAGCGGAAGTGCTCTTCGCTCTTGCGGAGGGCGTCCTCGGTGTGCGCGCGGTCGATCGCCGTCGCCAGCACGTTCGCGACCGCCTGCACGAAATGCGCATCGTGCACCGTGAACTCGCGCGCGGTGCGGTCGTGCGCGCCCAGAATCCCGTAGGGCCGCTCCTTCCCCTGCACCACGACGCTGAGCCCGCTCATGACGCCGTGCGTCGCGAGCAGCGGGGCGCTCCCGAAACGCCGGTCCACGGGGAGATCCTCGACCACCACCGGCGTGGTGGACTTGAGCACGTACCCCCCGTACGTGTCGCCGTCGGACGGCAGGATGGTCCGTCCCACGGACCCGTCGCGCCACCCGACACCGGCCCGCAGCAGCAACGTGCGGCTCTCCGGCCGGAATTCGAGCAGCCCGGCGTACTCGACGTCGAGGCCGCGGGCCATGAGGGCCACCGCGTCGTCCATCAGCGCCGGGAGCGGTGCCCCGGCCAGCGCGAGCTGGCCCAGGTGCGCCACGGCCTCCTGCTGACGGGCGGTCACGCGGAGCGCTTCCTCCGCGGCATGGCGCTCAGGGGCCGAAGCCTCGGTCGTTCGAACCAGCTTGATCCGCCCGCTCAAATGCGTCCTCCCACCGGTGACAGTCCCCCAGTCGGCGTGGCCACTCCAACCCGCCAAGGTGGCGTCCGCGCTACGCATGCCGCTATCACGCGGGGCACCTTGGGTGCGTGCTCCTGCTCACGGGCGGCCCAACATCCGTTGGTGCTTGAGGATGGAGCACAACGCAAGGACCGGGCCTGGACTGCTGCGTCGTCGCGACACACTACCGAAGTTATACCGAAATGCCAGCAAAATCAGCTAAATTTCTGCGAGTGTGTGCTCGCTTTCTGGCATAACACATTCACGCACATACCGATAGACTGGCGCAAGTCCCCACGACGTTAGCCAAGGCATTACCCAGTAACGTGTTACCAACCGTGACACAGGGGTGATGCCCCGGCGCCACTAGATTCCCGCATGCCTTTGCGCCCTCTATACGGTCACGAGGGGACCCGAAACCGGCTGGCAGGCGCCTTCGCCTCCGGCCGGTTGCCACAAGCATTGCTATTTGAGGGGCCGCGGGGCGTCGGA